>OBLW0100000299.1_pt1 | contig 42495 bp, 34 predicted proteins | sample 1520161 | NCBI WGS metagenome assembly OBLW01 (sample SAMEA3539309, study PRJEB22396) | soil metagenome | biome: tundra; feature: field; material: soil | place: USA | collected 2010-05 | depth 0.15 m
TGATGCCCGCCAAAGCGGTGATGAACATCTGGGGAACAGCCCTTCAGGATCGGAGCGTAGTCCTTCTGATTCACTCGCAGGAAGTTTTGTAGCGCAATTCGTTTGACAATCGCGTGATACATGTGCGCCTCCCGAACCTTGAAAGAGCCATACTGCTACTGATCTGTGCGGCGGACTAAGTGGCGGCATTGTTGTTGCCGCATTGACGATATCCTCAGCCAGACTCGGGACCCACACCCTTATCTTCGCTTCTCCAATAAGCGAATACTGTGCTCTTCAGCACAGATCGGAGGACGGACCGGTGCCGAGGCACTTATTGAGGAGGATTAATAATCATGTTCCGAGTTCTGGGTGTGTGGTCGGCTAACCGGAAGCTATTGGTTCTTGACGAAATATTTACGACGTTACCATCAGAAACGCCATTCAGGTACTGCCCTACTGCAGCCGGAATCTTTCCTTCATCAGTCGTTGCAGGCGGGGCTTGTAGAGCAGGTCGTAGGCTAGTTCTTTGTCGGGGAACATGGTCAGTGCGGCGCGCTTGGCTCCCGCGGCCAGCTCTGAGGCTTCTTCCACGGTGAGGTTGGGGTCCTGGCTGATGACCGACATCACCATGCTGATCATCAGTTGCAGGCGGCGGATCTTACGGGCTTCCTCTTCGCGCTCGCGGAGAGTTTCCTGCTCCGCCATGGGAAAGCTCGATCCCTGCCCGGCCTGCTGGTGCATGTTCATGGTGTCCCCTTTTCCCGCCCCACAATTTTGGATGACGCCACGCGCCCCGGCGTTGCGCCAATGGTTATGGTCATTCTGCCCGAACTACGGAAGAATGCAACTGCACAAAAGTGCCGTTCGGGGTTCATCCTGTAGATGGGCGCCGAATCGAGAAGGATGAGCATCTAAGTTGCGGGGAAGACTTCGGCGGCGCCCCCAGCGGCTAAAGCCGTTTTGGATTTTTGTGGGCTTTACGGCACGACTGAAGTCATGCCCTTCCCGGTTCGCGGCCGGAAGGGGAGTAAAATCGCTGTGTCGCAAGGAGTCCGGCCACACGGCCCGATTCCAGAATTGGAGATGTCATGGCAGAACCTGGCAATTCGACCGCCGACGCGCAGCCGCGTCCTGATCCCAGTCCTAATCCAAACGAGAAACTGGTGAAGGTGTTCGACTCGGAGCGGGAGTCTGAGGCGCTGGTGGTCAAGGGATTGCTCGATTCGGCGAGCATCGACAGCGACCTCACTTCGGCGTCCCTGGTGCAGGACGCGTTCCCCAGTCTGGGCGGGATGCTCATCCTGGTGCGCGAAGAAGATGCGGAGACTGCACGTCGCGTGATTGCGGAAGGGCGCCGGTCCGCGCCTGACGCCGACGACACGGCGGAGATTTCTATTATTGAAGAGCCGCCACAGAAGGCGTAACGGTGTGCCCGTCGAGGTAGAAGGTGACGGCTCCATTCAGATCGGTGCGGTAGACGCGGGCCCCGGCTTCTGCCAGGCGGCCGAGAACTTCGTTGCGGGGCAGGCCAAATGAATTGCCTGATCCCACTGAAATGATGGCGAACAGGGGCCTGGCCGAGGCGATCAGTTCCGGCGTGGTCGCGTTGGCGCTTCCGTGGTGGCCGACCTTCACCAGGTTCGCGCTGGGATGATGGAGCGCTGCGATGCGGCGTTCCACCTGCTTCTCCGCATCTCCCTCCAGCAGGACCGACGAATCCCCATAACTGACTCGTAGCACCATCGAATCGTTGTTCTGGGGCCTGGCGCCGACGAACCAATCGCGCGGCGGGAACAACACCTGCACCGTCGCTCCGCCCAGGTCGAACTCGTCTCCTTCCCAGTGACGCACCACCTTGACGCCGAGTGCTTGAGCGCTATCGATCACCCGGTCCAATGCCTGACTCGGCGGGAGCAGACCGACCCACAATTCCTTGGGCCTGAAATTCTTCAGCACGGCGATCATTCCACCGATGTGGTCGGAGTGTCCGTGGGTGATTGCCACTGCGTCGAGGCGCGAGATGCCGCGGGTCCAGAGATAGGGAGACACAACATCTTCACCGAAATCGAGTTGCGAGCCGCCGGGGCCGATGGGTCCTCCAGCATCGATCAGTAAGGTACGGCCTTTCGGCGTTACGAGCAGCGTCGAGTCGCCTTCGCCCACGTCGATCGAAGTCATCTCCAGTACTCCGGGATGCGTGCGCTGTGCGGGAGGAACGAATGCGAGAACGAACGAGGCGACCAGGATGGCTGTGAGTCCCGCGACCGCGAGGAGTGTACGACGACGCGCCGACCACAGCGCCAGCACCAGCGCGGCGGCGGCCAGCGCAATCATAACGAGCGTTGGCATGGGAACGCGGAGGTCGGCGACTCGAAGGGTGCCCAGACCACGTACGGTGCCCGTGATTCCGTCGAGCGCAAACGTCGTCAGAAGCACGGGCAGTTTGGCCAGCCAGGGTGAAATGTAACCGAGGGCCAGAGCGATGACCGCAGCAGGCATCATCAATTGCGTCAGCGGTACGACGATTACGTTGGATGGCAATCCTATCGTCGTGGCGCGATGAAAGTAATATGCCATGGGCAAGGCGAGGCCCATCTGCAGGACGGCGGAGATGAAGAGCAATTCCCATGCCGCCAGGCAGAATGTTGCCGTGCCGCGGACCAGGCGGCGCGACCACTTCTCTCCTACAAAAAGTGCAACCCGCGCGGCAATGAACTGCAGGTCCACGCGGAACTGGGCCACCCGGGGGGGCAGCAGCGCCGCGTAGTCGTTGGAGTCCCAATTGGCGAGCGCCTGCTTCTGAAGTTGAGACGTGCGCTGCAGAATGGGGATGCCGATCGCCGCCACGATGAGGACGCAAACAAAGGTCATCTGGAAACTGGCGGTAAAGAGCTGGCGCGGGTCGAGGATCAGTAGTCCCAATGCCGCCGCGCCCAGCGCGTTGACCATGGCGCGGTCGCGGTGGAGCAGGCGCGTTCCCAAATAGATGGCGCACATCAGCGTGGCGCGCCAGACGGGAGCACCAACTTCCGTGGTGAAGGCGTAGGCAACGCAGAACGCGACCGTAACCAGCGTGGCCGGGACGTCGCCCAGTCGCAGGCGGCGCAGCGTCCAGAAGATCACAAAGGCCAGGATGCTGACGTTCATCCCCGAGACCACCAGAACGTGATACGTGCCCGAGCGTTGGAAGTCGACGCGCGTGTCGCGGTCGATGAAGGCCTCTTCGCCGATGACCATCGCATCAATCAGTGCGGCCTCGCGCGGGGGCCAGAGTTCATGCACCTTGGCGACGACTCCACGGTGCAGCCGGCTGCGCCAGTAGGAGATTCGACTACCGGCGAAGCCGGGAAGCCGTTCGACACTTTCCATTTTGGCCGAGCCCAGTACGGCCATACCGCGATCGGCGAGATACCCCCGATAGTCGAATGCGCCGGGATTGCGAAAATTGCGCGGCAGTCTGAGCTTGGCGGAGAACCGAATGCGGTCGCCGTAATGGAATACGGGCATCACGAAGCTGGCCGGGTTCGATGCGGAGTTCTCTTCTGAAGTTACATCGTTCGACCGCGGGCCATACACGCTCAGGCGGATGCCGGAATGAACGGCGTCGTTCTGTCCTGCCGGTGTCTGGATTTGTTCCGTTTCGACGTCGAGCGTTTGTCTGATTTCGTTGAAGCCGCCTTCCTGCAAGCGGCCGTCGCGGGTGACGTGCGCTGTGATTTGAATTTCCTGCCGGTCCGCATAGGGTTGAATGTTCGTGTCGAGACGGGCGGAGGCTCCGAGCACCTGGATGTGAAGCGCGCCGGCGAGAAAGAAAGCTCCCAGAGCAAGCGCCCAGCCCAAGCCAGACCGTCGACGCGCGAAATATCCCGCAGCGCCAACAAAAGCCCCACCCGCGACTACCCACCAAAGGGCGGGCCGCCACCACCAGGCTCCGGCGAGGATGCCCAGAGAGTAGGACACGGCTGCCCAGAGCATGGGCTCGCGCGCTGCCTTGAAGCGGAATGGTGGGGTGACCGGGGTGGGAACGGAAATCATGACGCTAAACGCGCGAGCGGCCTATCGGGTCCTCCTGCGCCGGACGAAACTGCCCGGGCCATGCCAGACAGCCGAGATCCAGCCATGAGCGAAGTGGAAGGCGGCTATGCTCGCACGACTCTCACCGGACCAGGTGCACTACGCTTTCCAGGTGATAGGTTTGAGGAAACAAATCCACCAAATGCACTTGCTCGACGCGATATCCGGCGCCCAGCAGGGGTACCAGATCGCGCGCCAGCGTTGCCGGATCGCACGAGACATAAACAACGCGTGGCGCTCCCAAGGTCGCCAACAATCGCGCCACGCGTTCTCCCAGGCCACTCCGGGGCGGGTCCACCACCGCTAAGTCGGGCTTCTGAGCTATATGAGGGAGGACTGCGCCCTTCCCGACTCGTCCCGTACTTTCTCCGCGGGCCAAATACTGCTCCGCGGTGGCCTGAACTGCCTCTCCATTCGAGGACTGATTGTAGGAAAGATCGCCTGAGGAAGTCTGTGACGACTCAACAGAAACGATGTGATGAAAGTCACCGGCCAGGGCTGTGGAAAACAATCCGGCACCCGCGTAGAGATCCAGTGCGAGTTTGCCCGATTGCCCCCCGGCGACAATCTCTACGAGTTCGTCGGTCAGATGACGATTCGTCTGAAAGAACGAACCTGCGCTGACTCGGTAACTCGCCCGCTTAGTCTGGTACGTGAGATGCGCAGCGCCGACGGTGACGAGAATCTCCTGCGCTCCAGCCTTGCGGTCGCCGGGATTGGGCTCGCGGAAGGCCACGACTCCGGCGATCTCAGGCATCGTGGCGCGCAATTCCTCTGCCCATACGCGCACTGCGGCTCGGCGGGCCGCGCCCGCGCATCCAACGTCCACCAGAAGTTGCGTGTCGTCCGCGCTGGCGAAGAACTCAACTTCGCGCACTCCCTCGGGAACTTTGCCCGCGCGTCCGCTCTGCCACAAGGCCGCGATGCCGCGGTTGATGAGCGGCGAACTGATCGGACACTCTTCGACTGCCAGCAGTTCGTGCGAGGCCAGCTTGAAATATCCCGCGGCGAAGGTGGGCCTGACTTGCACCTGCAAGCGCGACCGGTTGCGGTAGTTCCACGGCGGCGAGGGATGCACCTGAATGTCGAAAGGCAGGTCGAGCTTTGCCAAGCGGCGCAGGCTCTCGCGCAGGATTTCTTTCTTGATTTCGAGCTGGTGTTCGTAGGTGGTGTGCTGGTAGTGACATCCGCCACAGCGAGTGTAGTATTGGCAGCCCGGCTGGACGCGGTGCGGGGAAGGCTCGACAATGGAGTCCGCCTGCGCCCGCGCAAAGCCGGACTTCTGTTCGGTGAGGGAAGCCTTGACGGTTTCAGCCGCCAGTACAAATGGGACGAACACGGCTTTGCCGCGTCCGCCGGCTTCGTCTGTGTCAGGAGCGGCGGGCAGACGGGCCAGGCCGTCGCCGCCGTAGATCAGCTTTTCAATTGTGAGGAGCAAGTCTTGATTCTACGGCATGCCGAGGGCAAGCCATGCATGGAGTATTCGCCGGGAGAGCCCATTCTGGCCCGATGCGCGCGAGATCCCTCGCTCCGCCTGAAAAGCGGCTGCGCTCGGGATGACGCCAGCACAGATGTAACTTACTTTGTTACCGCCCACGCCAAGCCGTCAGGTTGTTTTCCGGCTGAGATGTGACCGGTGACTTCGAAGGTTTTCAAATCCACTACCGCTATCTTGTCGGCCGAACTGACGGCAACGTAGGCGCGTGAACCATCGGGAGCGATCAGGATTCCTGCGGCGCCGCCGCCTAGGTCGAACCTCGTTACTTCTTTGCGACTGGAGGCGTCGATCACTAGGAGGCTGGTGTCTCCGGCACGCGCACCCAAACCAGAGATCAAAACCAACTTGCCGTCTGGTGTGAACTTCAAGCGGTTCGCGCCCTTCACCGGGATGGGAAGAGTTTGGATTGCTTTCTTCGCAGCGGCGTCGATGATGGTGACGGTTGCGTCGCGCGCGTTGGCCGCCCAGATTTCCTTTCCATCGGGCGAAACGTCGAAGCCTTCGGTCCCGCGTCCAGCCGGGACGTTCGTCACTTCCCAGGTCAGACGCGGACCACCTGGCGGCGCACCGGGTCCCTGCGGAGGTGGGCCAGCAGGCCCCGATCCGGTCGGACCGCCAGGCGGTGGTCCGAAGCCTCCGTTCGGCTGAGAAACTTGTTCGATGATGCTGATCGTCCCGGAGTTGACGTTCGAGGTGAACATGCGGTCGAGGCTCTTGGAGACGATGACCATGTGGGTTCGATCCTGACCCGTGCCAAGGACCCAATCCACGCGCTGGGTTGCGGGATCGTAACGGCCAACAACTTTATTCGTCTCAGCCGTGAAGTAGAGTTTGCCACCCGCGAAATCCAAGCCGTGGGTGGAACGCAACGCGCCGAGGTCGATGGGAGGCAGCGCCCTGCGCGCCACCAGATCGACGACCGAGATGGTGTTGAGAGTGCTGTCGGAACCTCCGTAGTTGGAGATGTAGGCGAGTTTGCCGTCGTCGGAAGCGATGATCTCATGGGGATCGGGACCGGAGGGGATGCGCGCCAGGACCTGCAACGTCGCTGGGTCGACGATGGCGACGGTGTGGTCATCCTTCGAGAGAGCCAGAAGCGTGGTGGACGGCGCTTGAGCAAAGGCAGCACTCGCGATGAACGTCGTCGCGACCAAGCAATAGATGCTTCGCACGAATCTTCTGGGTTGCCTCATGGTGTTCCCTCCCGGCTTCTGGGCAGAAGTTTACAACGCTCTTCCCGCAGCCGCGCCTGAAGCCCAGGCCCACTGGAAGTTGAAGCCGCCAAGGTGGCCCGTAACGTCCACGACTTCACCGATGAAAAACAGACCGGGGACCTTACGGCTTTCCATCGTTTTGGCGGAGAGTTCATCGGTGTCGACTCCGCCGCAAGTCACTTCCGCCTTTTCATAGCCTTCGGTGCCTGCGGGGACGATGGTCCAGGCATGCGCCTGCTGCTCGAAGTCGGCGAGAGCTATGTTCGTCCAGGATTGCGGTGCGTGGTGCTCGATCCAGCGGTCGGCGAAGCGGGCTGGCAAGGTCTTGCGGAATTCTGAGCGCAGCGCCGTGAGGGTACGAGGCGCCTTCGGATCGTGGAAGATCGCAGTCAACTCTTTCCCGGGCGCGATGTCGACGCTGATTTCCTGCGGTTTCTTCCAGTAAACCGAAATCTGCAGAATCGCTGGACCGCTCAGGCCGCGATGCGTGATCAGCATCTTCTCGCGGAACCGTTGCCCGTTGCAGGAAGCGATCACTTCGGCGGAGACTCCTGTGAGGTCGCAATAGCGAGACTGGTCTTCAGTTCCCAGCACCAGCGGCACAAGTCCCGGCCGCGGTTCGCGAATCTTGAGCCCGAACCGGCGCGCCAGATCGTAGCCAAGTGAAGTCGCGCCTATTCTTGGAATCGACAGACCCCCGGTCGCGACGACCAATGCAGCCGCGTGGAACTCTGCGTTTGCCGCGTGGACGACAAACTCCGTGGTGCGACTCGCTGCTTGAATTTTTGTGCTGAGAAAGATACTTACTCCGGCGGTGCGACATTCTTCCTCGAGCATGCCCAGGATGTCGCGGGCTGAACGATCGCAGAACAACTGTCCCAGCGTTTTCTCGTGATATGGAATGCGATGCTTCTCTACCAGCGCGATGAAATCGGCGGGCGTGTAGCGGGCCAGCGCTGACTTGGCAAAATGTGGGTTCGACGAGAGGAAATTCTCGGGCTGGCAGTGTAGGTTGGTGAAATTGCAGCGTCCGCCGCCGGAGATCAGAATCTTCTTGCCCAGACGGTCGGCGTGATCGAGAACGGCGACGCGGCGTCCGCGCTTACCGGCCTCGATGGCACACATCAGGCCCGCCGCGCCACCGCCGAGAATCAGTGCGTCGAAGGATTGGTTCACCGGCAATCACATGTAGAACAGACTCAACCGCGGCAAGCGGTACTTCTCCAGCAAGCGTTTGTGAACGTACTGCTTCTGCAACTGATCGATCTGCGCTCCGGACATCTTCCGGCGGTAGGGAGCGAGATCGCGGTCGGCTTCCGCGCGGACCGTAACGATCTCTTCGTCGGGAGTCGCCGTTAATAGCGCCGCAAAGAGTTTTTCCTCCAGCACCGTAAGACGCCGTTCCAGATCCTCCAGCCGCGCCGTGGGCTTGCTTTCGATTTCCTCCGCCAGGTGCCGCAGAGTCTTAGCAGCTTCCAGAGCCACCGATCGCGCCGACACTCCGCCTCCATCGGGTAATTTCGCACTTTCGAGCGAGTCTGCATTGCGACGCAGGAATGGCACCACCACCTCTGGCTCAAATCCCTGCCCAGTGCGAGGCTTCGCCGGAAGCGCCGAATCCCCGGAAGCCGCACCCACTGCCGCTTCCTTCATGTCTTCCGCCGCCGCCAGCACCAGTTGCGAACAGTAAGCCAGACTGTTCACTTTCTTGGTTTTCGACGGGCGCTGATCGTAACGGTCGAAGGCTTCATCAATGCCGCGCAGCGCGGCCTCCAGCGGGATGCCGGCATCTTTCCAGGTTTCAATCAAAGCCCAATCGAGCGTCGAGAGCAGCAGACCGCCTCCGCGGCGCTGGAGGTAGCGGTCTTCAATCTCTGTAAAGTAGTTGAAATAATTTTCCACGGCAGGTCAGCGGGCAGAACGCGAGGGCGAAGGCGTCGGCGCTCCATCACCATTCTTGGACTTGGGCTGCGCCGCCTTTGACGATGCTTTCGGTTCAACTTTGGACGCGGTTTTCGCCGAGGCGGAATCCTTGCGCGGGGAGCTGTTTCGTTCCCAGATGATACGCAAGCCCTCCAGCGTCAGGAAATCGTCCACGTGCTTCATGTATTTCGAGCCCGTGCCAATCATGGGACCCAGTCCACCGGTCGCGATTACGTTCGTATCCTGACCCAACTCTGCCAGCAGCAGTTCGAGAATGCCGTCCACCAGCCCGAGGTATCCGTAGTAGAGGCCCGATTGCAGGCTACCGACGGTGTTCGACCCAATCACGCGCGCAGGCTTGCGGATCTCGACGCGCGGCAAGCGAGCAGTTCGCTCAAATAGCGCGTCCGCCGAAATGCCGATGCCAGGGCAGATCACGCCGCCGAGGTATTCACCCTTCGCCGAAACACAGTCGAAAGTAGTCGCTGTGCCGAAATCCACGATCACGCAGGGGCCACCATATTTTTCGAAGGCTGCCACCGCGTTGACGATTCGGTCCGCGCCCACCTCCGCCGGATTGTCGTAGTGCACCGGCATCCCGGTCTTCACTCCCGGCTCGATGTAGAGAGGGCGCAGATTGAAATAGCGCTCGCAAACCTGCCGCAGCACCGGATCGAGCGGCGGCACGACCGACGAGATCACGATGCCGTGAATGCCTTTCGACTCGAGGCCGGCCATCGAAAACAGATTGCGGAACAATACCCCGTACTCATCCACCGTGCTGGTGCGCGAGGTGGCGACGCGCCAGTTGGCCACAAGCCGCTCGTAGCGCGGAGTCTCGTCCGCCTCGCCGGCGGGGTGCACTTTGGCGACGCGCGCGAAGACCCCCAGCACGGTATTCGTGTTGCCGACGTCGATGACGAGAAGCATAATTGGCTCTTAGCTTTTAGCTTTTAGCTCTTAGCCTTTAGCTCAACCGTACAGTGAACGCTGAATATTCGCTTACTGTTCTCTTACCGTTCCACTCAATACTACTTGCACACCCTTGCGAGTTAGTACCTGTAAGAATCCCCGCGGATCTAAACCCGCGGTCGTTCCTTCAAAGGCGGAGTCGTTCTCTTCGATGCGAACCGCTTTGCCTTGTACCCACGAAGAATTCTCGGCGAAACGCCGCAGAATCGATTCCCGCGCCTCCGGATCTTCCAGCAACTGCCGATACTCGCGGTCGAGTGATTTTAACAAAGCCGCCACCAGGTCGACGCGCGACCACTCGCTTCCCGTGACCAGGCGCAGAGAGGTGGCAGGCAGATCCTTAGGAAAGCTCGCCTGATTTACGTTGATGCCGACTCCCACCACGATGTAGCGAACGCGCGTGGCTTCGGCGTTCATCTCGGTCAGAATCCCGCAGACTTTTTTGCCATCGATTAGGAGATCGTTGGGCCACTTCAGATCGGCGGTGACCCGCGAATCGACTTGCTCGATGGCCGCTCGTACCGCGAGGCCTGCCGCGAGCGACATCGCCAGCACCTCCGACGGGGGCAGCGCCGGCCGCAGAACTACCGAGCAATAGATTCCGGTCGATCGCTGGGACTGCCACGCGTTGGCGCCTCGGCCGCGGCCCGCGAGTTGCTCTTCCGCTAGAAAGACGCTGCCTTGCGGAGCGCCATCCGCCGCGGCAGCCATAGCCGAGGTATTGGTCGATCCAATTTTGTAGAAGTGATGAAGATGCTCGTCAAAGATGGTGCCGCGCAGAAGTGGCCGCAGAATCTCCGGCAAGAGCAGGTCAGGGACCGAGCGTAGCTGATATCCCGTTGCCGGGTGGCCTGCCACATCCACACCCAGCCCTCGCAGTTGCTGAATCAGGCGCCACACTTCGGAACGGTTGGATAAAATTTCCTCGGCGATCTTGGTGCCACTGACGACCACCGTGGCGTGCTCCATCAGCAGGCGCACAATTCGGCCAAGCCGCAGGTCGGTGGGCTGTGGCTGGTGCGCTGCGGGTTCTTTGGACCGCAACGCACCCTTGCGAATTGTGCCGGTCTTGTTAATGCGGAGATTATGCGCGAATCGCCGCGAAACAACAAACACGCACGCTATTGCGCAGTCTCAGTGAACGTGGCCACGGGATGTCCCAGCGCATATTGGCCTTCGGCGGTCACGCGCACAGTTCCCGCAGTCGAAGGCAGCGTCAGCACCGCGGAAGCCTTACCAGTGGAGTCCGTGGTGACGGTGCGGCTCGCAAGCGAACCGGCGTTCGTGGTAAAGAACACCGTTCCGCCCGAGGCGCTTCCACCGGACTGCCCCGGAATCAGAGTGACGGAAAGCGTCAACTGGCTTCCAGCCGCTCCTTTCTGCTTGTCGCCCGTCTTGGTGAACGAAGCCGGAGGGTTCCCCACAAGAATGTAGCCACCCTGCTGCTGCGCAACGCCGGCGGTATCGGTGCTCGGCACGCTGTAGTGGTACAGTCCCGGCGTGGTTCCCGCGGTCACGGTGATCTTTCCGTTATGCCCTTTGCTTACGGTGGGCTGCGAGGCGACAACCGCGATACCGCTGTCGGACGTCGGAGTTCCCAGCGTCACCGTGGCCGATCCCGATGTGATTTTCGGCGATAAGACGACGCTGCCGCCTGCGGCAACCATGGTCGTGTCCGGATTCAGATCCCACTCCGCTCCGGGCACCTGCGTCGTGCCGGTAACGACCAGAAGCGTAGCCGTATAGGGCGCAACTGTGATGGTAGGAGACCACGCGGTCGTGCTCGACGCGACAATCTTGGTTGGATTGGTCGAGGCCAGCGTATGCGACGTCACCTGCGAGGGCGTGAATCCATTCATCGTGAACTGCGCTTGCACCGAGTTCGATGGATCTTTGTTCAGCACCAACACCGTCAGAGTCTTGCCTGTCGAATTGAGCGCGGCATAGCTGCTGAATAGATTCGGATCGCCGTTATTGGTATCGGAGACCGAGGTTGTGGCGAACCCGTGATTCAGGCCGTCGTAGTTGGTGAAGAGCTTCAGTGCGAGGTAGTTGGGATTCGTCGGCACTGGGGCTACCCAGCGCGACGCGAGATACATCCGTTCCCGGCCCATGATGCCGTAGGCATCGGCGTCTCCAAGTGCCGTCGAGAAATCCGACTCGCCGGCAAATGCCGCACTCCATTCGGTGAAGCTGACCGGTGTCCCCGGATAAATCATGTTGGCCATCGCCCGCATGCGCGGAATGCGGAACGGCACCGTCTTGTTGGGCTGCAGAAACGTCGCCCAGTTCTGGTTGATCGAGCCGGACTCACTGACATACGTGGGATCCCAGTAGTCACGATAGATGCGCGCGGCGAGTGCCTGTTTCTGGGCCTGGGTCCAGGTCGAAGTGTCGGGGCCATCGGGATAGGCGTGAACATCCAGCACATCGACCGAGCGCGTCCCGGCGACCTTATCTTCCCAATAGACTTCGTTCAGCCACCAAGGGAGCAGATCGACGCCGGCGTGCGCTCCCTTGTCGTTGCCGTCCGCGCCGTTCCAATAGAACCACCAGCAGCAACTCACGGGACCCAGTCGAATCGCTTTCGAATCCCAGCCTTTCAGCGCGCGCGCTTCGGTGACGAATGTATCGCGCATCTCGTTATAGGCGGTCGGCGCGGGATGAACATCGCGATGCGTTCCGCCCCAAATGTCGATCTCGTTATCCATGTCGTAGAAGTGAGGCGCGGTGCCGAAAGCCGTGGCCAGGGCCGCGGCCCATTGGTTGCGGTAGACGCTGCCCGGAGGATCCTTGGAACCAGGCTGATCCAGCAGAGGCACATTGGCATCGTTCGGATTGGCGGTCAGAGTGGTGCTGCAATCGGTCTTCAGGCCGTCGCCGGCATCGGTGTTGTAGGGGTCTACGCCGCATTGCGCGCCATACTTGGCGACGGAGAAACTCCAGTGGCCGTTCGTCCCGTTCTCCGCACTTTGTGCGACCCAAGGCAGCATCACCATGGTCATCAAAGGATGGCTGCCGGCGTTCTTTACGTCGGTAATGAACTTGGTGGAATCCGCGTCGCCAATCTCGGAGTAGTTGAAGTCCTCGAAGAAATAATCGTTGGCGGCGTTATAGGTGAAGAGTTGCCAGTTGTAACGCGAGGTGGAATTGCCGCCCCAGCGAACTACGCTGAGCCCACTGTCAGTGATGGTAGGCGTGTCCTGCGGATACGCACCGCCATAAACATAGGTACTGATGGTGTGACGGTTGCTGAGCGCATCGACCGTGACGTTGATGTTTGTAGTTGTGGGTGATTGAGAGTCATTCGCAGTCGAGGCTGGAGTTGACGATTGTCGAGGGCTGGTTGTGGGGGTGGGTTGCGGTTTTGATTCGGGAGCACCCGCAAAAGCAACCACCACCGCGAATTCGACGAGGCACAGGGCTGCGAGGGAACGAACAAAGGGATACATAAGGGGAGGACCTCCGTTGAGGCCAGTCTAGCCCTCAAGCGGCGGGATGGAAGCACAGAAGTACATTTGTTCGGAAATCCGAAATTGCGGGGAAAAAGGGGACGAGGAGAATATCGGCACAGGGTGTCGAGGTTCAGAAACCGTCTGCGATCCTAGTTCGGGACGACTCGCATGCTCATGTCCGCCGCCTGGGGCGAGTGCGTCAGCAGGCCGACGGAGATGAAATCCACGCCCGTCTCGGCGTAAGCGCGCACGTTCTCGAGGCGAATTCCACCGGAGCACTCGACTGGAATCCGGCGGCCGTCCTTTTGAAAATCAGGCTGGGAACAAAGCTCCACGGCGCGACGTACTTCGTCAACCGACATGTTATCCAGCAGAATCGCTTCCCCGCCGTGAGCCAGCGCCAGTTCCAGTTCCTCGATCGTCCGGACTTCCACTTCAATGATCTGCGAGCCGCGGCGGTTACGCACGGCCCGCTCCAGAGCCGGGACAATGCCACCCGCTAGCGCGATGTGATTGTTCTTAATCAGCACACCGTCAGAGAGATCGAGCCGGTGATTCTGTCCGCCGCCGCAACGCACGGCATTCTTATCGATCACGCGCAGGCCGGGCGCGGTCTTGCGTGTGTCGAGTATGCGCGCCTTGGTGCCCGACACTGCTTCCACGAACTTGCGGGTCACGGTCGCGATCCCGCTCATGCGCTGCAGAAAATTAAGAATGACGCGCTCGCAGGAAAGAATCACACGCGCGTTGTGGCGGATCACCGCGACGGATTGTCCCTTATGCAGCCGCACGCCGTCGAAAATCTCCGGGTGCGTGGTGACTTCGTAGTGGGCCGTCACGGCCCCGTCAAGCGCAGCGTACACATCGAGAATGCGGGCCACGCAGCCGATCCCCGCGAGAATGCAGTCCTGCTTCGAAATGATCGTCGCGGACGCACGCTGGTTGGGGTCGATGCAGGCGTAGCTGGTGGCATCGCGCGTCGCGCGGTCTTCGACCAACGCGTTCTCGAGAATTGCGGTAATGCGTCTTGAATTCCAGTCCATAAAAACCAGTTGCCGGTTGTCAATTACCTGTTCGAAATATGCAGGGACAGATACCCTTGGCAAGTTCTGTCATCCCGAGCAACGCGAGGGACCTAGGTTCTTGCCTGCAGCATCACCCGTGCTTGCGTCAGCCAAACACCCAGGTCCCTCGCGTTGCTCGGGATGACAAGTCATTCCCAAGATGTCCCACATTCAACAGTTGAGCTCAGCTAGCTTACTCTTCGTTTTCTCCTGCAGGACCACGAGTTCCTGCCCTCGCCTGCGCAGGCCTTCCACTACTTTCTCGGGAGCCTTCGCCAGAAACTGTTCGTTCCCCAGTTGCTTCTGATTGTTGGCCAGCTCTTTTTCGATCTTCTCCAGTTCCTTCTTCAGTCGCTCACCCTCGGCGGCTACGTCGATCTTTCTTTCATAGATCACATGAACGTCGAAGCGTGCCGTGCCCCGCGCACCAGCCCGATTCGCCAGTGAGCCTTCCACGAATGCGATCTTCTCAACGTGCCCCAAGCGCTCGACCGCGCCCTGATTCTGCTCAATCATTTTACGAATGCCTGGTTCGTGCGCGAACACCTCGATGGGTACCTTCACCTTGGGTTCGACTTTCAGTTCCGCCCGCAGGTTCCTTACGCTGACAATCAAGTCCTGCAGGATGGCCATCTCGGTCTCGGCGGCAAAGTCAAACTGCTTCTCATCCGCCTGCGGATATCCTGCCAGCGCAATTGACTTAAAGGGAGGCTTCCCTTCGTAAATCGCCTGCCAGATTTCTTCCGTGATAAACGGCATCACTGGATGCAGCAAGCGCAGCGACGCATCGAATAAATTGACCAGGTTCGCGCAAGCAGTTCGCGCAGCAGTGGTATCGGCGCCCTCTTCGAAATTCAGACGCGGCTTGATCAGTTCCAGATACCAGTCGCAGAACTCTCCCCAGAAAAAGTCATAGATGCGATTTGCCGCCTCGTGAAAGCGGTAAATCGCCAGCGCGTCATTCACGTCAGCCACGACGCGATTAAATCGCGAGAGAATCCACCGGTCTTCCAGCGTTGCAATAGAGAACGCCGCAACGCCGGCAGCGGCATTGTCCGTGTGGGACCGGGTCTCAGACCCGTTCCCGGGCCGCAGGCCCGGCTCGACTCTATCCACGTTCATGAACATGAACCGCGCCGCATTCCAAATCTTGTTGGCGAAAGCCCGGTAGCCGTCGGTTCGGCTTTCGCTGAACGCAATGTCGGTGCCAGGTGCAGCCATGGCCGCCAGCGTGAACCGTGTCGCATCCGTGCCAAAGCGTTCAATGATCTCCAGCGGATCGATCACGTTGCCCTTGGTCTTTGACATCTTCTGCCGGTCGGCATCGCGTACCAGAGCATGAATGTAGACATGCCGGAAGGGCACGCTGTCATCCTTCTTGCCCGCCTCTCCGTTGGCCTTCTTGATCGCCGCATCCTGCTCGTGCCCCTGCATGAAGTGGCAGCCGAACATGATCATGCGCGCCAGCCAGAAGAACAGAATGTCGAACCCGGTGATCAGCAGCGTGTTGGGATAGAACACGTCGAGATCTCGCGTCTTCTCCGGCCAGCCCAGGGTGGTAAAGGGCAGCAAGCCAGACGAAAACCAGGTGTCGAGCACGTCGGACACCTGTTCCAGCTTCGCGCTGCCGCATTTCCCGCAGGTCGCAGGAGTTTCCCGCGCGACTGTCAAGTGCTTGCAGCCGTCGCAGGTCCACGCCGGAATCCGATGTCCCCACCACAACTGGCGCGAAATGCACCAGTCATAGATGTTGTTCATCCAGTTCAAATAAATCTGGCGGTAGTTGTCCGGAACGATCGTGATCTCGCCACTCTCGACGGCTTCTTTGGCACGGTCGGCGAGCGGCTTGATCTTGACGAACCACTGTTCGGACAGCCGCGGTTCGACCACGGTTCCGCAGCGCTCGCACTTGCCGATCGACAGTGCGTAGTCTTTCTCGCCGACCAGGAATCCCTGCTCCTCCAAATCGGCCAGCACCCGCTTGCGCGCTTCATATCTATCTAGACCCAAGTACGGTCCAGCGTTCTGGTTCATGTGCGCGTGCTCGTCCATTACGTCGATCTGTGGAAGGTTGTGGCGCAGACCCGCCTGAAAGTCGTTGGGATCGTGCGCCGGAGTCACCTTCACCGCGCCCGTGCCAAATTCAGGCTGCGCCAGTTCGTCGGTGATGATGGGAATCTCGCGCTTCATCAGCGGCACCAGAACATGCTTCCCGTGCAGGTGCGTGTAGCGCTCATCCTTCGCATTCACCGCGATGGCGGTATCGCCCAGCATCGTCTCAGGCCGCGTCGTCGCCACGGTGATGAATTCGTCCGTGCCGGGCTTCGATTCAACGACCGGATAGCGAATCTCCCACAACTTCCCCGCCACATCTTCGTGCTTCACCTCGAGATCGGAGATCGCCGTCTCGTGCCACGGGCACCAGTTCACGATGTACTTGCCGCGATAAATCAGCCCCTCTTCATACAGCCGGACGAATACCTCGCGCACCGCGTGCGAGAGATTGTCGTCCATGGTGAAGTACTCGCGGTCCCAGTCGACGGAAGCGCCCAGCCGCTTCATCTGGTCGAGAATCGCGCCGCCGTACAGCTTCTTCCACTCCCAGACGCGCTCAATGAATTTCTCGCGCCCCATATCGCGGCGCTTCTTGCCTTCTTTCTCCAGTTGCTTCTCGACCATCATCTGCGTGGCGATGCCGGCGTGATCCGTCCCGGGCAGCCACAGCGTGATGAACCCGCGCATGCGATGCCAGCGCACGACGATGTCCATCTGCGCCTGGTTGAGCATGTGCCCCATGTGCAGCCGCCCGGTGACGTTCGGCGGAGGCAGCAGCAGCGTGAACACCGGACGCGTCTCACCCGGTGGCGGCGTCTTCACGGAGAACAGCTTTTCTTTGATCCAGTAGTCGGCCCAGCGCGTTTCAATCGCGCCCGGCTCGTACGCTTTGGGCAATTCGTGCGGCATCTTTAAGTTTACGTGTGGGACCGGGTCTCAGACCCGGTCATGCCGAGCGCAGCTCGGCGGGAGCACACACTCAGAAGTGATCTCTGATCTTACCTGCCAGAGAAAAGAAGGGTCAAACGGGGAAGAAATCACAATCGCGGGTCTAGGGCGACTTCGTCTGGTGCAAGGTAGCGGGCGCAGCGCGGTAGACGGTCGTGCGAGCCGGAATCACTGCACCAACCAAAGCTCCGCTCGGCGCGCCGATCACGATCCCGACAAGGCCCGCAATTCCACGATCGGAGCCCCCGAGAAACCCATGACTTGATCCAGCGGCGTAGCCGACGCCGAAACCGACGGCCCCGCCCACAGCGAGACCGATCAAGGCGTGTTCGCCCCGCTTTGGGGCGGAGGAAGTCGAGACGCGGACAACGTCCTCGCGTTTAATCGACACATCGGAGCCCTTTTCCTGCAACGACAGCAACTCGTCGGTTACTGTAACGAATCGACCGCTGTAACTCTTCATATTGGAGTCGATCACTTCGATTCCCTGGCCGGACTTGAGGCGGTTCAAGTCAGACCACGAGCCCTTGTCCTTCTGGGCGCTCAGAGCCGTCGAGAGCCCCAGGGTCAAAACGACGATAAAGTATGAACGCGAACTCATAGATTGCCTCCGATGTGAATCTCGCCCCTTCATTGCAAGTCAGCGACTTGAGATCAGCAACCGTCGACATCACACAATACCGGTGCTCCATATCCCTTGGTCGTCTCTTGCGATACGGTCACGCTCAACGTGAGGCCGGAAGGCGGGGCTGTCGGATAGAAGACTGAAATCAGAATGCCCTTGCCGAGCTCAGAAGGTTGGCGAGGCGCACAAAACACCAGCGTGCCATTCGCCACGAAGCTCGTGTCTCCCATTGTCACGAAGCAATTGGGCTCCAGGCTGCCGGTCCTAACAAATGCCCGGATCACCTGGTAGTTTTCGTTGGGATCGAGCTGCGCATTGGTCAAAAAGACTTGGCTCGGCCTAACCCTCGCCGGGTGCTTTGAATTTGGCGAAGTCTGAGCCCACATCATCGAAAGAGACGATGTCACCACGACGGCAACTCCTGCCAACATGAGACTCTTTGTGGCTGCTATTTTCATATTCGATCTCCTCGATCCGACTGAATATCTGGCACTTCTCGGCCCAGCTTTCTGTCATCCCTCGTAAAATTAACTCATGCGGGGAGATAGGCACTGATTAAGGCTTTGATCGGCTTCGAAGCGCTTTGACGGGGTCTTCTTAATTGTGAGATGCGGTCAACATTCTTTTCACGGTTACGACACTTCCGGTACCTCTGCCTCGAACTTGCACCTCGATAGTGTGGCAGCCTGAGCCTGAGCGAACTAGGAAGGTAAATGTGCGGTATCCAAGCGGCGTTCCCGGGCCGACCTTTAAACTGGCCGGTAGCGTAACGTTCGGATCCCCGTCATATAGCGCTCGTAATTCAAATTGGGAGACGGATGACGACTCGACGACAAACGAAACCTCGATCTTCACTAATGAATCTTCCTTGAGGCAAGGACCAATTTGCATATCCGCCAAATCGGCAAAAGTCATAGTAATTGGGGTCGCGGCATCGCTAGTCGAAGTCATGTAGTCGATCAGACCCACGTTGGACGTTCCGGAAATGTCCGGAGACTGTGCGCACATCATGGAAGAGAAGCAGATGGACAACATTGTCGCGAAAACTCTGATACATTTCATTAGCAACACTCCTTTTGGTCTAATAGATCTGGATCGCTGCATTAGTCTCATTCAAGTGCGGCCACAGTACCGCGGGTTATGTGCACCTGCAAGCGACAAGAAGCGAAAATCTTAACTGTGTATGGCTTTGTCGTACTTTGTCGCATGTTCGTTGCTGCCAAGACCCACTCCGTTAGCGGGACGCTTCAGTTACGAGTTTGTTATATCGGCTGAGCCGAGGATCCATTGGAGGATGCTGACTGCAGAGGGAGATCGCCTCTGTCGTACGGTAGGCTTGTCGTTCCAAGGAGCACAGCGGAGGAAAGCCGTACGTAGCGGGGAACCTAAGGAGTTCGAATCGCAGCACGAGTGGTAGCCGGCGGCAACCCGATACGGCTTAAAAGGCGGGTGAACCGTGGATCGCCACGCAGCGGGTCAGCCATGGGTTCGGTGCCCAGGTAAACCAAATATTCGCAACGTTCGTCATAGGCCTTGTCGAGCCAGCGGAAAGCATCATCCTTCCGATTCAGGCCGATATAAACCACTGCGAAATATACTGCAGGAACGTACTCCTTGTTCGATATTGCAGTGAGCCTGTCCAGAAAACGCCCGGCGTTAACCTTATCACCTGAGACAGCATACTCGTGCCCCATGAGGGCGAGAATTGCGGGATCATCAGGAGCAGCTGCGAGAATATTCTGGAACGCTTCCCGGGCCTGCTGGTGCATGCCCATCTGCTCATAGGCCCGCCCGATGTTCACCAGCGCGATGCCATAGCGGGGATCCAGATCGAGTGCCTTCTTATTCTGTTCGATGGTCACGTCAAACCGCCTCGCTTGGTAATACGCTTCGCCAAGGGCGGAGTTTAACAGCGGACTAATCGGGTCCAGTTCGATGGCTTTTTTCCTCTCCACGATCGCATCTTCCGGCTTGCCCATCGCGGTAAGGTAGTAACCGTAAAACTGGTGGCCCGTGGCATAACTTGGCCGCAATCGAAGGGCGGTTTCGAATTCCTTTCGGGCCTCGGGAAAGTTCCATTCATATACCAGTTGGGAATAGCCCAGCGGCACATGCGCCTCGGCAAGGGTGCTGTCGAGTTCAAGGGCCTTCCGGGCAGCCGCTTCGGCTTGCGGAAACGCGTCCTGCGGCTTCAATGTTGAGTAGGGCGCGGACCCTAGCAACTCGTAGCAATCGGCGAGGCCAGCATAGGATGGCGCGTAAGTTGGATCAATCTCAATGGATCGCCGGAACAGAGTGATTGCCTTGGAGAAGCCGACTTCCGTACGCTTGTTCCAGAAGTAGCGTCCTTCCAGATACGCGAGATAGGCCTCACGGTTGACCTGGCGAATCGCGGTTTGCGGGTGTGGGAGTTTGTTCAGAACTCCGCTGGCGATAGCACTTGCGACTTCACCCTGGATGAACAGAACATCTTGCAAGTCACGATCGTAGGGCTCAGCCCAGACCAGAGTATGGTCGCTGACCTGAAACAGCTGCGCCGTAATCGCCACCCGCCGTCCGGAAACCAGAACACTGCCTTCCAGAACGTAGTTAGCGTGCACATCTTTGCCGATGCGATCGAGGTCACTCGACGCGTACGCCGGGCTCAGCCGGATCACACCCATCTCATCGGGATGCAGCTGCCCCAGCCGAGTGATCATCTCCTCCGTCAGTCCGTCCGCGACAAAGTCCTGGGCGGGATTGCCACTCATGTTCTTGAAGGGCCGGACGGCTAGAGTCATCTGGAGCGCAGGAGCCCAAATCTTGTCGTGAATTTTGGGCCAGAAGGCGACGAGTGTCCCCGTCACCACTACCGCAAGGAGCGCAAATGAGAGCGCCATTCGGAGCAAGGGTTCGGACTTGGCATGGTCGCGTGCACTTGTTTCTGAGGGACCGGCGACCGAGTCCAACACTACAGCATTCGATCCGGAAGAGTCGGCACCCACATCCGACTCGTCGTTTTCCTCTTCCTCAAGTTTGCTCTGACTTTGCAACCACCAGGCATCCAGGTCCGATTTGTAGGCGAAGACGGTCCCCTGCTTGCCTTGCGCCAGGCGGCGCACAGGCAAACCTAGGTTCTTCTCCCATCGCTGAACGGTCCGAACTTCTTTCTTGAGATAAGCCGCAATCTCCTTCCAGGAATCGAGGCGGTCGTCCGCCGGTCGGTCGTGCTTCGTCGGCCCGCGTTCTATGGCGTCCCCGCGCATGGCCCTTTCCCTGACATTCCTTTGTTGCAGTGTGGTCGCAAGAATACTCTGCTTATGTGCTTTGGTCCAATCCCCAGGTTTCTCCCAGGTTTCTACCGATCGGTATCTAGAAGTGCCTATTGAGAACACGATGTTCGGTAACCTTTGAAGGGTCTTTGGGCGGATGGCCCAGGCTCTTGATCTCGCCGACATCACCAACACCGTGGGTGCCCCGTCCTTCGCGCACTTTGCGAAGGGTGGGAGTCGGAGATGCCTGCGCGACGGGGTTCGATCATGCTGCCTGCGCGCGGAAAGAAATCTTCCCCCAGCTCTCATTCACTCGCACCGGCCCAGCTTCGTCCAACAGGTAAGAACGATAACTGCTCCACCGCCATTCCTCCGCCGAACTCGCCAATCTCCGCTTCACCGGATTCCGGTGCGTATACCGCAGCTTCTCCACCCGTTTCTTCTCGCGTCCACACGTTGAAGTCATAGAAACGAGCCTGCCAGAACGGCGTGTGCAGAATCGCATCGTCCAATAGACGCCGCTGGCGCGGGTCCACCCGCTTCTTCCTCGGCAACAAGGCGCGGGCCGTGCGCTGTTTCAACACTTGCATCACTGTCGACGGATTTCCGACCTCCGGTTCGGTCACAAGCAGGTGGATGTGTTCCGGCATCACCACATATCCCACCCCCACGAACCGGTAGCGCTCGCGGGTTTGGGCGAGAATCGCAAGGAAGCGGTCGCGACTGCGCGCGTGGCGCAGAAAAGGCAATCGCCGGTAGCACGAACAGGTGATAAAGTGCAGGTGATGGGCGCCGTAACTACGATGCAAACCGCGCGGCATGACAAAGAAAATAGTACAGGCAGCATCGCCACCCGCCCTTGCAAAAACCGCAAGGACGGGGCACCCACGTTCCGGATCGGGAAAGCAAAACAAGTCACAAAGCCTGGGCCACCCGCCCCCGTTCCCCCCCGCGCGCGCGTGAGGCTGCGGGCATAGAGAGATGGTGAGTGAATGGGGAGGGCTGATGACGCAGAACGCCACCGTCGATTCATCTAAAACTTGACCGGAAAGGGGGTACTTGTAATACTGATCGGCCTCGCGGTCCTGCCTCAATCGCGCGTTGCTTGTGCAGTTCAAACAAAGACCATGATTTCAGACGGCAACAGCGCTTCTCGCAAAGTGTTTCTTACTTGCCGCCGTTGGTGGCAATTTTTTCTTATTCTCGTCTTAGTAGCTCTGACCGGTTGCAGCGGCGGAGGAGCGAGTTCGAGCGGTGGAAGTGGTGGAGGTGGCGGTGGAAGTGGTGGTGGAGGTGGAGGCGGCAGCAGCAGTGGTCCTTTCACCGCTGGTCGGACAAAATACGTGCGAACGGACGCGACCACGGAGTACTTCCAGTGGATCAATTCCCATTGGATCATCTACAACCCAGTCACAAACTACTTTTATGTCACAGATCCAAGCTCTAACCATGTGATGGTCTTGGATGCAGCCTCAGAGACTGAAGTCGGGTTGATCAGTGTTCCTGGCGCTTACAGCATTGACGACACCTCCGATCATTCGACGCTTTGGATTGCGACTGTCATCGGCGACTTATACACGGTGGATCCTGTCGCAATGGTGGTTAAGGACAGGTATATCGGATCTCAGATTGGGCCTTCGGGGTACCTGACAGATTCTGCTGTCGTGCTTGCTGACGGACGTCTAGCGCTGTTGGCTGGAACTGGCGGCAGTTCGGTAGACGGTTCAGCGAATTACGCGATCTGGAATCCAGCGGACAATTCCTTCGCACTCGGTACCGGATACTGTGATAACTACGGCGGCATAGCGGGACTTTCGCGCACGGTCGATCGGACAAAGATCCTTCTAAGCAATTCGGATGGTGGTCCTCTCTGCGCGGTTGATGAGTTAAGCGGTCAAGCCAACGCTTTCGGACCTGGTGGTTTTCCCGGCGTCAACTTCCGATTGAGTCCGGACGGAAACTACATCGTTGTCCCAGGCAACACCAACAGTTTGCCGTACGCCTATGTTTATGATGCGTCGACGCTAAGCTTGGTTTCGCAGATTCCTGTGAGCGGCGATACGTCTACAGGTTCGGGCTTTGCAATAAGCGCAGACTCCAAAACGCTTTTCACTCCGAACGACTGGACCATCTACGCGTACGATCTGGCGAGCGGTCAGCAAGTCGGATGGCTTCCAAATATTAATGTTCCAATCACGAGCAGCGGAGGGGGGGAGGGACCAAGCGAGAATCCGAACCTCCAGTCGGTGGATGGTACCGGCCTGCTCGTTGGACCGATGGAGGAGGGCGTGGGGTTCATTGATACCACCACGATGCTTACCGGTTCCGTTGGATCTCAGTTTCCGAACGGATACGTGGTTCCAGGGACCGGACCCATATCGGGGAGCACGCAAATGCAAATAACTGAGCCCGCTCCGTTTGGCACACTCAGCGCAGTTTATTTCGGATCTAAAGGTGGGGCCACGAACATAATCGGAGTGTCCGGGCCGGATACATATGGAAATTTTGGTTCAATTTCCGGTATCACTCCGGCAGGCACAGCCGGTCCCGTTGATGTTTACTCGTTCATGGCGGACGGTGGCATGCAACTGATTCCTGAGGGTTTCAGCTATGGCCCGACGATTATCGAGGTGACCCCCAACATGTCAACGGGTGAGGGCGGAGGGACGGGAGCGATCTATGGGTATGGTTTTGGTCCTGTCGGTGTCGGCGTGGAAGGCCCCTTGCCTCAGATCGCCCGAGCCGCGAGCAGCGGCGTTCCGTCTTCCCTTCAAGTGAGCGTCGGGGGCAATCCGGTGGAGGTGACAGGTTTCGTACCATAGCATATCCACTTCAGTCGCCGCCCTTTCCTCTGCAATCTCTCTCAAATACCATCCCCGCTGGCACAGGGGCAGCAGATGTCACCGTTACCAGCGCTAGCGGCAGTGCCACAACTCACGCCGCCTTGACCTACCTGCCGGCGATTCAGCAGTTTCCGCTGTCGGGATCTGACTTAGCACAGGGAATCTACGACCCATACACGGATCTCTACTACTTCACAGACACAAACAAGATTCAGGTCTTTTCGAAAACTCAAGGCTCATGGCAGTCTCCCATCAACATTCCAGCGCCCCAAGGGGCAGCACAACGGTTATGGGGTATCGCACTTTCGCCCGACGGCAGCAATCTTGCGGTTTCAGATGCGTCGGCGGGAGTCATCTATGTTCTGGACCCGTCGGACGCCACAAACGTGAATACGTTCGCGGTTAATGCTGGAAACATTGGTCTCGTGAACCCTAGCGGTGTGGCGATTAGCGATACTGGATTTGTCTATTATGCAGTCGTCTGGCAGGGAATCAGTGGTGGGAGCGGCTTCTACAAACTCGACACGAATACCGGCCAGATTACTGATTATGGCATTGCCGGGGCGGGGGGGCCAGAAGACGCGTACTATCGGGTAGCGGTAAGCGCAGACAGTAGCCGTGAGTTTTTTAACAACGACGGCTTCGTATTTTACATCGATGCCGCCACAGACACTTGGTTTCCAGCCTCCGTGGACCAGAGTTGCTGCTATGGTGACTATGAGTTAGCTCTTTCGGCCAACCAGGTCCAGTTCGAAGCGAGCAGCTATCTTTACGATTTCAATCTCAACGCCGAGTCGTACGATGCGCTCAATGATCGTGAAGTAATGAACATTGCGTATGTCTACGGTGCCAAGCTTAGCCCCGACGGGAACCTGTTGTTCCAGCCGTCCACCAATGGCATTGACGTGCTAGACGGCAGACTCGGAAACTTGTTGAACCGCATTGCTCTGTCGGTGTCTCTCTCTCCCAACTACGATGCACTCGTCGCTGATGGCAAAGACAATGTCCTGATTGCAATCACCGGGAACGGGGACGGCATCGCCATCGTGGATCTAACGTCGATTATGGATCCGTCGCCATTGCCATACGCAAGGAAACTGGGTTCTAAATCCAGCCCCGTCATCAATTGGAGGCATACACGCTCGGATTCCAGCATCCAGAATCGAATTCATAGACGAACGACTACGTTACCCTCAACCGATCACAGAGTTCCGCACGTCACGAAATCGATTTTCTCAGCTTCTCGCTCAAAGAGGTAAACCGGGGACAGGAAGCTGTGAAAAAATTGATTCCCCCGTTTTTTAGATCTTTTCTAGCTGATCGAAAATGTATACCCGGACGCCAAAGATCGCTCGTAGAGCGTCTAATAGCAAAGTTTTTCCGCATACGGATTCGTCGCCCTGCCGAAAGTCGATTTTTTCACAGCTTCCAGACAGGACGTTCCCCAGTCTCCTGAACGCGCAAACCGTTTGGGTATGGAACCTAGGAACTTCCTCGGTCCCCACATTCCCGGGCACACGTGGCACACCCAAGCAGGTGCACATCCCCTCCCGCCCTGTTCTCACCCCGCCACGAGGCGTAAAGATCCGAATGCACGATACGATCAGTGGCCGCGCACACCGACGCGCCGCACTCCGCGTCGATGTGTCGCAGACGAACTCGCAAACTCAGAGGGGCCTAGGCAACTTCCCGATCGGCTGCCGTCTCGTCCTCATCATTTTCAGCTGCATCGGGCATGGTAGGGGCCTGGAGATGCGGCATCCCGGGCGCGTTCCACGCGGGATCGGTAAACGCATACGGGTTGGCGTTTGGCATGGTGAGCAAGGTAACCTGGAGATAGCCGTTGCTTGGACTGTTGGCCGCAGGAACCGTATAGCTATCCTGGGTACAGAAATTCCCGCAGTTGGTCAAAACAACCGGGGAACTCGTCGGGTTGTACCAATAGAAAGTCCCGCCCTTCGACGGCCATGTTCCCAAAACTGATCCGTTTTGGAGATTGAAGCTGGGTGTTGGCATAGCAAAGTACCTCCTGATTTGGATGAAGCCTTTATTTCTGTTGCATCAGGGCCTGGTAGCGTGGGTTGTCGTGGAGGTTGTCGAAGGGCGCGCCTGTGGCAACCACCGACCGGGAGTACCCTGCAGCGAGCGCTTTCCCCAGCCACTCTAACGCGGATCCCGTTTCGTGCAACTGGTTGTACACCACGGCTGCATTTAAAAGCAACTCCTTGTCGCCATGCCCCAGTTCTAGGGAACGGTCCAGAAAGGTGAGCGCCTTCTCCCGTTCGCCCAGCATCGAGTGGTAGCTGGCCAGGTCGCCGAGAACGCCCGGGTCGCGAGGATTCACTTTCAGCTGCTGCTCGGCCAGCGCGATCGCCTTGCGGTAGGAATCTATTGCGGCTGCGGTATCGCCACCGTAATACTGCGAGTCGCCCAGATTGCCCCAAGTCTGATAATCGCTGGCATCGAGCTTAAGCGCTTCCTGGTAGCTGTGGACCGATTCTGGAAAACGGTGCAGGTGAAATTGCGCCACCGCAATGTTGTTGTAGGCGTCGCGGGTGGGCCGGATCGCGATCGACTTGGCGAGTGCCTGGGCGGCCTCACTATCTTTGCCTTCATAAACCAGGACCACTCCCAGACCATTGATAGCGATGTAGCTATCCGGATCCAGTTCCGCGGCGCGGCGCCACATGGCCTCGGCTTTCACGTAATCCGCTTGCGCTATGTAGAATAACCCCAGCGCGGTGTAAGCCCGCCAATATTGCGGCCGAACACTGATGGCCCGCTGGTAAATTTCCTCTGCCTTCGCTGGCTGATTGAGGTGCTGGTACGCTTCCGCCAGACTGCGATAGGCTCCATCGTTGGTTGCGTCGAGTTGCACCGCCTGCTGAAACTGTTCCGCCGCTTTCTCGTATTGGCCGGTGCCGTCCTCAATCAGTCCGAGGCACATGTGTCCTTCGGCTCCGGCATTGCCGAGTTCAATCGCCTTGTTGCACGACTCCTGCGCAGGAGCGATCCATTGCTTCTGCTTGCCTGCCATCTGGTAGCGCCGCCAATATGTCTGACCCAATCCCGCCTCGGCCTGGCCATAGCTGGGATCGATTTTCAACGCCTGTTTGAAAACGATCTCGGCACTGGTCAGATTCTCCGGCTTGCGCGGATCCTGCAGATAACCGCGCCCCTGAACGTAGTATTGGTACGCGTCCGGGAACATGGTCGAGTGCGCTCCCAACGCTTGCTTTTCCTCGTTGCGCAGCGGGATTGCGAGTGCCGTGGCCACGCCGTTGGTCAGCTTGTCTTCAATGCTGAACAGGTCCGAAACCGGCACCGTGATGCCGTCTCCCGCCAGATTCTTGCCGCTGTTCACGTCGGTCAGGCTGTAGGATGCCCGCACCAAATCGTTGGCCTGCGACAGCGATACGGTCAGCCCGAGGCTCGCGCCGAACTCTTTCTTCGCGTCGCCCAACGTGGAAACATTTTTTTCTTCCAGCGTGCGCGCCGGGATGATTTCCAAATCATGATTCGCACTCAACTGCGAAAGTTTCGCCGCAACGTCTTCGAGCAATCCTTTGCCAAACGCGGTTAGCTTCGGATCTCCCGCGACGGCCGAGAGCGGGAGCATGGCGATGCTCCTTCTCTGGGGAATGAGGGTAGCCTGCCGCAAAGCCGAACCTGTGCCCGAGGCGGCAAGGCGATGAAGGGCGCGTGGGCCCCAGATTCCCGCCGCTAAGACCAGCAGTAGAACGGCCGCGCCGATACCAATGCGCATCTTCCGGCGTGGGGTCCATGTGGCCGCGGTCCGCGTCGACTTCAGCGACTTCCCCGATTCGTAGTCTTTCTTGAGCTTGAGCAGGTCGCGATGAATCTCCGCCGCGCTCTGATAGCGCATTTCGCGATTCTTAATCAGGCACTTATCGATAATCTCCTGCAAGCGCTGCGGAAGCCCGGGCACCGACTCGTTCAGCGACAAGGGAGCCTGCCCGAGAATCGCGTAAACCGTTACCGCCCACGTTGGCCCGGAGAATGCCTGCCTGCCGGTAGCCATCTCATACAGGAGCACGCCGAAGGAAAACAGATCCGTGCGGACATCGAGCGGCTCGCCGCGCGCCTGCTCCGGCGACATATAGGCAACCGTGCCGATCGCCGCACCGGTATGGGTCAGCGGCCCGGTCGACGACAAAGTCGCTTCGCCCGGACCTGTGAGGTCGGTGGCCGTCAGCTTGGCCAGGCCGAAGTCGAGGATCTTCGCCTGCCCGCGCTCGGTGATGAAAATATTCGCCGGCTTGATGTCGCGATGCATGATGCCCTTGGCATGCGCGGCGTGCAGCGCGTCGCTGATTTGCAAGGCCCAGTCCAGCAGCGTACCCAGCGGAACGGGCTTATCGCCGATTCGCTCGCGCAGCGTGTGCCCCTCGAGCAACTGCATCGCAATGAAGGGGCGGCCCTGATCGTCGTCGATCTCGTAAATCGTGCAGATGTTGGGATGATCGAGAGCCGATGCCGTGCGCGCTTCGCGCTTGAAACGCTCCAGCGCGCGCGGGTCGCGCACCGAGTTGTCCGGCAAGAACTTCAGCGCGACCAGACGGCCAAGGCGTATGTCCTCGGCTTTATAGACCACACCCATTCCGCCCGCACCAAGCTTCTCGTGAATGCGATAGTGCGAAACAATCTGATCGTTCATGGGCGCGCAACTCCGGCTGGGTTTCGATAGCTGGCATGGTACTCAAGTCAACCGAAGAGGTGCAATAGCTCTTGGCGTTCGGCAGAGACCTTTACCACGAAGGACACTAAGGTTCACGAAGGAAATCCTTCGTGATACTTCGTGTCCTTCGTGGTTGTGGTTCTTAACTGCAGCAGCCAGGAATAGAAGTGGTCCACAGCTGGGGAGGGAAAGGGGGCTACGGCAGAGCGCCGAATTACTTCTTCTTTCCCATTTTTCGTGAGATCTCTTCGTAGATCTTCGGGCGCATCTCCGCGAGGACGCTGTCTACGATGCTGGCAATGGCCTCCGGATCGGATCCCGATTCAGGGGAAGCTTCCTCGGGAGCATTTTCGGCGCCGGCGGCAACCGCCATGGCTGCCGCATCTTGAGGACCTTCGACTTCCTGGCTGGTTTCCGGCGACGCTGCCTTGGGATCACCAGACTCGCGAATACGCAGCCAACTGGCCCATGCGGCCGCAGTATTTGCTGCGATTTCGAATTCCTTTTTCGCCGTCTCCCCTGTGCCTCTCGCGGCGGGTTCGCCGGCCGTCACTGCTGCTGCCTCGGGAACTTGGCTCGCAGGAGTTTGTTCCGCCTGAATCTCGCTGACGATGGCTGGTAACGTCAATTCGGGAGTCACGGCATTCGTTTCGGAACCCCCCTGGGGCACCGGGACGGCATCTTTTTCGTGCTCGATCTGTGGCGCCTCAGGTTGAGCCGCTTCCATCGAAGGAATTTCTGCGGCCGGCTCGGCGGCCGCGACAATCGGATTTTCCGGGATACTCGCTTCCACAGCCTGAACTGCTTCGGGCGCAGGCTGAGCCGCTGCGGCGGCCTTCTCGACCGGAACAACCTCGGGCTCCGAGGATGCCTTCTGCTCCAGATACGATGCCGCAACCGCTTCCAGTTCTTTCACCGCGGCGCTGATCGCCTCGCTCGCCGCGTCGGCCACGTCGCTCAATGTCTGTATCGCTTCCGGAGCGGGATTCGCGGGAATCGAAACTACCGGCTCGGCCGCGACGTCTGCTTGCGCGGGAGTCTCGGTCGTTGCGGCGGGCGCAGCCGGATCGGGGCGAGTCTCCCGCAGTTCCGCGACTGATCCCGCATGCCTATTCTCAGCCGCGGCGAAAGCCGCGTATGTCTTCTGCATCTCGTGTTCGAGAGAAAGCGCACTTTCCTCGGGTGCGAGCGCAACGGAAACTGCGGTCCAGCGCGATGTTGCCGCGACGGACCCCGCTCCCGCGGCCACAGCCATCGTGACCGGCTCGTCCGCTGTCCGCTCGTGTGCGCTGTGCGACCACGATCCGTTCCCTGAACTTGCCGCCAACGACGTGCCGGCATCGGGTTCCAGGCCCTCAATGGCAGCCATCACAACCGCAGGGCTGGGAGCGTCATTGCTGACCGCTTCCGTCTTCTGTTCCGCCTTCGCATCCAACTTGTCTTCCGATGCCTGCCCAGCGAAAGCTTCTGCCGCAGGGGCTGGCGCAACCGGCGACGCGAGTTCCGCCGCCGACTGAGCCGGTGCGATTGCTTCGAATCTCGTTTCCACCTTGGCTTCGACCGGAGCCGGTTCTTCCTGTCTGATTTCCGCGATCTTGCCCTTGACCTGGGCAGCAGCTGCCGCCAGTGCGGCAATCTCCTCGGGAGTTACATCCTTCGGCAAGCCCTCAGGCGCCAACGCTCCCAGATCGACCTTGGTCTCTTCCGCCCGGACATCGCGCGGGCGCTCGGCCGGCTTGTGCTCGACCACCGTGCGCAAGTCCTTGTTCATGGCGTTGTAGATCGCGGGATCGTCGCCATCTTCCGCCACCGCTTTTTCTTTCTTCTTGGAAGGAAATGCGATGCGGTTCTTCCATCCGGAATCTTCGTCCACCGCCACCGTCTTGTCGTACCGCCCTTCGTCCAAAGCCGCATTCGCGCGGGCAAAGCGGCCCGGCTTCGCGGCTTCCGCGCGGGGCACGATCTTGTCTTCCAGTTTGCTGAGGGCGCTCAGTAATTCGCTGGCTTCAAAGGGTTTAACGATGAAGCCATCCGCGCGCACGCGCTTGGCTTCTTCCGGCTTGAAGGGCTCCAACTTGCCCACGGTCAGCAGGACGGGGACGCGTGAGGTTTCCTGCGCTTCCTTCAGCCTCTGGCAGACCTCCAGACCGCTGTAGCCAGGCATGTAAACGTCGAGAATGATCAGATCGGGCTTGTGCTCGGCGATTTTCTTCAGAGCGGCGGAGCCGTTATTCACGGTGATGACTTCGTAACCCGCATCCGCGAGGATCTTCCGCCCCATATTCTGAGCGGTCACGCTGTCATCGGCGAGCAGTATCTTCCTAGCCAAAGGTTTCCTCTATTGAGGGGAGATAACGCGAAGGTAACCCGATCCCCACCCTAAGTCAATGACGCAAAAGGGAAGTAACCGGTTACCAGTGGTCAGCACCTAGTGCGTAGGTGGACCGGTTGGCAGTGACTCAAATGTCGCGGCGACCCAGTCCAGGCCCGTAAAAGCCCGCCTCGGGATTCGCTAATCGCTGAAAGCTGATAGCTGCTTTTCAGAACGGAATGATCTTCTTTAATCCTGTCTTTTTCTTCTTCTTGCTGCTGGAGAGATCTTCGTCGCTGGCGGGTGTATTGTCGGCGTTCGCTGTGGCGGAAGAAGAGGACTGCCCCTGCTGAATCTCATTCACCTGCGGCGGCGGCGGCAGCGCCTGATCGGTGCCGGTATCGGTGGGTTTCAATTCGTTGGGGTCGGCGGGAGCATTCGGTTTCAGCTCGTTCGGATCCGGCCCTGCGGGCGCGGTCGGCACCGGAACGTTCCCGAACGGAGAAGATCCTAGCGGCGCATCCGCTGACGGAACGGGAGCCGGCTGATCCGGCTTTATGATCTCTACCCCCACGCTCTTATCGGTCATCCCCGCTGCGGCGAACGTTTCGTCGTGGATGATCTTGGTTGCGGCCACGGCCTCCTGATCGGCCAGTGTGGGCTCGCCCACCTTCGCCGCCGAGGCCACGTCGGGACCTTTCTTGACCAGCCCCATCATCTTCTGTAGCGTGGTAGCCTCGGTGCGGCTCGCCAATTCGGCCCGGTTCTGCGCCACCGCGGCCTTGGTCGGCCGCGGAATCGGCTGGTGCAGGACCGCCAGCCTTTTCTTGGCGTCGTCGGAGCGATTCATCAGGGGATAACGCGTCACGACCTTGCCGTAAGCTTCCGATGCATGCTTGGTCAGATCTCCAAGGTAGCGACCCTTCAGCGCTTCAGTTGCGCAACCCCGGGGCAGGCCGTGCACGTCGCACGTGACCGCAGTCCGCATACGCGCAATCTGGCCTTCGTAGTTCTGCCCCAGCAGGTACTCTGCCTCATCGGCGCGGCTGTACAAGGGATACCGGTCCACGAGCGTTTGCAGGCGGGCAATCGATGCCGGGAAGCTCTCCCGCAAGTAATAGAAGCGTCCAATTTCAAATTCGCGTTCGGCCAGCACTTCCTGCACTTCCAGCAAGCGCTGCTTGGCCTCAACCAACAACTTGCTGTCCGGATATTGCAGAATCAGCTTGCGGTACTCGTCCTCGGCGCGCTTGGCGTTGGTATAGTCGCGATCCGGTTTTTCCATCTGCTGGTAATGGATGTTGGCGATCTTCAGCTGCGCTTCCGCCGCTTCCGGCATGTTGGGGAAGAAGATCTCGAAATCGCTGTACTCCTGCTCTGCCTGCGCCAAGGCAGCGGTTCCACCTTCGGCGTACCAGGAATCGCCGACCGCCAGCTTGGCGCGCGCGATGAACTCGGAATCGGGATAGGTGTTGATCAGCGTCTGCAGCGTGAGGCGCGCCACGTCGAAGCGGTTGTGCCGCATCGCGTCCATGGCCTTGTCGAACAGGACTTTATCCGGCTGCTTCGAGCCGACTCCGGCCAGCGGGTTCACCGACTTCTTGTTGGTGCATCCGATGGTGATGACCAGCAGCATGCCCAACACGGTAATCAACGGAATTCGACGTGACATTTGTACCTCGATGTTGCTTGTGTGGGGACAGCCGCCCTCGGCTGTCCGGCCGAGCGCAGCTCGGCGGTTTCAATTGTCCTGTGAGGCTGGTGCCCTTCCTGCCATCGGACCGCACCACCGGGCTTCGACCCGGTCCCACAAAAACTAAACTTTCTGCAGCGCAGCTTCGGTCGCCGCCTTCAGCAGCGCCTGCGCATTCTTGCTTGGATCACCATTTCCGAACACGGCGTTGCCCGCCACCAGAATTTCTGCGCCCGCCCGAACCACCTCGGCAATGGTATCGAGCCCGACCCCGCCATCCACTTCGATGCGGTAGTGCAGCCCGCGTTCGTTGCGAATCTCCGCTAAGCGCCGCATTTTGTGCAGCGTGGACGGAATAAACTTCTGCGCCCCAAAGCCCGGATTCACCGACATCACCAGTACATAGTCCACAATGTCGAGCACTTCCGTGAGCGTATCGACCGGCGTCGCGGGATTAATCACCACGCCCGCCAGGCAATCGTGACTCTTGATCAGATGCAGCGTGCGGTCCAGATGCCGGCAAGCTTCCTGATGCACCGAAATCCAATCGATCCCCGCGTCGGCAAACGCCGGAATAAATTCATCCGGGTTCTCGATCATCAGATGGCAGTCGAGCGGCAACTTCGTAACTTTTCGCAGCGACTTGACCACGGGCGGTCCAATCGTGAGGTTCGGAACGAAGTGTCCATCCATAACGTCCATGTGGATGACACTTCCACCGCCCTCCGCCGCGGCGCGCACCTGCTCGCCGAGCCGGGCGAAATCAGCCGAAAGAATCGACGGTGCCAGTTCGATCAAATGTGAACTCTCAGAACCTGTCTGTGATCGCAAACGATGTGCAGAAATTCTAACACGCAGTGCTACGCAGCGCGGGCTCGCGATCCCCACAAAATCGCGGAATTTGTAACGATTTACGGGTTTAGCGAGGCCGTATAAGCTGCGATCGCCGCCATGTCGTCGATGGTGAGTTTTGTGACCACCGGCTTCATGGGATGGACTGCCACTCCCGTGCGCGCCCCGCTTTGAATATCGTAAAGTTGGCGCACGATATAGCTTGGCGAACGGCCGGCCAGAGGCGGCACCTTGCCTTTGCCTCTTAGGCCGGATCCGTGGCAGGTGGCGCAGCGCAATGCCTTGCTGGAGCCGCCGGTCACCAGCACTTCACCTTTCTTGATGCTGCCCACGGGCACGTATGCGACGAATCCCGAGTGGTCGTCGCGCAGTTCCGTGCGCTCCAGGTTTTCCGGCGTCTCGATGATGCGTCCACCGATCGGCTCCGTCTCCCCGCCTTCCGATACGACCAGCATCCAGCCCCCCACCTGCGTTTTGGGAACGGTATCGGCTTCCACCACGCGGATCCAAGGTCGCGGCTTCAGCGCGGAGAAGTACTCGGCCGCAGCTTGTATTTCCTTCTCGTTTGCCTTGGTTTCATACTTGATCATCGCGGCGGTGGGCCCGTGTCTTGGGTCGGAACTCTTACGCAGGCCGTTCTTGAAATCGGCCAGTTGCTCGACGATGTAAGCGGCAGGCAATCCCGCCAGACTGGAGTTCTCCGGGCGACCTTGCCCGTTTGGCAGGTGACAGTAGCCGCAGGCGAAAACTTCCGGCGACCGGCCGCGCGACACAATCTCAGGCATGGCCGGATGATCTTCGGGATGCCAGTCGGGTGGAGTGAAAAGATCCGTGGTTTGAGCCAGCGTGAACGCGGCTTCGCTTTTGGGTACGTGGCGCGGAGTGGTGTCGGGAGGTTTCTGCGGCGCATCCGATGCTAGGTCTGCCGGCTTGATGATGAATGCCCAGTACGGAGGCTCGCGCAACCATGGCGCTTTTGGGGTTGCGAGCTGGTTCTGCGCCTGGGGAGCTTGCGCCCCGGCAAGGATCCACAATAAGAACAGGGCCATCGCGACGAGCCTGGGAAATCTCATAGGGACTTGTCTAGATCAACGCAACAGAGTATTCCATCGACCGGGTTTTATCCATTGGGGAAGGTTCCGGGGAGGGCTCAATTCGAAAACCTTTACCACGAAGGACCCGAAGGATCACGAAGGAAACTCTTTCGGGCGAATCCTTCGTGATCCTTCGTGTCCTTCGTGGTCATGATCTTCCTCGTCCAGCATCAAACTACGCCCATCCCGATTTCGCAGCGTGTTAGGCTCGTCGGACGTGCTTCCACTGACTCAATTCGCGCCACCCGTCTATAGCGTGACCGCGGTATTTCTCTGGGGCGCGGCCGACTTCTCGGGCGGATACGGATCCCGCCGCGCCAACGCCTTCACGCTCACGGCGTTCTCGCACGTCTGCGCATTCGTGCTGATGTTCGCAATTGCGCTGGGACAGCACGGAGCATTTCCTTCGCGCGCTAGTATTGTCTGGGCGCTGATCGCAGGCGCGGTGGGGGGATTTTCGCTGGCAATCTTCTATCGCGCCCTCGCTTCCGGGCAAATGGGGCTGACGGCACCCATCGCGGCGTTGCTGGGCGCAGCCATTCCCACCATGGTTGATATTGCTCTGGAAGGCGCGCCCAGCCGCTATACGATCGGCGGCTTCGGGCTCGCGATTCTCGCCATCTGGCTGATCACGCGGCCCGATCCGTCAGGCGAAAACGACTCTTCGGGCCGGCCTGCTGGAGTGGGCATGGCTGCGCTCGCGGGCGTGGGGTTTGCGGGCTTTTATCTTTGCATCCATCAGGCGAGCGGTTCGCCGGTGTGGATCGCCGCCATCTCGCGCATTGGATCGTTCACGGCGACCGCCATCGCGGTGCTCGTGACCCGCGCTCCGCTCAAACTTGATCGTCCTCGCGCCACACTCGGGATGATGGCCGGATTCCTCGACATCACCGCCAGCGCCCTGTTCATCTTCGCCAGCCAGCGCGGACGACTCGACGAAGCCGTCGTCATCACTTCGCTCTACCCGGCTGTGACCGTGCTGCTGGCGCGCCTCGTCCTGAAAGAACACTTCAGTCGCTGGAAGTTCATCGGCCTGCTGGCCGCCCTGGCGGCGGTGCCGATGATCGCGGCGGGTTAGCGCGTCATTCCATATTCCGGAATATGGAATGAACCGTCAGAGCCTCTGAAGCAGGAGATGGCTGTACAGATCAGAAATCTCACTCGGTACTCGCGAGTCGGCGCTGGGTACTGCTAGCATCGCAACGTGGCGCTTCTTGAAGTCCGCAACCTGACGAAGGTCTTCCCGCATGGCGAATCGCCGTTTGGCGGGAAAGCTCGCGGAGAAGTGCGCGCGGTGGACGACGTTTCGCTCGACATTCACGCCGGCGAGACTCTCGGACTCGTGGGTGAATCCGGTTCCGGCAAGAGCACCCTAGGACGCCTCATCCTTCGCCTGATCGAGCCCACGTCGGGTGCTGTGCGCTTCGACGGCCGCGATCTGCTGGCGGCGGGCCGCGGTGAAATGCGTGCCCTGCGGCGCGACCTGCAGATTATCTTTCAAGATCCATTTGCCTCGCTCGACCCGCGTTTCCGTGTGGAGGACATCATCGCCGAGCCCCTCATCATCCACGGGATCGCTGGTCAGCCGATGGAGAGCGCCGCAGAACCATGTGGGGACAGCCGCCCCCGGCTGTCCGGTCGAACGAAGCTCGACATTCGTGCGCGTGTGGGGGAACTGCTGCGCGCCGTAGGCCTCGACGAATCAGCGCGCACGCGCTACCCGCACGAATTTTCCGGCGGACAACGCCAGCGCATCGGAATTGCGCGGGCCCTGGCGCTCCGGCCCAAATTCATCGTGTGCGACGAACCGGTCTCGGCGCTCGACGTGAGCGTGGGTGCGCAGATCGTGAACCTGCTTGCCCAACTGCAGCGCGACTTCGGCTTGACGTACCTCTTCGTCTCGCATTCGATGCCGGTGGTGCGCTATGTCTCGACCCGCATCGCCGTGATGTATCGGGGAAAAATCGTCGAGGCCGGCGACACTACGCAAATCACCGAACGTCCCGCGCACGCCTACACGCGCAGCCTGCTCGAAGCCACGCCGGAACTGCTGGCGTAGATCCAGATCATTCACCACGAAGGACACGAAGGTTCACGAAGGGAAACCGGGCCACAGCATTTGTTTCGTAACCCGCTTCGGCGGTCACGAGCGCGGCGTAGATCGCTCGTGCCATACTCTCCAGATGTCCCGTCCAGAGCCTGGATCCACGCGCGATTTGTCGGAGCTGATTCTCGGCTACGGGGTGATCCTGTTCGTTCTGTGGATGCCGGAATTTCCGCAGCGTATTCTTTCTCCGGTCGCGTTCTTCGTGACCCTGGCAATCGTGCTGGCGCGACGCCCGACGGTGAGCGATCTCGGCATTGGCCTGCGCGGTCTGGCCGCATCGTTCTGGATTCTTCCCGCCGCCATCGTCCTCGCAAGCGTAAGCGTGCTTGTGGCCAGGCAAATCGGTACGCTGCACCCGCTGTACAAAGGCGACTTCAAGCACATTGCCGGCTATGCTCTGTGGACGCTCTACCAGCAGTTCCTCTTGAATGACTTGTTCATGCCGCGTCTGACGCGCCTGCTCGCGAGCGAAAGCGCTGCCGTGGGACTGGCCGCGGTGCTGTTCGCGGTGGCACACTTGCCGAACCTTCCACTCACGGCCGCGACTCTGGTCTGGGGAGCAGTCTCCTGCACGCTGTTCCGGCGCTACCGCAACCTCTACGCCCTCGGTCTCGCCCAGGGACTGCTTGGGTTGTGCTTCGCCGTCTGCGTTCCGGACGCACTGCATCATCATCTGCGGGTGGGATTGGGATACTTGCGGTATGCGTCGCCCGCGCGTCGTCCATGACCAACGCCTACACGTTTTTCGCAAGTTGTTGAGTCTTCGTGTAAGTGATTGAAAAGTCGTAGAAGGGCCGTGGCGGGCGACAGGACGCGCAAATTTAGAGTGGGCGAAGGTCTCCTCGGTCGCGGGGGCGATCGTCGCAGCAAGGGGCGTTTCTGGCCTCGGAAAGGGCATTCTAGGTGGTACTCGGGAGCGTTTCTGCGGTTTCAGGAATCCGTGCTTTCTGCCGCAGTCCGCGAATACGTATAAAGTTGTACGTACAACACCCAATCTCACGGGCACTATTGACCGGCGCTCTTAGAACCACACCGACCACAACCAATCCACCCAGGTATGCGTGATGGCCGAAGCCGGTACGCGCCGACCTTCGCGCCAGGCGCGGCCGTAGAAAATTCCTGCGATCGTGGCCAGCAGAACATAGCGCCAGTTGAAGTGCGCGGACCGCTTGTTGAAATGCGACAAGCCGAACAGCACCGACGCGATCACAAGAGCAGTCCGGCGGCCGACGCGGCGCTCCAGCAGGTTTTGCACCCAGGCGCGAAAGAAAAGCTCTTCCGGGACCGCGACAAAAACGAAAATCCCGGCCCAGGTTAGAACTGCTTTGCCCACTGCAGGCACGTTGGCGTGCGGATGGAGGAATCCGAGGGCAAGTCCGAGCGTCAGCACCGCGGGAGCGAAAAATGCGAGCTCGCGCAAGCCCGTTTTCCAATCGCTCCAGTGCAGGTGGAAATCAAAGCCCGTCCCACGCAAGCGCCGGATCGCGAGAAACCCGTACAAGCCGGCATCCACGAGCAGCAGATTGTTTAGACCGCGCAGGCCGGCAGGCCACGCAACGTCAAGCCAGCGCAAATCGACAGCCAGGGCCAGGGCGAGAAGAATCAGCGCATCGCGCCAGTTGCCGCGCTGCTCCGGATCGGTCACCGCCGCCTGCCCCAGCAGCCACGCGATCAAGACCGGCAGCGCAGCGTATAACGCAAACCACTGCCAGCGAAACATGTGTTGCGTCGCCGCGATGACGGTGTAAGGCACAACCAGCAGCGCGGGCAGAAGCACTCGTACGACAAGCGGCCAGCGCTCGACGGCCCGCGCGACGCGCTCAGCCGCAAATCCAAACGCCAAGGCGGGCGCAAGCTCGGCGACCAGGACCGCAATCACCACCGGCGTTACATTCGACATGCGCAACATCTTAGCCGGGGAGTACGGCCATCCGGCAAGCGCGCGTGCCGATGCAACGCCGGCGCCCCCTCAACCCGAAAGCGTCCGCCGTTCTTTTCGACGGACGCTACTTCTCCGGGCGAACCACGGCCAGTTCCATCTCCGCTTTGCGATCCGTCAACTCGCGCTCGGCGCGCGAGCGGAACAGCTCGCGGCCGGTGGTATTGCCAGTCACCCAAACGGCGGAAAGGAAATAGGTGTCTCCGTAGCGATGAAACTCGAGTTTGCTGCCATCGCTTGTCGTTCGCAACGCGCCGTGAGTCGAGAGGTAGAGACCGGTCGTGGTTGAGTTGAAAATTCTGAGGTGAGCGTCGTCGATCGCGGCGACGATGTAGTGTCCCGGGGGCAGCGTTTGTTTGCCGGCGACAAAAGCGAAGGGCACGTCGACCACGACGTCGCCGCGCCTGGTCTGGCCGATCGCGGCCGACGCCGCTGCGAGCAGAGCTCCGCACACAACGATTCGAAAGAGTTTCATCACTCTTCTCCTGAAATGGATTTGAACTGAATGGACCGCTTGCTTAGCTGCGCGGAGCACGCCTGCAGGAGGGAAATCTCTTCAGCGCCGGACCGCACCGGCCTTTCATCTTTTCGGCAGTCCCGACCTCGGCCACCGGCTTCCTTGTTACTCGAATAGTGCGATGCAGGAACGATTCGTTACACGGCCTTGGAAGAGCGGCACCTGCCCCGGAGGAACGCTTGTGCAGGGGCGCTTCTCCGGCTAGAATTCCCTCGAATCTTTGTAAGGAGGCACTCATGGCCGCTGCTCCGGTCCTGCCCACATCGCCCGTACCCACGCCCGAACCCGCGCTTTCCCAGGTCGCGCGCATCATCGACACATTCATTGCGCCATCGAAAACATTTACTGACTTGCGCCGCAGCGCCAGCTGGTGGGCGCCGTTCTTACTGATGATAGTGGTCTCATCGGGGTTCGTTTACACCGCGGGACAGAAGATCGGATTCCGCAAAATAATGGAAAACCAGATGCAGGCGCAGCCCAAGGCGCAGGAGCGTCTGGAAAAGCTTCCCGCGGATCAGCGTGAGCAACAAATGGAAACTGGGGCGAAGTTCACGCAAGTCATTTCCTATGCTTTCCCGGCGGTTACCCTGATCATCTGGCTCGTCATCGCGGTGGCGTTGTTTGCGACCTTCAAGTTTGCCGCTGGCGCGGACGTTTCGTTTAGTGTCTCGCTGGCAATTGTGATTTACGCCGCGCTCCCGCTGATGGTGAAAACCTTGCTGTCGTGGCTGTCGGTAGTCGCGGGGATGAGCCCGGATTCGTTTTCATTTCAGAATCCGGTCGCCACTAACCCCGGCTATTTCATGAATCCCTCCGAAAACGTGTTCCTGTACAGCCTGGCCTCAGGACTGGATATCTTTATGATCTGGACGTTGGCCTTGACGGCAATTGGTTTTACCTGCGTCAGCAAGGTGAAACGCGGCACTTCGTTCGCCATCGTCTTTGGGTGGTGGGCGTTCTTTACGTTGGCCGGCGCGGCGTTGGCTGGTGGGTTCTCATAGACCGTCGGAGTCAGCCGCAGTGGACTCCATCGCCTGCACCACTTCTGGTGGAAGCGTCAGGCTGACGCTGGCGAGGTCTTCCTTCATGTGGTCGGCGTTGGAAGTGCCCGTCAGCGGCAACATGCCGACTGCGCGCGCAAAGCTAAAAATCACTTGAGCCGGAGTTGCAGTCATCTGCGCCGCGACGGCGATCAGCGGAGGATGGTGCAGCACCTCTGGATTCGCGGTGAGCAGCGAGAATCCCTGGTAGACGATGTTGCGCTGGCTGCAGAACGAGCGCACTTCGCGGTCCCATCCGAGTCGGGCGAAGCAGCGGTTCTGGACGAAGGCAGGAAGTTCCGAGTGAGCGGACGCCATTTGCTCCAGGTGCTGCAACGAGACATTACTCACACCCAGCAGACGCGTGCGTCCGGCATCGCGTTCCTTCCGCATTGCTTCCAAGACTTCTGCGTCCGCAGCGCTCCACTCGTAGGCGGAGGATGGTCCGTGTAATACGAAACTATCGACGTGGTCGGTACCGAGGTGCTCCAGCGAACTGGCCAAAGATTGAGCGACCTGAGCCGAAAGAGGTGCTGCCGGATCGTAGGGCAGGCGATGGTCCTGGCCACGCTGGTAGGTGAACTTGGTCTGCAGAAAAAGATCGGCGCGCGTCGCGACACCGGCGCGATAGGCGGCGGCCAGACCCTCGCCGACCGCAGCTTCGAAGTAATGCTTGCGCTGGTTGGCGGTGTCGATGCCGCGAAACCCCATGCGGAGCGCGAGTTCGGTGAGGGCGGCGGTGCGGTCTTCCTTCCAGGCGGTGCCGTAGAGGAAATCGGGGACGGGCATCCGTCATTGTGGCATGAAAGGCTTTCCACCACAGAGGACACGGAGGACACAGGGGAACCGCGACATACTCCGTGCTCTCTGTGTCCTCTGTGGTTGAAGTTCTCACGGGCAGATGACCGGGCACTCATTCCCGTTATATGCTGTGAGCCTCAGGAGGACTTCCCGTGAAACGCTATTTTGCCGTCATGTGTTTGCTTGTCTTCGCCACGTTCGCATTTGCCCAAGCCCCGGCTCCGGCCGCGAAAGCTCCGGCTGCGCCCGCCGCACCCACCAAAGATCCGGTTGCGACGTCCCTGCGCCAGCTGTTGCAACGTTCGCAAAACAATACGGTGGGGGCCATTGAGGCCATGCCCGCCGACAAGTTCTCCTACAAGCCGACGCCCGATCAGGTACCGTTTGCGCACCTGGTGGCACACGTCATCGGGTTCAACAACTCCTTCTGCGCCAAAGCGGCCGACGTTCCCGCACCCAAAGTGGACGATCCCAAAGAGAGCGACTCCAAAGATCAGCTGGTGGCCGCGGTCAAAGCTTCGTATAGCTTCTGCAACGATGCCTTGAGCAAAATGGACGACTCGAAACTGGGCGACAGCATCGAGCTGTTTGGTGGCCGACAGGCTCCGCGCGCCATGGCGGCGTTGATCCTGGCCAGCGGCTGGTCCGATCACTACAGCACGGCTGCCATGTATCTGCGGATGAACGGCATTCTGCCGCCGTCGGCGCAGCCGAAGAAGTAGCGTTCAAAGCAGATTGCAATTGGTCATCAGCTCCCTGGCCGGAGGGGTGTCGGGTTCGCCGTGTCTTTCCGCGACGAGTAGAATGGGGACGGAACCAATTCCTCATATTACGACACGAATGCGGGAGGACATTATGCAACGCACGCTCTGCATTCTTTTGCTTCTTTCAGCAACTGTAGTGCTCGCACAAGACAAAAGCCCGGTGACGTCGGTGGCCAGGGAGATCCTGCCGCGCCAGCAGAAGAACCTGGTGGCAGCGGTGGAAGAAATGCCTGCCGACAAATTTTCCTACAAACCAACAGAGCAGCAGATGACGTTTGGGCATCTGGTCCTGCACATCATCGAATCGAACAGCTATCTCTGCTCGAAAATCGGAGAGACGCCGGAGGTCCAGGCACCGGTGCCGCTAAAGGAATCCGACGGCAAGGAAAAGCTGGTAGCGGCGCTGAAGGCGAGTTTCGAATTCTGCACGACGGCGCTCAGCAAAGTGGACGACTCCAAACTGGGGGACGAAGTCGAGTTGTTCGGCGGACGCAAAGGACCGCGAGCGTTTGCGCTGATCGCCCTCACCAACGATTGGGCGGATCATTACAGCTCGGCGGCGATGTACCTTCGCCTGAATGGAATTCTGCCGCCGACGGCGCAGCCGAAGAAGTAGCAGGAAACGACCGGCAATCGGGGCATATTGAACTGGTGTCGAGTAGGGTGCGGCGCTGGTCGTAGCGGCGTCCCGGTCCCGCTGATGCGGGTCAATGAGAGTAATTGATTCCATGACAATGTCGGCTCCCGCACCCGGAGTAAAGTTGGTGGTGGCAA
>OBLW0100000300.1_pt1 | contig 42189 bp, 45 predicted proteins | sample 1520161 | NCBI WGS metagenome assembly OBLW01 (sample SAMEA3539309, study PRJEB22396) | soil metagenome | biome: tundra; feature: field; material: soil | place: USA | collected 2010-05 | depth 0.15 m
CTTGAAGCTGAGGAGCAGCTGGTGCAGACTCTGCGTGGATGTTCTTACGCCCGCACCGCCGAGCCCAAATGCGAAGCGATAGAGTGCCAGCGTGACGACGGCGTCATGCGCGATCTCCGGCTGCGTCATCGTCCATAGCACGCAGCCATTCGTCATCATCATAAACGCCGTGGCAAAACCCCCGAAAAGAGCGATGTCTGCGCCGGCGGCCCGAACGCCGAGAAACTTCAACCGGCTCACGGCCGAAGCGGTGAAGATTCCCAGCGGAATCGCCGAGCCGAATTGCAGAAAGGCGCAGAGCTGGACTGCTGAAGGACGGGCCTGAAAGAACGCGATAGTCGTCTCCGCAGATTCCCCAGGACCAGGAAAGTACGGCCGCCGAAGGCCTTAACTGGATACAGACCGGCACAAAACACAACGGGGAAGGCAATGGCTACCAGGCCCAGAGGCGGACTGTGGTGCCGACGGGCGGTAGAAGCGGATTGAAAGTTCGACGGCATAAAGGATTCTCCCTTCACAATAGTTATGTTATAAAATCATTATTTATTGTAATAATTAGCCTGTGAAATACTATCCGCATGATCAACGCACAAACGGCCAGATACGTGCCAGTCGCCTTTCTCCTGGCCCAAGTAGGCAGTTGCGCCGCGAGAGAATTCGCCAAGGCCTTGGCGCCATTGAAGTTGTCTCCGCCCGATGCGGGCATTTTGCGAATCCTCGCCCGCTCCCCGGGCATCAATCAACAAGAACTCGCCAAAAGGCTCGATATGCATGCCAGTCGCCTGGTCGGTAATCGATGCTCTTGAGGAGCGCGGCTTGGTGGCACGCGAACCAAATCCAGCGGACCGGCGGGTCTATTCCTTGCACCTCACCCAGGAAGGCAGCGAGGCATTGGCGGCCATCGGCCAGGCAGCGCGGCCGCACAACGAAACCATCTGCAGGGGGTTAGACGATAACGAGCGCATGCAGCTTGGGGTACTGCTCGAGAAGATTGCCGCACAGCAAGGGCTCACCCCCGGAGTTCATCCCGGCTACAAGGACCTTGGTACGAGAAAAGACACAGCGTCATGCGGGGAGCCACAACCTCCGGAGTAATGGAAGATTCAAGTCCGGCCTGTGCCTTCGACAATTAGTTCCCCGTCTAATCAACAGCACTGCAAACAGTGAAAGGCTTTGCGCCGTTTAAGCTTGAGTCAGTCGGGATCACCGCCATCGCTTTCAATCTCAGGCTGATCCCCAGGCGGATCACGTTGAAAAATCGAAAGGTCTTTGTGGCCTCCCAGCCTCAGCGCCTTCCTTAAATCCATATTTCGTTCCCGGTGAGTGAATGCAATCTGATCTGCGACTGATTCTTTGTGGCTTTCTCTTTTGGTCGCCGATCGCCGTCCGCGCGCAGGAAAGCGCCGTGATCTTGATCGTCCCGATTGCCGCTCACGGTTCGTCCGCAGAGGCCTCCAATCAGCTTCCTGACGCGCCATTACCCCATAATGAGGAGATGGCTCTTGCTCAGTCGTCTGAGCAGCAACCGGCTCCTGCATCGGCATCGGCGCAAAACGGCAATGCGCAACCAGGCACGCCGAATAGCTCAAGGTCCCAAACAGCCACACCGTCTGATACGGAGAAGAGCCAGCACGAGAAGGCCGAAAAGCAGTTGAAGGAGCAAGAGCATCAGCGCGTCGCCGGCGTGATGGCAACCTTCAACACCACCAGCAATCGCAACGCCCTTCCGCTTTCGCCGGGACAGAAATTCCAGCTCTTCTTCAGGAGCGAAATCGACCCTTGGCCGTTTCTGCTGGCAGGTGTCGTTTCCGGCATAGGCCAGGCCGACGACAACTACCCCGAATGGGGACAGGGCGTGCAGGGCTACGCGAAGCGATTTGGCGCGTCCTACTCCGACGCATTTATCGGCAATTTCTTCGGCAATGCGGTGTTGACTAGCATCCTCCACGAGGATCCGCGCTACTTCCAGAAGGGCACGGGCAGCAAAACCAGCCGCTTTCTGTGGGCGGCGTCGAGCACGGTTTGGTGCAAGCGCGACAAAGGCGGATGGGGACCGAACTATGCCAACGTCGGAGGCAACCTGATCGGTGCTGCCATCGCCAGGGCATACTACCCTCCTTCGGAACGGGACGTGCCCAGCACCATCTCGGACGGTCTGACCGTTTCCGCCGAAGGCATTGTCGGCTCTGAGATCATCGAATTCTGGCCCGACATTGCACGCCATTTCAAACAGAAGCACGCCGAAAAACTGGCCCGGCAGACTGCACAACGCGACGCGCAGAATGCAGCCCATCCCGCTCCCCAACCGGCGCCCGCGACAAAGCCTCAACAATAGCCCAGCAGAATCGACCTACCTTTCCACCACATCCTCAACGGCGTTTGCCTTCCACCCGCCGCACGCGCGATACTTCTCTCCTCAAAGTTAATCGCTTCACTTGAGGAGACGTATGCGCGTGCGAACGAAGATAGATCGGATCTGGGCCATGTGCCTGCTCTTGCTCGCTACCGCAGCTGCATATCCAGCAACGTCTCCTCAAGACGGGGCGGGCGCGTATGCCACGGGCAAATATCGCAACCTCTTTGCCGAGGACGGGCACTCCCAGTCTGAGATTCAGGCAAAGATCGACGCTGCCTATCAGCAGCTCTTCCACGGCGATCCGCAAACGCAGGCCATAGCCTTCAACGCGGGCAGCAACGCCAACGGTCCGCTCATGTACGTCACCGACTGGGCCAACCACGACGCGCGCACCGAGGGCATGTCATACGGCATGATGATCGCCGTGCAGCTTGGCAAGAAAGCGGAATTTGATGCAATCTGGAACTGGGCCATGACCTACATGTACATCTCGGACCCCGCGGCGCCGAGTTACCAGTTCTTCGCGTGGTCGTGCAAGACAGACGGGACACACAACTCCGAAGGTGCGGCGCCCGATGGAGAATCCTATTTCGCCATGGCGCTGCTGTTCGCCGGCAACCGGTGGCCGGGCGGCAAAGGCATCTATGACTATTATGCCGAAGCCGAGAAACTGCTGACGGCCATGGTTCATCGCCCCGTAATCACGGCGCCGGGCGCGCATGGGCCGCATAGCGTTGGGCCGATGATTCATCCCGCTCCACCGATGATCCTGTTTGTGCCAGAGATCATGCCCCAGCCCTTCACCGATCCCTCCTATCACTTGCCGGCGTTTTACGAGCTCTGGTTGCGTTGGGGCCCCGAAGAGGATCGCGCATTTTGGGCACACGCAGCCGCAACAAGCCGCGACTTTTTCGTCAAGACAACGAATCCGCAAACTGGCCTCGCGCCGGACTACGCCAACTTCGATGGCACGCCGCACACCAATCGCTTTCCGCAGTCCGGCGAATTTGGCTACGACGCGTGGCGCACCGCGAGCAACTGGTCCGTCGATTGGTCGTGGTGGCAGAAGGCCCCCGCTGAGCGCGAACTGAGCGATCGCATTCAGCAGTTTTTCAAGGCCCAGGACATCAATAAATATGGGCCAGTGTATTCGCTCGATGGGAAGGATCTCGGCGCAACGCCGGGACTCACGCACGAGGATCACCCCGCCGGATTGGCAGGAACCAACGCCGTCGCAGGCTTGGCCGCGACGGATCGCAAGCGAGCAAAAGAATTCACCGAGGCGCTGTGGAATACGCCGATTCCTTCTGGGCAGTATCGCTACTATGACGGCATGCTCTATCTGATGAGCCTGATGCACCTGAGCGGCGAGTTTCGAATCTGGGGACCGCAACAACTGGACACCGCTAAGACACCGGGGCCAATTGCGCCACCGGCTCCAGGTGCGCAGTGAAGTGGCGCAGGAAAGGCGCCTCGTAAGTGAGGCGCATCCCGCGAATCGATGCGCGATTCTTCCACACCTCAAGGATCACTTCGACCAGATAGTCGATATGGCTCTGCGTGTACACGCGTCTTGGAATGGCCAGGCGGACAAGGTCCATCTGCGCAGCGCCCGCAAACATCAATGTGCCAATCTCCACTGAACGCACGCCGCCCTCAAGATAGAGTTCGGCAGCGAGCGCAACGCCCGGAAACTGCTCCGACGGAATGTGGGGAAGAAATGCACGCGCGTCAATATAGATGGCGTGGCCACCCGGAGGCTGCACGATCGGCACTCCCGCAGCAGCAATGTGGTTGCCCAGGTAGGCGGTCGAGGCAATGCGGTAGCGCAGGTAATCCTCTTCGAGCGCTTCTTGAATTCCTACAGCAATGGCTTCGAGATCACGGCCGGCGAGGCCCCCATACGTGGGATAGCCCTCGGTGAGAATCAGCAAGTCCATCTCCTGCCGGGCGAGTAAATCATCATTGGTGCAGAGAAACCCACCGATATTCGCCATGCCATCCTTCTTGGCAGACATGGTGCATCCATCGCCATAGCCAAACATCTCCTGCGCAATCTCTTTGGGCGTTTTCGCGGCGTAGCCTTCTTCGCGCAGCTTGATGAACCACGCATTTTCAGCAAAGCGGCAAGCATCGAAGTAGAGCGGAATGCCGTGGCGCCTGCAGACTGCGCTGACCGCGCACACATTTTCCATGGAGACGGGCTGGCCTCCACCGGAGTTATTGGTGACCGTGAGCATAACCAGCGGAATGCGCTCGCGACCGACGCGTTCGATGAGCATTTCGAGCGCAGCCACATCCATGTTGCCTTTGAAGGGATGCTGCAGCGACGGCTGCTTGCCTTCCGGAATCACGAGGTCGACAGCCTCCGCTCCAACAAATTCGACATTGGCCCGCGTCGTATCGAAGTGCGTATTGTTGGGGACGACATCGCCCTTCTTGCACATCACTCCGAAGAGAATGCGCTCCGCGGCGCGCCCCTGGTGCGTAGGAATGACGTGCGTATAACCGCAGATGTCGTGAATCGAATCACGAAAGCGATCGAAGCTGCGGCTGCCCGCGTAGCTTTCGTCGCCCTCCATGATCGCCGCCCACTGATGGGTCGACATGGCGCCGGTGCCCGAGTCGGTGAGCAGATCGATCAGCACATCGTCGGCCTTGAGAAGAAAAAGATTGTAATGCGCCGCTTTGAGCAACTGCTCGCGCTGTGCCCGCGTGGTCCAGCGGATAGGCTCGACGCTCTTGATGCGGAAGGGCTCGATGATGGTCTTGACCGGCATACGGACTCCAAAAACCGCCAGGTTGGAATGCCTCCCGAGTCTACCTCTCTTCCCCGGCAACGCAGAGCCCCAGGTCCGAGATGGCGCCGCTGTCATTGACCACTTGCGCCGCCGAACGGATATAAAGGTATGCGTGCTTCGAAGGAGACCAGATTGGCCATTGCCATAACTCCACCACAAACCGACCAGAGCGAGAACAAACCGCTATTCCCGACAGAGGGTCTCGCGGCATTCGCTCTGGTCACGGGTCTCTTCTTTCTTTGGGGCATCCCCAACAACCTGAACGACGTGCTGATCCGCCAGTTCATGAAATCATTCGAAATTACGCGACTGCAGGCGGGCCTGGTGCAGTCGGCTTTTTATACCGGCTATTTTTTGTTTTCGATCCCGGCAGCCGTGGTCATGCGGCGCTTCGGCTACAAGACCGGCCTCATCACCGGGCTCCTTCTCTACAGCTCCGGAACATTTCTCTTTCTGCCGGCAGCGCACGCGCGCAGCTACACTCTCTTTCTCCTCGCGCTATTTGTCATTGCCAGCGGACTGGGATTCCTCGAAACCGGCGCGAATCCATTGATTGCGCAACTCGGCTCACCAGAGAGCGCCGTGCGGCGCCTCAATTTCTCGCAGGCCTTCAATCCGTTGGGCGCCATCACCGGCGTTCTGATTGGAACACTGTTCATCTTTTCCGGCGTGGAGTTGAAGCCCGCGCAGATCGCCCAACTCAAGCTGGCCGGAACCTACAATGCCTATCTGCAACAAGAGACGATGCGCGTCATCGTGCCCTATCTCGTGCTCGGGGTCGTCGTGCTGCTCTGGGCATTTCTGATCTATCGCACGCCCTTCCCGGCCATTGCGGGAGCACAGTCAACCAACAGCGACGAGCCGCGCGGCAGCTATCGCGAACTGCTGCGCTACCCGCATTTTCTGCTCGCTGTGCTGGCGCAGTTCTGCTATGTAGGCGCGCAGGTGGGCACCTGGAGCTACTTCATCCAATACGTGCAGGACTACACGCACATGCCGGAGAAAATCGCCGGGTACTTTCTCACCGGTACCCTTGCCGGCTTTGGCGTGGGACGTTTCGGATCGAGCCACTGGATGAAAGTGGTGAGCGCCAGCAGGCTGATGGGCCTATTCGCGGCGGCGAATGTGTTGTTGGTAACCGTGGGCATTCTCTTTCCAGGTTGGATTGGATTGTGGGCTATTTTCCTGACCAGCTTCTTCATGTCGCTGATGTTTCCCACGATTTTTGCGCTGGGCATCCGCGGCCTGGGCGTAAATACAAAATCCGGAGCTTCGCTGCTGGTGATGTCGATTGTAGGCGGTGCCGTGTTTACTCCGATGATGGGGCTGGTATTTCAGAAGTCCCACAGCATGGCATTCGCAATGATCGTCCCGCTTGTCTGCTATATCTGCGTGGCCTACTATGCGTTCTGGGGGTCGAAGATTCCGCCCCGTCGCGAGTTGTACTGATCGGAGATTACAGTAGGCGCACGCCGGTCTCGACGCGCGATCTCTGGCCAGTCCCGCTCGCGAATCCTGGCGCCCGAATTTGCTCTCTTCGTTCCCTACGCATGACTCTAAAGCGTTCATTTCACGGCCATTGTGGCCCAAGCCACCATCTATTTTGTTTGAGAAATCTCGCTTTTTGTTACCAATGGTGAACCCCGAATCTCTCCCAGTTAAAACTTAACTCCCAAAATACCGATAGAGACCGCGCTGAGAGCACGTTACAGAGTGGCTTGGGGTCCCTCGCAATTCGCCATTCGATCGCAGGCAAGTGAAAACAACGGAAGCCGGAACGAGAAGCCGATTTGCTGGGCAGTTCGTCGTTCTTCGGGCAAGAAAGGGTAGTACCCGGGAATGATCTCTCTCAAGAAATATCTCGATATGGAGCGCACGGCAGTTGTCGCTGCGGAACCGGAACGCGAAGAACTCTTCCCCGCCACCATGGAGTCCTACCGCGCCGTGCTCGGCGCAATTGGAAAGACTGCCGCTCACATATCCCCCGCTCTGGGCGCCGACCTCGAATCAAACCTGCAACGCCTGGAACATCGCGTTTCAGTCAACACTTCTCCTGAGTCGGTGAAGCAGAATCAGAAACAGGTCGAAGTCCAGTTGCGGGAATGGGGAGACCGGATTTCAGATCATTTGAAGTCCAAAGCAGACGAAGTCCGGGAAATTCTCGTCGCGATGGCCAAGACCGCTGAATCCGTAGGAAGCTGGGATAGCGGGTATTCCAATCAGTTCAAGGAAGTCACAGGGCGCCTGGAGCAAATCGCCAATCTCGACGATCTTACCGAGATCCGCTCCTCCCTGGTAAAGCGCGTATCGGAGCTGAAAAGCAGCGTCGATCAGATGACTCGCGACAGCAAGGAGTTAGTCGCTCATTTGCGCGCTGAAGTCTCGATTTACGAAACCAAGCTTAAAACCGCCGAGCAGCTTAGTCTGCGGGATGAGCTTACCCGCGTGGCAAATCGCCGCAGCGTGGAAGAGAGAATCCGCTGGTGTATCGAGTGCAACCAGGCTTTCTGCTTCGTAATGCTCGATCTGAACGGATTCAAGCAGGTAAATGACCAGTATGGCCACTTAGCGGGCGATGACTTGCTCAAGCAATTTGCCGTCGAACTGCAATCCAATGCGCGTTCCGGCGACTTAGTGGGCCGTTGGGGTGGTGACGAATTTGTGGTCATCCTTGCGTGCGACAAGGCTGGTGCTGGATCGCATATCGATCGGATCCGTGAATGGGTATTTGGCAAGTACACCATCCGTGACGGAAAAACGAGCGAAGGTCCCGTATTCCATGTCGACGCTTCGATAGGTGTTGCCGAGTGGAAAGAGGGGAAAACCCTGCAGCAACTGATCGCCGAAGCAGACGCGGCGATGTATCAGGATAAAAGTAAGTCCGGCAAAAAAAGGCTGTAACAACTTATCCTGCGTTCGTTGCTTATCCCAAGTTTGTTGCCGCATCATCAATCAATGCATTGCAAAGAAATCGAGGGCATCTCCGCTGTAATAGCGGAGCCGCGCTCGATTTGACTCTCGTTTCCACGAAAGTTGTAGATCCCGGGCAGCGGGAATTTTGAAGCGCGACCTAGAATCTCGAAACGATGCGCCGATAGAGAACCCGTAACAAATAACCACCTGCTCCAAGTAGCGATTCTGGACCTTTTGAACGAATTGGTTCGGTGCAGGCGGAAATCGATATAAGGAGCCATACAGATGCTTAGCATTCTGAACAGTATTTCCTCTCTGACGGCGGAGAACGCACTTTCGTCGACGCAGACCAGCCTGCAGAATTCTCTAACCCAACTTTCCACCGGCTTGAAGATCAACTCTGGCGCCGATGACGCCGCCGGCCTCTCGATCGCGAACGGCCTCCAGGCGAACATCTCAGCCCTTACCCAGTCCAGCCAGAATGCATCGGATGGCGTTGGACTGCTGCAGACCGCGGACGGCGCCCTGTCTCAGGTCACGACGTTGCTTGATCGCGCCGTAACCCTGGCGACTGAAGCCTCGAACGGCGGATTGTCCACCAGCCAGGCGGCCGCGCTCGATACCGAGTTTCAGTCGATCGTCACCGAAATCGGCACCATCGGAACCACGACAAACTTCAACGGAACAGCGATCTTCGGCGGATCCTCCAACATCTACACCACCGATGGTACGACCGGTGGAAGCAGCACAGTAACCACGGCGATCGCCGCTCTGACGCAGGGTGGACTGGGCCTGACCGGCACATCACTGACCTCGACCGCATCTGCCATAACCTCCTTGACCGATATCACCGCCGCTATCAGCACGGTTGCTGCGAACCGCGGTTCAATCGGCGCCTCCGTCAACCGGCTGACCGCTGACGCCAACGTTGAGAACACCGAAGTGACGAACCTGACCGCAGCCCAGAACAACGTTCAGAACGCCGATATCGGCAAGACCGTTGCCCAGATGACGCAGTTCAACATCCTGCAACAGACCGGCATGGCCGCCCTGTCGCAATCGAACCAGGCACAGCAGGCTGTTCTGAAGCTGCTCCAGTAACCCGTTCCTAACTCACTCACCACGGAGCAGCAGCGTCTTTCAAGGTGCTGCTGCTTTTTTCTTCGCCCAAACCCTGAATTTTCGGGCTCCAGGTGCCGATATTATGCTGCGGCTTGAATAACGCGAGGTGGCCTACCGGTCAGCTCCGCCAAGCCAAAGGAAAAGGGACCCCCCATGAGTTCAGTCTCGGCACTTAATTCCCTGTTATCGTCCACTTCCGGATCTTCATCCATTGATCTCAGCTCAATCCTTGAAGCGGCGCTGGGTGCGTCTTCTCCCGGAATCGACGTAACCGCTGCCGTGAATTCGGCAGTGACAGCCGCCGAGCAGCCGGAACAGGCCTGGCAGAACCAGGAGTCCATACTCCAGAGCCAGAGCTCCGCGTTGAATCAGATTCAGACGGACGCGACAAATCTGGATAACGATGTTCAGTCTCTGAACGGTTTGACAGGCCCCCTGTCGGCGAGAAGTGTTACTTCTTCCAATTCAAATGTCGTTACCGCGTCCGCAGCCTCCGGAAGTACTCCAGGGAATCACGTCGTGGTCGTCAACAATCTTGCTACCACGGCGTCGTGGACCTCGGGAGTGTTCGCGAACGGCTCCACAGCCTTACCTGCCGGGAGCTTTACGATTACCGCCGGTGGGGGCGCTACCGCGACGATTACGACGGACGGAACCCAATCGCTTTCCGACGTGGCCAATCAGATCAACGGCGACAATCTCGGCCTGACTGCGAGCGTGGTGACAGACGCCACCGGCTCGCGGCTCGCCATCGTCGCCGGCACTTCTGGAAGCGCGGCCAATTTCACAGTGAGCGGCTCGGCCGGCTATGGATTCACGCAGCCAGCGACCGGCGCAAACGCTTCGCTCACGGTGGATGGCATCAATATTTCAAGTGCTTCGAACACCGTATCCGGCGCAGTGCCGGGCTTGACGTTCAACCTCTTGAGCGCCGATCCAGGGGTCGATGTGAGCCTCGGGGTAGCCCCGGACACAACCCAGGCCGCATCCGCGATCAATCAGTTTGTGACGGATTACAACAAGGTCGTTGCGGATCTGAATTCGCAGTTCACCTTCTCAGGCTCGAGCGAAGGCGTCCTGGCGACCGATTCGACGGTACGAAATCTTCAAAGCGAGGTACTCGGCGCGCTGAGCTACACGTATTCGCCGACGTCGGGCACAACAACCGTCCCGAACCTGTCTTCTCTCGGCATCTCGGTGAACAACGACGGAACGTTGACCGTGGATTCCTCCACCTTGCAGAGCACGTTGCAAAATAACTTCAGCGATGTGCAGTCCTTCTTTCAGGGCACAGCATTGAACGGGTTCGCCAATTCTCTCGATCAGCAGCTGACCAGCTTCATCAGCCCGAGCAACGGAGCCTTTACGGTCGATCTGCAAAGCCTCAACAGCCAGTACACCGAGCTGCAGACCGATATCACCAACTTTCAGACCAACTACATCACGCCTCTGCAAGCGCAGTTGCAGAGCGAGTACTCGCAAGCGGAAATCCTGTTGCAAGAGCTGCCGAACGAAATGAAACAGATCAGCACCGAACTCGGCCAGAACAACTCGAACGGCTAAGCGGACACGACCATGACACGCACGGATCTGGCATACAGAAAGACCGCGGTGGAGGGGGCAAGCGGCTTCGGCTTGCTGATTGCCCTCTTCGACACCCTCGCGAACGACCTTCGTCGTGCCGCCGAGGCCGAGCGAAGCAATGCGATCGAGAAACGCAGCAGCGAAATAAAACATGCGATTCTGGTCGTTGGCTACCTTGAGGACTGGCTGAAGCGAGGCTCTGGAGGCGAACTAGCTGACAAACTGACGGCCTTCTACACCACCTTGCGCCGAAAGTTGATCGATGCTCAGGTCAACAGGTCAGCCGCGATGCTGGAGGAACAAATGGCCAGCGCTTTGAAGATTCGAGAGTATTGGCAGCAGGCTGATTTGCGTGGCATGCCGACGGGGCCCGATATCCTCCGCCCGGCAACGGTCCAAAGTTCTGCCGGTTATGCGGCCATGACAACGGAGAGCCGTCGCAGCAGCTGGTCGGCCTAAACACGGAGCTCGTTCCGGTAAACATCCCTCCTATTGCAGAATTCGCTGACGTCCGCGCGAGGAACAACAAAAGCGGTCTCGCTGTGCCCGTTCTCGCCGCAATTTTCTGCATGACACTTTCCGCGAGAAACGCAGAAAGGATGCGGATTCCCGCCGGGGTACCTCGAAAGAGCTCTCTTGTGAATGAATCAACGTGGTAATGCGGAATTGCCATAGCGTGGTCCTCTAAGCAACTGGATCCCTCTTAGAAATGGGCCACCAGGCTCGCGGTACGACCACAATATTATTCAATACTCGATCGATAAGTGGCACTTCCCTTGAGGAAATACCACCCCGTATGAGTTTGAAAGCGTACGTGAATTGGGTAACTGTTCTAACTAGGTGTCGCCAGGTAATTGAGCAATGTAGTGGGCAGCACCTTAGACGCAGCAGCCAGCGCCGCGCTATTATCGGTCTCCGCCTGGCTCAGCGTGGTTGCAGCCTGGGCCATATCCACGCCAATCAGCGATGTCTGCTGCGACGACAGGTTGACAGTTTCCTGCTGCAGGAAGGTCTCCTGCGAATTCAATTGGCTCTCGGCATTGGCGTAGAAGACCCGCTGCTGCCCGACATAATTAAGCGCGGTAGTTACGCCAGTAGTTGCCGTTGCAATGGCCGAGGAGTTTCCGCTCTGTAGTGCAGTGACAAGGGCGCTCAACGAGCCCAATACGTTAGTGGTCGAGTTCGAGAAGATCTGGCTGCCGGGAAGGTTGACCTGGACATTGGTGCTGTCGCCGATGGCAACGGAGTTTTGGCCGCTGTTCCCGTTGTAGGTGTAACCGGTAGACGAAGAGGAGTCCGCGGTGTAGGGCGGCTGTGAATTGGCTGTACCGCCGAAGAGATACGTGCCTTGATAGGAAGTGTTAGCCTGCGAAACAACACTGCTTAGTATCCCCTGGACCTGCGTGGCGATTGCCTGCTGATTGGCCGCTGAGTTTGTACCATTGGCGCCCTCGGTCCCGAGCGAAATCGCCTGGGTCAACGACGAAACAACAGAACTCAACGCAGAGTCTGAAGCCTGCACCTGCGAGAGAACACCCGTGACATTCTGCGTGTACTGGTCCACATTGGCTGTCTCGATCGTGTTTTGGACCATCTCGGAGGCTGCCGCCGGATTGTCGGAAGGCACATTGACGCTTTTGCCGGTGGACACTTCCTCGAGCGCCTGATTGAGCGTCGTCTGGCTCTGCTGAAGACCGGCGAGAATATCGGGAACTAGATTTGGGTTTATGCGCATAGTATTTAGTAACTCTGACTCGAGCCCATATCGAGAGTGACCGTGCTCAATGCCTGCACGGTGCTGACGATCCGGGCCGCGGCCTCGTAGGCTTGTTGGTATTTGATTAGATTGGTTGTCTCTTCGTCGATGTTGACTCCGGAGATCGCGCTCTGCTGATTCGTGAGTGACAGCAGGTTGTCCCCGATCGCCGTCGAGTTCGAGCTCGCGGTCGAAGTGTCGTTGCCCACCTGATATACAAGGCTCGCGTAGGCATCCGCGGCGGTTTGCCCGGACGGCAGCTTGGTCGTCAGCGTCGCCGAAAGATTGGCGACATTGCCATTGCTTCCCGCCGAGCCATCGGAACTGACAGCGATCTGCGCCGAATTCGAGACACTGATGGTCGATGCGGCATTTGCCGAGCTAGAGACGGTAAAGAAGGTTCCGCCCTGGGCGCCGCTCGAAGTGTAGCCCTGTGCCTGAGCCGCATTGAAAGCCGTGGCAAACTGGCCGGCGAGCGTGTTGAGCTGGCTCAAATAGCTCGGGATCGTCTGATCCCGAATCTCGATCGCCCCGCCGAGCTGGCCCCCTTGAATCGAAGAAGTGATGTCGTTTCCGGAGGAGTCGATCACCTGCTGCGTGCCACTGCTGCCGGTCGTAGTTTGCAGAGAGAAACGTTGGCTGCCCATCACCAGCGGACTGCCATTGCCTGTGGTAATGGTCTCCCCATTGCTGCTCTGGGTCACCGCAATACCCGTCAATTTCGATAACTGTTGAACCGCCTCGTCGCGCTGATCCTCGACCGTGCCGCCATCCTGACCAGATGCCTGCAACTGCCAGAGCTGCCCATTCAGACTCGCAATCTGCGAGGTCAGCGTGTTGATCTGCGCAACCGTCTGCGTCACCTGGGTGTCAGCCGCCGATTGCACGGTCGTGAGGCCATTGGCTGCGGTGTTGAACGCCTTGGCGAGATTCTGGCCGCTCGATAGAACTGTTTCTTGCTCGGCCGTGTTGGAGGAATTGGCGGACAGTTCAGCAAGGGTGCTTGAAAACGAAGACAGCGCACTGGCAATGTCCCCGCCGGTGGTCGTGAAATAGGTTTGTACCTGCTGCAGGCTGGTGGATTGTGTATCGACGCTGCTCTGCGCTGAGGTCTGCTGATTGATCTGCATATTCAGCAATTCATCGCGCACGCTCTGGAGGCCGTTGAGGCTCACGCCGCCCCCAAGGATCTGGTCGTTCACTTGGTTCACGGGAGTTTCGGTAAACTGCGCTACCTCGCGCGTGTAGCCCGGCGTGTTGGCGTTGGCGATATTATTGCTCGTGGCATTCAGCGCGCCCTGGTTCGCTTCCAGCGCTTGGACCCCGATCAATAGCGATGTGCTCAATCCACCCATGGCGTTTACACCTGGCAGGACCAGGTCTGATGCTCCAACCTGGGGCCAGTGCCCTCCTGAATTTGTCCTCTGAATGAACTAAAGAGCGAGACCATCAACCCGACCGAATGGCTCGAAAGCTTGAGCAGGGCCGAATAGCGCTGATTGAGGGACTGCAATGTATCCGCGGCGCTGCGGACCTGACGCATGAGGCTTTCGTCCTGGTTCCCCGTCGACGGTGCGGAGCTATTCCGCACGGGTTTGCTTAGATCGTTGGCCAGTTCGTGAAGGCGGGTGGCGAGAACTTGCTGGTTGGCTACGCTGTCTTCCAGCGGTGCGAGGGAGTTCTGAGAAATTGCCTGCATCGAACGTTCCAGTTCCTGGGCGAGAGAATGCAATAGCTCGAGGTACTCCGCGAGCTTGCTATTCCGGTCCTGGACGCCATTCGCATTCATTCGTGCACGTTCCGTGCGTTTTCATCAGGCATCGTGCCTGCGACTTCCCTGGCTCAGGCGTGCTCGTCAATCATCGACGCGGCGATCTTGCCTGGGTCAAGCTTATAAGTGCCGCTGCTGACGGCCTGTGTCAGGCTGTCCACTTTTTCCTGGCGAATTTCAGGCGAATTCATGGCAGTGCTCACCAAGGAGCCGAGAGATTGGGTGTCCGAAGTAAGAGTCGTTCGATCCTCTCCTCCAGCCAGAACCGACGTGGCGCCGTTGTTTGCCCCTACCTGCTTGGCATTCGGCTCGTTTGCGATCTGGCTCGCTGCAGCCTGCGTTAGATCGATTCTCATGGCAACTCCTTCATTGAGTCCTGCGCCTCTATCGGCATCTTGCCTGCAAAAGTTTAATGCAATTCTCAGCCTTATTTTTCAATGTTCTTGGCCCCCGCCGGCGCAGCCGCCCTATCTGTGGATCCTGCTGCACTATCGGCTGCCTTATGCAACGCTTTTGCAATCATCTTGCCAATCCCGATGCCGCCCGATGCCGCTAAAGACGTAGCCAGGGAGTGCACGCCAAGGCTCATCATCTGGTCGCGCCCGGCCGCATCCTCATCGTCCTCAGCGCCCGGTACGGTGGCCATAGACTGCTCGGCTTGCTGAAGCCAGGTGCTTAACAGCATGGATTCAAATTCCTGAGCGCTTTTCTCGATCTTGCCATCCCCATTCGAGGCTTGCCCAGACTTCAGCTGCTGCACCATCCGTTCCTGCTGGGCCTCAAGAAGACTCGACTGTGCCTGACTTACAAGCGCGCCGGTAAGACTGGTGGATGCCATTTACTGCACCTCCAGATCTGCTTGAATTCCACCTTCTGCCTTGATCGCCTGAAGAATGGCCACAACGTCATGAGCAGTCGCGCCTATGGCGTGAAGCCCGTTGACCAGCTCCTCCACGTTGGCTCCTTCGTCCAGGCGCATGGTCTGCGCCGGCGCATCGGTCACGTTCACCGTTGTCTGCGGGACCAGTGCCGCTGTCGGGTTCGGTTGCACTGTCCGATCGAAGCTCCGGCTCTGGTCTCCCGAATTGGGTGACTGCCCCGTGCCTCCGGAATTATCCGGTTGTTGACCGCCGGGGCCGGCTTCACGGCCATGTTCGTTAAATCCACCGGCGCCCGGAATCGGCGCCACCGTATACGAAGTGGTGACCTCGATCGAAAGATTTCCGTGTATGACGGAGACCGGGGTCAGCTTCACATCGCCGCCAAGGACGATCGTGCCGGTCCGCTCGTTGATGACGATTTTGGCAGGCGTATTAATGCTGAGCGAAAGATTCTGCAGCCGAGAAATCAGCAGGGGCACGGAAGACGCACCCGCATCCGCAACGTTGACATCGACACGGGTACTGTCGAGTGCCGAAGCAACCGGCTTGTGGAACTCAGCATTGACCGCGTCTGCGATTTGCTTTGCGGTCGTGAAATCGGGATTGCGCAGCAGGAGCGACACTGTTTTGAAATCGTGCAGGTCGACAGCCGTATCGCGCTCGATGATGCCACCGTTTGGAATCGAACCGACCGTCGTCGAATTCACTTCTTTACCGTTCTGACCGCTGCCCGCGCTATACCCGCCCATCACAAGAGGCCCTTGCGCCTCAGCATAGATCTGCCCGTCGGGCCCATGAAGCGCACTCATCAGCAGCACGCCGCCCACTAAACTTTTCGCGTCTCCAACCGACGAGACCGTAACGTCGAGCTTTGCACCCGGACGCGCAAAAGGTGGCAAAGATGCAGTAATGAAAACCGCGGCCACGTTCTTGACTTCAACCTGTGCGGGAGCGATGAGAACGCCCATCTTCTGCATCGCATTGGCCAGCGTCTGCACGGTGAAATAGGTCTGCTGGCTGTCGCCGGTCCGGTTCAATCCCACCACCAGCCCATACCCCACCAGCATGTTGTCGCGCACGCCTTCCACGTTGGTGATGTCCCTGATGAGGACCCGGCGGTTTGGATTGTCTGCAAGCACCGGCTGCGTAAACGCGAAAGCCAGCGCCCATGCAACAAGGGAGACTGGTCGAATCTTCGGGATTGCGAATGCGAAACTCATCTTTTTCAAAATCCCAGGAGCCACAAAATCGCTCGTGTAATTCGGTTGGGTGGACGTGTGCTGTCGGCGATGATTCCCTTGCCCTTCATCTCAATTTCCAGATTGCTCAGGGCGGTCGAGGGCACCGTATTGCTCGGTCCAATATCGTTGGGGCGCACGACTCCCCGAATTGTCACGTCTTCGTGCTGATTGTTCATGAAGATCTTGCGCTCCGCCTCGACAACCAGGTTGCCGCTGGGCAGCACTGCAATCACCTGCGCCGTCATACTGGTGGTGAAAGCCGTGCTCGAATCCGTCGCCCCGGAACCCTTCAATGTGGTATTCGAATTTGCATTGAAGAGCGGGTTCAATCCCTTCGTATTGATGTCCCCGGCCAGGCCGGTAATCGCGGAACTTGTCCCAAACGCACGCGAGCTGTTCACGTCGCCGCTTTGCGCAGCCGTGGTCTGTACCGAAACAAGAATGACGACCGTGTCGTTCAGCCTGCGCGCCTTGTAGTCCGACGAGAGGTCGCTGGTGTCCCCAAGCGACCAAAGACTGCCTACCGTGTGCGAGGCTGCAGAAACTGGCTGTTCCTGCAGCCTCGCGATGTAATCCGTCCGCAACTCGGCTGGATTGGTGATTTTCTTGCTGGGCTTCGCAAATGCAGAAGACGTGCCTGCCACCAGTGCGACGGAAAGAAGCTGCGCAGCGATGCGCTTCGACGTTGCCATTGTCACAACCTCCCCTTCAACAGGCCGCCGTCAATCACCTGTGCCGTAAACACCAGCTTGCGATCTTTGCCCGTGACACGAATCATCTGGCCAGGTGCGCCGTTTTGGAGGCAGATAACCGAAAGCCGAATGTGCACACGTTCGCTGTCGAGCATGAGGGTTGCCGGCGATCCGCTGCGCACCACGAATGCTTTTGAAGGAAGACCCGGAGCAGAGCTGTAGGCCTGCGAAGAACTCCCGGAGGCCTGCGTTGCATTTCCTTGACCTATACGAAGACCGACAAAGAATGGGAGGCACTCTACCGTGTTTTCGCATTCCATGCGGGCCATCATGCGCTGGTCGTCCCAGCGCTCGATGGAACGGACCTTTAATATGGGAGACACTTTTGTCGCGACAACATCGCTTAACAGCGTCACCTGTTGCGGCGAAACTTGCATGCCCATCCTGCTCATGGTCGCGGCAATCTGATCGGTGCTGATGACATAGCGCCCCTGCGCAGCAGCCGCGGAAGAAGCCGCGGCGCCGACGACCATGCAAGACAAGATGACTTTCAGTCGCTTCATGAGGTTCCCAATTTACTGCGCCAGTTGGTTCAACTGCTGAAGCATTTCGTCAGCCGCTTTGACCACGCGCGAATTCGACTCATAGGAACGCTGCGCGAGAATCATGTTGACGAATTCGTCGACTACGTTGACGTTCGATTGCTCGAGCATGCCCTGCTGAATGGTGCCCAGCCCCTCGGAGCCACCAGCAGCACCCACAACCGGATCGCCCGAAGCCGTCGTGGGCAAATAAATATTGTTGCCAACGCTGTTCAAGCCGCCGGGGTTTACAAACGAAGCGAGTTGAATCACGCCCACTTGTTGCGCCTGCGTCTGCCCGGGCAACGTGACACTCACGGTTCCATCGCTGCCCACCGTGATGTTGGTGGCTGCTGCGGGAATATTGATTGCGGGCTGAAGCGCATTGCCGTTTGCCGTAACCAGGTTGCCCTGCGCGTCAGGCTGAAATGAGCCGGACCGTGTATAGCCGGTCTGGCCGTTCGGCATCAGGATCTGAAAGAAACCGCTACCCTGGATCGCGAAATCGAGAGGGTTGCCGGTGCTGCTCAGGTCACCTTGGGTCTGCACAATCTCGGTGTTTCCGGGCTTGGTGCCGAGTCCGACTTGCAGGCCCGAAGCGACAGTGGTCTGCTGTGTGGCAGCAGAACCTGGCATGATTTCGCTTTGATAAAGGAGATCGGAGAACTGGACGCGGCGCGATTGGAACCCGGCGGTGCTCGAGTTAGCCAGGTTGTTCGCGATGTTATCCAGGTTGATTTGCTGGGCGGTCATCCCGCTGGCAGCGGTATAAAGTGCGTGGAACATTGACTCTCCTTTAGCTGACCTTCGGTAGGTCCTGGGTTGCGGTCTTATCCATTTCGGAGTTAAACATCGTAAGCGCGCGCTGCATCATCTCGGCAGACCGCTGCGCATTCACCAGCTCGACCATGCTGGCGATGGGATTGACATTTGAGCTTTCGAGCGTTCCCTGGCGCACGCTTGACGAAGTGGCTGCGCCCGCGGTGTTGGGGGGCGCGGAATAGTAAGTGCTCCCCTGGGTTGTCAGTTCCGTGCCTGCAGGGAACTCGACGACCTTCAGCTTCCCCGTGACTGCTCCATTTGAAGAGATGGTTCCATCGGGGCTGATGGAAACTGTCCCCGGCGGAACCGAGATGACACCCTTATCGCCCATCACGGCGTCTCCCGTAGATGTAACCAACTGCCCTTTGCTCGATACCTGAAAGGCGCCGTTGCGCGTATACATGGGACCATTGTTAGTTTGGACAACGAAATAGCCCGGGCCTTCGATCCCTACATCGAGGTCGTTTCCGGTCTTTTGCAGCGCACCCTGGGTTTCATCCAGCGAAGTCCCGCCCAGAATTCCGAAGTTGTTGATTGCCTGGTCGAGGGCCGAGCTGGACCCGCCTCCCGCGTTCGTAAGGATGGAGCTGAACTGGTTGTGCTCAGCCCGGAAACCGACAGTGCTTACATTGGCGAGGTTATTGGCAATCGTATCCAGCGCCTGTGTGCGCGACACGAGAGCGGTACATGCTGCGTAATAGCCACTGTCCATGAGCGTCCCTTCGCAAAGAGACATGCACGGAGCGTGCCATCCTGACCGGCAAGATTTGCCCGGAAAAGAGCCTCAAAAGCCCTGAAATAAGGCTGAATGGGCCAAGGCGAGGCTGATAAATGAGGGTTCGATGAGAGCGGTCAAGCCAGCAATCCGGGCGCTCATGGAGAAAAGCCGTTTCCTCATCGGAACGCAATTTGCAACGAACAAGAACCTGATCCCATTTGCAACGTTAGTGCGAGACCAATTGCATCCATGTCCCCGCCCGCTTCTGGAGAGGCGCCTGTGCGTCCAGGGGGGTCTCATCGACAAGCGGGTTGGCTAGTTGATGAGCCCGCTGGACAATTCCTGACCACCGATTCGTCTTGCAATTCGACCGGAGGTCAGAAAAATACTCGAATACGCAACCGGGAAGCGACCAGGCCTCGGCCATCCTCAATCCAACCAGATCGAGGTCGCTGAAGGCCGAAGGGGTCCAGTCCCATTCCAAGATTTCCGGCAGCGTTCCCATCGCGTGAAGCAAGCCGACCAGGTAAGCTTCATCCGGGTTGGCGGGCAGCATGTCCTCTTCCGCCAGAAATTTGCAGTTTTCTGCAATAACCCTGGCATGCGACCAGGTTTCAACCATGGCTGGAAGGCGGTTTCTCCGCTTGACCGTTTGCCGCGACATGGCCTCAAGGCAGGCCTGCAACCCAAGCCCCGAGATGCAATCCTCAATGCGGGTAGGGCGGTAGTCTGCGGAAACATCTTCGCCCCCCGCCAGGCGCATGATCTGCAATACGGCGCCAATGTCGCCGAGCACCAACTGAGAAATCTCGGTCAGATCAACGGCCCGGTCCCTGATTTTCAACTCCATCAGCAGAAGCGTCTCTGAGAGAACCGGCACGTCAGGAAAATCACGCACCAGGTCGAGCTGGGCCAATGGACGAGAAGAAGCTGCGCCGCGGGCGATTCCGAATTCGAAGACTTTCTGATCCAGCACCGTGCCACCACCTGGCATACATATCGGCAACTGGAAAGAAATGTTTTACCCCGCATTCGCAATTTGCTGTTCATAAAAAACATCAGAATTCCCGGGTTTCGTCTCCGCAGGAGCCTGGTTCACTCGAAAAACCACGTCCACCGTTCCGCGCTTGCCGAACATTCTCGCCCATACATAGTTTCTGTATTGAACAAACCGCGCTTCCCGGGCGCCCACTTCAACCGCCGCCCGGCCCACTGTGCGAGCCATCTTCTCCGGTGGACCGGGATCGTTCACGACCACTTCCTCATAATCCGAAAGGCCCGTGAGCCGCTCCATCTGCTCTTCGAAGTCTGTCCGAGTGATAAAGCAGGGTTCGACCCGGCACCCGGTCATCTGTTCGATCGCTTCCAGAACGCTATGTTCCACCCGCGAGACAAAGCCCAGCAAAATTCTTTTCGCGCTCGCGGAGTAATGCAGCGGCGCAGCCGGGCACGCCTGGAGAATCGTCCGGGGAAGATCCGCCTGCACCATTTTGCCGATGTAATCCTGCGCCAGCATGGGGTATCCCCATTGCGCGGACCGGGCCGCCGCAACCTGCTTCTCGGAAACCAGGCCAAGGCGAATCACCGTAGCCGCCAGTTCCTCATCATGTAACTGACTTTGAACAGTCGCGATGCGATGCTGTTCAGGCGTCAGGTAGCCTTTCGACAGCATGACCAGCCCCAGCGACAGCCGCGGATTCCGCGGAATCTCAACAAATCGGCGACTGGAGACATTCGAGAACGGAATCCGCAATGCAAGGGCAAAGCAGTCGAAGCTGCAAAACCACAGCTGTCCCACGCAAATACCGGGGCGGGTTCCCGGTATGTTCCGGAATAGCTGCTTGTTATGGCAGCCGCGAAATTCGCATTCCGCCTTCATGCTTTTCAAGCCGCGATCCACGGTCGGCAAAAGGGACATCAGCGACAGGCTCATCGTTATTCGCCTCGTAAGTTAGTTAAGAAGGTGAGATGCAACCGGCTGCGGTATCTCGGTTACCCGCAGTCCATAGTTCCCATCGACCACAACGGCTTCGCCGCGCGCAATCAACTTTCCATCAAGGAAGAGTTCCACCGGCTCATCGACCATCCGATCCAATTCAATAACCGAGCCGCTCGTCAGTTCCAGCACTTCGCGCAGAGGCAGCTGCCGCTTGCCGAAGCGAAGCGAGACATTCAGCTCAACGTCCATCACCAGCTTGAGATTGGCTGAAGATACCGCAGGCTCCTCGGTTTCGCCGGCTTGCTTCCCGTCCTCGCCAGCCGACAGCGCATCGAGTAATTGCCCGCCAAAATAAAGGAGCACCTGCTCATTTGGCTGACTTTCAGAAACGGTGAGCGGCACAACAAACATGCCTCCGAACGCCAGGCCTGCAACACGATCGACCTTGAACGTCAGGGTCCCGAATTTTTCCGCGAGCGACGCAGCCAGCCCGGCCGTAGCCGATGAAATAACCTCCGACAAAGCCTCGCTGAGCTCGTCGGTAAGCTCAGTGACCGGCTGCTTCACTATCTTCGAAACCAGCTCAGAGACCTGCGGCTCGTAGAACTCGACAAAGCATTCGCCAGAGATGGAGCCTTGCACTTCCAACCGAAAATGGACGGGCATCCCTTTGTTGCTGGGCGTCTCCGGGCCGCTGACTACTTCGAGTGGCCACGGCGATCCTGTTTCGCGACCCATCGATTCCGCGAGAGACGCAGCAAACGCGGCTGCAAAGGAATTCGCCACTTTCTTCTTGGCATGAACGTCCATGACTTCTATCTCCTCTTCCAATCTGTCGATGCGACACGGCGACCAAGCTGTGCCGCGCGCTGGGTGCCATTGCGGACAGGCACTGCCTCAAACATGCTGCGTCCTCCCGCGGTCAACACGCCGGGGTTGCGAATCGGTGCGCGCAGCTTAAGAACCGAGCCGGGCTGCAGTGCGATCAAGTCCCTCACCGCGACCTTCAATCCCGTGAGCTCAGACGCCACTTCAAAGCCGCAATCGAGAATGCGTTCGCGCAGAGGAGGCGTCGGGAAGTTCCACACGCGTGTATCCTTCTGCGGTTGTTCCCGATTGATCTGCGTCATCAGAACATTCAGAAACTCAGCGGGCAAAACAAGTTTGAAAGCGCCAGTCGTGCTGGCAACTTCAAGCCCGAACCGCAACACTGCAACCTTTTCGTTAGCCGCAAAACAGTGATGCATCAAGGTCGGCTTGATCCGTGCACCAGGAACCAGCGAAAGGTTCGGCACGCGCCACACAGCTTCCGCCTGCCGCGCCAGCAGCGTCGTTACATCCAGCATGATCTCGTCTTCAATCTCGGAAAGCTCACGGCTCGTGTCGAGTCCACCTCCCGCTCCACCCATCAGCAATTCGATGATGGGAAAGACCAGCTCATTGTCGAGTTCCACAATCAACGTATTTGAAGAAAACGGCACAACGTAGCTGAGGGCCGGAACATCCGCGATATGGTCCTTGATCGGCAGCTGATCCACGGTTTCAAGCTTCACTTCAACCGCAGTCCCAAGGTAGTTATCGAGAGTAGCCGCAAGGTGAAGGGCAAAAGTTTCGTGCATGGCGCTCAGTGTGCGCGCATCTTCATTCGACAGCCGTCCCGCCGAACGGAAATTGCAAGGATGCACGATCCGCTGTTTGGCCACTGCTTTTTGCCGTGTCGCCTGCTTCGACAGTGCCGCCGCGGCTTCCAATTCGTTTTCGCTAGGCGTGCTCAAAGTACTCTCCTCTGGCTGGCATCATGGGCGCGGGCTTCCGTTGAAGGTGTTCGAGATGTGCCTTCAGCTTCACCATCGTCTCCTGCCGTATTTGTGAAACGCGTGAAAGCGCCACACCAACCACTTTGGCGATTTCCTTCATCGTTAGTTCTTCGCGATAGTAGAGTGACAAGATGAGTTGCTCTCTCTCGGAAAGTTTTGAGATTGCTTCTGCAAGATGAGCCTTCATCTCACCCTCGAGACAAATCTCGAAAGGATCGGGGTCGTCCAGATTCGGCGCCGATTCGATCACGTCGAGAGACTCCGAACGATCGTTTGAAGCCGCAACTTTCTGGCCCGCAATTTGCAACGAATCGAGCTGCGCAATGATCTTGCGCAGATGATCGGTATCGAGATGCATCTCCTCGGCAATCTCCGATTCCGCAGGATGCCGTCCCAGCTTGGCTTCGAGCCGCGCCGTCACATCGGCAATCTCGCGTCCCCTTCTGCGCATATAGCGCGAACCCCAGTCGGTCTCGCGCAAGCTATCGAGAATCGCACCACGGATCCGAAATTTGGCGAAGGTCTTGAACTGAACATTCTTCGAGCCATCGAAACTGCGTGTGGCTTCGAGCAGTCCAACCACTCCCGCACTGACAAGATCCTCCATCTCGACGTGCTGAGGGAGCCGTTCGCGAATCCGCGCGGCGATATAGTGGACCTGCGACAGTTCCTGCATGACGAGGTCATCTCCATCGGGGGCACCGTTTGCACTCGTCTTGTAAGCCAATTCCGCAGCCGTCATCTGGACACCTCTTTCAACGTGATGGCGTAAGACTTTCTCATCGCACCGAACCTAGCGACATAACCTGGGTCATGGGAGGAATCTCCGATGGGGATATCACAACAATCTTGGGAATAAATGGCTCGAGCACGCGCCGGAGATAGAACCGGCCGGGCGACGAGCAAAGCAACACGGGAGGCGCGATCGCAACCTGGTCGCCGAGCATGACGCGCAATCCGTCGAGCACCCGCCGCGCCACAGAAATCTGCAGCGCTCCGCCGGCAATCAATTGCGGATTCTGAGTCGAGCGAGCACATTCCTCTTCGATCGAGCTATCGACCGTCACGACTTTGAGCTTGCCATTGTCATCCAGGAGCGGGCGAATCAACGCGCGTCCCAGAGCATGCCTGGCCGCTTCCACAAGCAGGACAGGGTTCTTATTGTTCGCCGCCGACTCGACCAGCGTTTCCAGAATCGTTCCCAGGTCGCGGATTGAAACCTGCTCTCGCAGCAACTGCTGCAGCACCTTCTGGACTTCTCCCAAGGTCATGAGTTTGGGAATGAGTTCGTCGATCAGCTTGGGGTGTGAATCGGCAAGCCGGTCGACAAGCCGCTTGGTTTCGTGGCGAGTCAGAAGGTCTTGCGCATTCTGCTTGATCAGTTCTGAAAGATGCGCTGCAAGTACCGACGTGTGGTCGACCACTGCATATCCTGCCGCGATGGCCTGCGCCTGCAGATCGGGCGTAATCCATTTCGCCGGAGAATCAAATGCCGGTTCGCGCGTCTCCTGTCCAGGAAGATCGCCGGGCTTGGGGTTGGAGTTCACGGCGAGCAAGCGGTCGCGCCGCATCTCCCAGCGCGCAATTTCGACGCCGCGCAGATAGACGACGTACTCCCTTTCTTTCAATGAAAGATTGTCCGTGATGTGAATTGACGGCACCAGAAAGCCCAGTGTCTGCGCGAGATTCTTGCGAAGCGATTTCACGCGCGCCAGCAGTTGGCCGCCCTGCTTCGCATCGACCAGCGGAACCAGTCCGACACCAACTTCGAGCATCAGTTCATCGAGCTTCAGAACCGAGTCCAACGGGTCCACACCGGGTGCGGCAGCCTTGTCTCCCTTTGCCGCCGCGGCCTTGGTTGCGCTCGCCGATTCGACAGCGGCTGATGGCTTCATCTTCCAGGCTGCGAACATGGTAACTCCACCGAGTGCGATGAAGGAGATCTTCGGCATACCCGGAATCAGCGCCAGCGACAGAAGGCATCCGCTCACAATCCACAGCGGCCGCGCGGTGCGGAAGACTTGCCTGCCGATATCCGATCCCAGGGAATAATCAGATGCGGCGTGTGTAACCACAATGCCACCGGCTACAGAAACCAGCAGAGACGGGATGATGGCAACCAGGCCGTCGCCGACAGTGAGAATTGTGTAGGTCTTGAGCGCTGTTTGCAGCGGCACTCCCTGCTGGAAGACACCGATCAGGAATCCCGCGATGATATTGATGGCAGTAATGAGAATTGTCGCCAGCGAGTCGCGCTGGCTGAAACGTGCAGCGCCATCCATGGAACCGCAGAATTCGGCTTCGCGCGCAACGGCCTCGCGGCGCTGTCGGGCCTGGTCGGCGTTGATGAGCCCGGTGTTCAGGTCCGAGTCGATTGCCATCTGTTTACCGGGCATCGCATCCAAGGTGAAACGCGCCGTGACCTCGGCAGTGCGGACCGCGCCGTGACTGACCACCAAATATTGAATGGCGATCAGAGCAATGAAAATGACGAAGCCGACAATATAGTTGCCGCCAACGACGAACTGCCCGAATGCCTCAATAACTTTTCCTGCCGCCGACGAACCCTCGCTGCCATGCAGAAGAATGCGTCGGGTCGCCGCCAGATCGAGCGACAGTCGCATCAAGGTCAGGAGAAGGATGAGGCTTGGAAATACTGAGAAATCTACCGGACGCCGAACCTGAATCGCGGTCAGCAACACGAGCACCGATGCCGTGATGTTCAAGGTCAGCAGGAGGTCGAGAACGATGCTCGGCAACGGAACCAGCATCACGAACACAAGGGCCACCGCACCGGTCGGAATGATCCAGTCGGAATACGCGCGAAGGGTACTCAGCAGACTCGGCTTATTATTCACTGCGATACTCACTGCGGCCTCACAATAGTTCTTTGCACAACGGTTCCCCGTCTGCGTGCTTCGCGATTTCTCACTTCGACCTGCGCCTTGTAGATCAGGACGAGGATTTCAGCAACAGCGTGATAGAGCGCTGAAGGAATCGGGTCACCAACCTCGACGCTCTTATAAAGTGCCTGCGCCAGCGGTCTGTTTTCCATCACCGGAATATCGAGCTTCCAGGCAATTTCCTTGATCTTCGCTGCCAGATTATCGAGGCCCTTGGCCACGACAATGGGCGCGGCCATGTTTGGCTCGTAGCGAAGTGCTACGGCGTAGTGCGTCGGGTTGGTAATTACAGCGGTGGCCGTTTCAGCGGCCTTGAGCATTTGTTTGCGCCGCGTCTGGCGCTGGAGCCTTCGAATTCGTCCCTTGCTTGCAGGGTTGCCTTCGGTCTGTTTCATCTCGTCTTTGAGTTCCTGGCGGCTCATCTTCAGGTCGCCTTCGCTCTTCCACCACAGAAGCAAGTAGTCCACGCCGGACCAAATCAGAAGAACTAATCCCGACTTCCAGAGGATCTGCAGAAGAATGCCGCTGATCAGGCCGGCGAATCGGCGCGCATCCACGTACGAGCTTCCCAGGATGTCTTCCCAGTGAGCCCGGATCGTTGCAACGCCGATCCATGCGATGGCCGTGAACGGCAAAAGCGATTTAAGAATGTTGCTGAGCGCGGCGGGCGAAATCATCTGCTGGAGCCGATCGGCCGGACTCAAGCGCTCGAACTTGAATGAAAGTGCTTCGGGTGCAAAGACAAAACCACCCTGCGCCAATCCCGCAAATACCGATACTGCGCCGCCTACAACCACAATCGGAATCACCCAGCGCATCACCTCGATGCTCGTCCAGAACAGAAGCGGGCCGCCCGGCTCAATCGATTCCGAACGCGCAAGCTCGAGTGTGTCGCGGAAGAAATAGGTCCAGTGCGGAACGGCCTCGCGTCCCATCAGAAAGACAACGCCGGCTACCGCCGTCAGAGACAGCGCACCGCTCAGCTCGCGCGAGCGGGTGACTTGGCCCCGATTTCTCGCGTTTTGCCGATGTCGCGGTGTTGCCTGTTCTGTCTTGCTGGAATCTGCCATCGTCTCTCAACCTGCTAAATTAAAAATTCGCTCGCCGTTTGCCACCGCGTCCGTAAACAAACGGCGAAAAAGGTCGGGCCAATATTTGAGTGTTGCAATCAGAACCGAAATGCCAAGAAGGCTCTTCACAGCCGGGCCGAGCAGCATCAGCGGCATCTGCGGCGAAGACTTCCCAAGCAATCCAAGAATGATGTCCGCGGCGAGCGTTGCCGCAAGCACCGGCGCAGCAATCTGCACACCGAGTCCGAAGACTTCGCCCACCGTTTTAAACAGGGCCATCGTAAACAGGCTGCTCAGATGCGCCGTTCCCGGCGGGACGTATCGAAAGCTGTTAGCCACGGCGCGCAGCAGCCAGAACTGCACGTCCATCTGAAGAAAAAGCAACATGACGATGCTCTGGTAGAACGTGGCCATCACCGTCGTATCCACCTGGGTCTGCGGATCGAGGAGATTGACCAGCGAGTACCCCATCTGAATTCCCAGCACCTGGCCAGAAAGCTGAATTGCCTCGAACACAATGTTGGTCGCAATCCCCATCCCCACGCCCACCAGGAATTCGGTAAACACCAGCAGCGGCCACTGATTCATCAGGTGCGGATCGATCTGCTGCCCCACCGTGGGATACAGCAGGAACGTCATCGCGATCACGAGAATCGCCTTGATACGAATCGGAATTACCAGGCTGCCAAAAAACGGCGCGAAGAGCATGAGCCCCGACATCCGCACACCTATCGTGAGGAAGCTGGTAATGAGCGTCATCAAAGGGATCTCAATCATTTCAGGTACTCGTGAAAATCGGAGAACGTGCTAAGCGTGAAAGTTGCCAGGTGACGCCACATCCACGGCATGGAGAAAAACAACGCGCCCCCCGTGGCAACCAGCCGCGCAACGGTAGAAACGGTGGTGTCCTGCAGCGACATCAGCACCTGCACGACGTTGACCAGCAGGCTGACAAAAATCGCGACGGCCAATATGGGCCCCGCGAGGATAACGACCTCCTGCAACATTGACCGGCCCAGCAACACAACTTGATCGACGTCCATAAGCTCAGCTAAAACTCCTCATCAATGAACTGATCAAGAGGTGCCAGCCATCGACCATCAGGAACAGCAGCAACTTGAGTGGAGTGGAAATAACGACCGGCGGCAACTGCAGCATGCCCACCGAAGTAGTAATCGAAGCGACAACCATATCGACAATCAAAAATGGCAGAAACAAAACCGTGCCGATTTGAAAACCGGCTTTCAGCTCGGACAAGATATAAGCCGGCAACAACACCCGCATCGACAAATCGTCCGTCGAGTTGGGACGGGGTTCTTTTGCCAGCTCGATAAACAGCGCAACATCCTTCTCCCGCACGTAGTGCGACATGAATTTCCGCATCGGGACTTCGCCGCGGCTCAGCGCTTCCATCGCGGTAATCTGCCCCGACTGCACGGGGATGATCGAGTCCTGGTAAATTTGAACCGCAATCGGCTGCATCAGAAAAAACGTGAGCACCAGCGACAGCCCGATGAGTGTTTGGTTGGACGGCGTGGTCTGCAGTCCCAGCGCCTGGCGTAAGAAATGGAAGACGATCAGCAGACGCGCAAACGGCGTCACGCACATGAGCATCGTCGGGATCAGCGTCAATCCAGTCAGCAGGACGATGATTGACCACGGCACCGATTCCCCGGGCATCCCTTGAATCTGCAATCCCCCACTGGTCGACGCCGGAATGACCGGAGGAGTATTGACAAAAGTGGTGGCGGGATCCGGCGGAGGTGCAACAAATGGAACCGGAGGCTGTGCTGCCCCGTTTGCAGCAGCGGATGCGGCCGCGTCCGAAGCAGCCGGTGCGGCCGCGTCCGAAGCAGCCGGTGCGGCCGCGTCCGAAGCAGCCGGTGCCGCTGCGTTCGATGGAGCCGGTGTCGCGGGATTCGGAGGAGCGGCTACTGAAGCAGCGATTTGGGCAGGAGAAGCATTTGTTCCGGACACAGCAGAGGGCGCCTGCGCGATTGCAGGGATCGTAATCGACAGCGATAAAGCGATCGCACATAATCCGCCGGCCCGGAACAAAATCATTCAGAAGGCTCCAACAACTCATCCAGGGATTCCAGGTCTTGAACGGATTCCTGCGTTTCATCGAGTTGCGCAAGCAGCGAGACACCCGCCGTACCGCCCCCGATCAGGTACCTGCGGCCGTCGGCGTGAAGAATTGCCACAAAGCGCTTTTCTCCCAGCGCAAGCGTCTCTGCGACGCGGAGTTGCTTCTCCACAGCGGTGCGCGCACCAAGCCACGAAAATGCGCGGCTCAGGAAGTTGGGCTGGGGCGCGACAGGCTCCGGCGGCAGCTTCGGTTTCGGCACACGGCGCACTTGCTGGTTCCGCAGCGCCTCCATCTTCCGGCCGCCCGTATAGCTCTGGAGTGAGGAAGAATGCTGGCTTGGCGTCGCCAGATATTCCGTTGCCTTCGACTCTCTGACGGCCCTGCGCGGCATGCGATGCATGGAAGGTTTTTCAACTGAAATCTTCAGGTTCATATTTGCTCCGTAATGCGAACGGCGAGCCGGTCTCCGACTACTTCAAACTCGGTCCAGCCGATCAGCAGTTGATTGACGCGCACCGGCACGTCGCTTGTGTGGTGGCATGCGGTCTCCACAATCGACCCTTCCTTCAAAGCGAGAAGATCGGCGATTGTAAAGTGCACGACAGGAACTTCGAGCGTGAGCGTGCACGGCAGCCACGGCAGGCTGTCGAGCAGATCTTTCCGCTGCGCCGGATCTGCCACGAAGGGCTTTCCAGGGTTGGGGTCCAGGTTGGGATTCAGGTTGTGAGCTGCAGTACTCATTGAGCCTCTGGTGCGCTCCGAACCTCAGTCCGAATGCCTCCCCAGGATGAAGTGCTTCGTCCCGGCCTTCGGTATTCAGCAACAGATGGAGCGGTGCACAAAGGTAAAAGCAATCGGAGGGCCGGAATGAAAGATGGGATTCCGCCGCGGCGGGAGGGCCGCCAGTTCCGGCTCATATATTTCTATTTAAAGTATTTAAAGAGAGCTACACGGGAGAATACGCCGCGCGTGCGGACCCATGGCTGGTGAGACAGCCATGAGAGCCAGCACGCTGCGGCGAACCCTCACGAAGGAGAACAATTCCTTCGGGAAATTCTCTAATCGTATTTTAAGAACTGCAAAATCTGTCTCAAGCTACTACTGGATCACCGCCAGCGTTGCCTGTGACACTTGGTCAAGTGTGGTGAGGACCTTGGCATTGGCCTCGTATCCCTGCTGCGCCACGATCATGTTGGCGAACTCCGTCGAGAGGTTGACGTTCGATCCTTCCACCGCTCCACCCGTGATCGTTCCCCTGCCTGCCGTGCCCGCCAGGCCGATAACCGCCGCACCTGACGCGAAGGATGCTTGATAGTCGCTGTTTCCGGTTTGCGTCAAGCCCTCGTTGTTGGCAAAACTGGCGAGCGCCACCTGGCCGAGGGCCAGTGACTGATTGTTCGTGAACTGTCCCTGCACCGTTCCATCGGGAAGAATCGAGTATCCCGTGAGCGATCCGGTTGCGAAGCCATTCTGCGAGGTTGCGCTTGTCGCACTGGTTCCGGCTTGCTGGGTAACTGCGGACGATCCGTTGCTGCCCGCTAGGTTCCAGCTGAGGGTCATGTTCGCGGCCCCATCGGCCAGTCCGTTGATGGCGATACCCGCAACCGCTCCCGTCGGCGCGGTTAGTTCACCCGACGAGTTGAACGTCATGGCGCCGGTCTTCACAACCACCGGGGCGCCCGTGCCTCCCTGATCGGCGGCGGGAATAGAAATACTGTAGGTCCAGGCGTTGGCCGCCGTGTTGACGTAATTGACGGTGAGGGTGTGCGACTCGCCGAGCGAATCGTAGACGGTGATCGGCGCGCTATAGCTGGCGCCCACGGCCGCGGTTGCGTCCAGGTTGGTGTTCATCTGGAAAGTGGTTGTGGCCGAAGCGGGAATATTGTTCGCCGCGTTCACCACGATCGGCACCAATGCCGAGCTGGTTGAAACCACACCGGCGGTCGCGGGATAGCCCATCACAAGTTGACCTTGCGGGGTGGTGAGCTGCCCCTGTGCATTTACCGTGAAATCACCGGCACGCGTAAAGCTGTTTACGCCACTACTACTCTGCACTACGAAGAATCCGTTGCCCTGCAGCGCCATGTTCGACGCAATGCCGGTGTCATTGATGTTGCCGTTGGAGAAGTTGGAGACAGTGCCATCGGTCTGCACACCGTTGCCCATCTGGACCGGGTCGCCGTTGCCCGAGGTCGCCGCAACTCCATCGAACACACTGGCGAAGCTCAGCGATTGATCCTTGTAGCCATCGGTGTTCAAATTCGCAAGGTTGTTGGCAATCACATTCAGCGACGATGAGGTCGCTGCAAGGCCTGAAAGAGGAATCGAAAACGCTGACATTTATCTAACTCCTGTGTAGGTGGGATATGAGGCTGTTGCTTTGGGCAGCGCGTAGGTGCCGTAGAGGTTCATGAGACCCGCATTGGCCGTTGCCGGCGCCATGGGTAGTTGATAGGCCGCTGCGGCTGCCGCGGAAGGATTTGTCTGCAAGGTACTCGTTGCCTTCCCAACAGCCGTCGGATTCGGTTGGCTTGCACCCGATGTTGAAGAACTGCCCGAGGTTCCTGAAGTTCCTGTTCCCCCCGAACTGCCCGAAGATCCTGATGTGCCCGATGTCGGCGTAGTGGTCATGCTCGAAAGCGTCTGATTGATCGAGATGAGCTGATCCAACTGATTCAGAGAAACCATCTGACTCACCATCTGAGTCGGATCCACGGGCGATGTCGGATCCTGGTTCTGTAGCTCCGTCACCAACAGGTTCAGGAAGGTGTCCTGCAAACTTGAGGCAGAATTGCCCGTGCCCGGTGTGCTGCTCGTCGAGCTTGTTGAGCTGGTGGCCGCCTTCACCGCGCTGGCGGCAGCTCCCAGAACCGGGGCGGCGATTGCCGGGATAAAACCTTGAATGTTCATCTTCAATTCCTTTCAAAAAAGCGATGACTGCCTAGGCCCTGATATCCAACCGGTCACTCACGACCGCAACCGAAGGGACCCTGAGGACCATTCGATCGGTTTCCAATGCTGGTGCTGTGCCTTCCAACTGAACTGATGGGGTGAAGGCTCGTTGATCTTTCGGTGAGGACTGTCCTCGCTCGCCGGAGAATGAGGCGCCGCCCTGGCTCACCTCGATGGAAGCGTGCAGTCCATATTGGTTGTCGAGTTTCGTCTGGATCGACGGGATGTGAGCCGATATCGCGTTGCTCAGTTCACTGTGATCCACTGAAATCTGCGCTTGCATCTGCTGCTGCGAGACCATCGTCCGAATCGAGATGTCGCCGAATTCCGTCGAATGCATGCCTACGCGCATCTCCGTTTCGCTCATCGACTGGATCAATCGCGCGGTGTTGATGCCTGACGTCGCCCCGCTGCCCGCGGCGTTCAATTGCTCTGAAGGTAGGTTGGCAGACTCGTCGGAACGATGTGGTGTGCTGTCGGTGGAATCTGTCGCGGTATGGACCGTTGCCGCTTGATGGGTGGCCGCAACCGTTGCAAACGCGATGGGCTGCGAAGTGCCGTTATCGCTCGGCTTGGCTGCCACAGGGTTTGTCTGCGAGGCATCCGTTGGCCCGTGCTGCGCTGTGTCGCTGCCATTCTGTGCGTTGTGCGATGAAGCTCCCGGCGAGTCTTGCGACGTTGCTTTTGCAGTGCTCGTCGTCGAGGCTGCGCCCGATAAGCCGGACAGGCCGGAACTTGTATTGAACGTGGTGGCGGACGCTTTGAACTGGTTCGCCTTGCCGCCAAGCAGATTGGCGTCCATGTTGTTTGGAAGAATCGCAGCCGAAAGGAACGTGCTTGCTACGGGCAGACTCGTCACGCGGCCGGATGCCTGGGTCGAAGCTTGCGCGTTTGTGGCTGAACCATCGACCGACGGAGTGGCTGATCCATCTGCTGAAGTTCCGGTCGCACTGTTATCCGGCGAGGTCAATGAGGAGGCCTGCGCCGTCGCCGGTTGGAATGCGGCAAGACTGTTCTGGAGGATCTGCGCTCCATTCGCAATGATCTGCGGAGTCGCGTTCTGCTGCGCTTTGGCGTTGGCCGGCTGCGAAGCAGCGACGAGTTGTTGCCCGTCGTGAGTTGCGACTGTCTGACTCTGTCCTGCCTGACTCTGTCCTGCCTGATTCGATCCGGTCTGCGCCAGTCCTGTCGGGACAGCTTCGGAAATCAAAGCGTCGACGGACGGAGCCGAATTCGATGGCATTTGTGAATCGATGATTTGATCCGCAGACGACGAAGTGAGTGGGGTGACCGTTACGGGCGGGAGTACAGTCTCTTGAATTGGAACGCTCTGAACGGTCGCGGCGATCGAAGCATCAACAACCGTTCCTGCGACTGGCTGCGTCTGCTGCTTTCCAGCTTTGCCTGTCGGATAGGAGACCGGCTGTGCGGCCGACTGGGGAGCCCACTGAGAAGCAAGGCCCAATTGCGCCGCATCGAGTTTCGCGGTCGGAATGGAAGGTCCGAGAATTTGAGAGGTCACGGCCGCAGTTCCGTTCGCCATAGACTGGCTAGCTTGCTGACCGTTGGATTGATCTTGCGCTGGGTTCGTTCCGGCAGGCGAAGAAACAGACGATGCGCCCGCATCCAACACATTTTGGATAGCAGCCGCCTGCGAATTCTCTCCCTGGCTTGGTGTCGAATCTGATTGGTCATCGGACCCTGTCTGCGCACCGGAGCCGGAAGAAGCCTTAACGCCCAGAAAATCGGCTCCCGAATCCATCAAGAGGATGTCGAGAAACGACGCACCGGCGGTCTTCGCGGTGGTAGCCAGCGGCATCGTTGCATTCGTCGTCACGGCTTTGGGCGCAATTCGCACGCTCGTTTAGTTGCACGCTCCCTGCCAGTAAATGCGCCCCGGACTACCACTCCCATATCCGCATAAGTGGCTCATTTCATAAAAGATAGGAAAAGAAGTGGAATTGCCCGCAACCCGCATAACCGGCAAAGCAGGCAAGGCTTGCCGTACGCGGTAGGCAAACCGTGCCTAGTTCGCATCTCGTACGATCTTCCGTGCCCCCTCCTTTCTTTCATCCGGAGCGAAGCCGAAGGACCTGCGGTTGCTTTTCGCGCGCATCCCGCCGCGCGGCGCTCCCTGCCCCATCCTTTCCGTTTCTTTTTGAGGAAAGGGTGGGAAAGCACCCACCCATCCCCCGCCAGCGCCCGTGCAGCCATCCTGAGCGAAGCCGAAGGGGACCTGCTTTTGTTTTCCCTTCGTGAATCAGCAAGTCCATGGGTGACCTAGGTCTCGCTTCCGAGACCTGGGAAGCACAAATCCAAACCCGAAGGCCTCTTGAGCGAAGTTCGACGCGTTATTTGCGCGCATCTGAGTCGAAGGACCCCGATGTTGCGATCTTCGATGAACGGGTCTTTGTTCGTGGGTGGAGGGTGAACCCTGGGCCCCCCCGAGGTTCCGGCGTACCGGAGAGCCGCGACGAACCCTTCAAATTTGCATGGATCCAAAGAGAGAAATTGCAGAAGATTACGATGACTTATGCCTGTCAAGCCAACAATCGCATCGGCGCCCAAATCGCAACGAAAACAGTAGCTATTCTTCGCAAATCCGCGCCAACACCTGTATCCACCAACACAATTGTTCCACGTGGAACAATTTCGGAAGTATGGAGCACACATTCTTAGGCGCCACGCGAAGCGATTGCCTGGACGGCCAGTCCAAATTGTTCCACGTGGAACAATTTTCGCGCGCCGAAGCTTTCAATGAGCCACGCGAAGCCCTCTCCTGGGCGGCTAGTTTTCAGTTGCGTTGCCAGCGCGACGCGAAGATGTCGTCGACGCGTTTCTGCTGAAGATGTTCCTGTTCCTGCTTGAACTCAATCTTCTTCTGCTCCAGCAAGTCAGTCAGCACCTGGCGTCCGTTGTAGGCGGCCTGGTACACCTTCATTTGAGTATCGCGTTGCTGCTGAAGCGTTTGAAGAGTGTCGAGGAGAATCTGCTTCGCCTCGAGAGCGGAGTTCATCTGCGCATCCATGCTCTGCAAGTCATACGCGGGAATTGAATTCTGCAGGGCTTTTTCTCGTGCATCGCCTGCTTTTACAAGCTCGTCGGTCAACTCTTCAATGCGTTGTTTGACGCGAGCGACTTCCATCTCCACTCTTTGAAGTGCGAGTTCTTCACGTCGTTCAATGCTCTCCCGAACGCTGAGAACAGACGCGAGTGAAAATCGAAACACCACTTCAGAGCCTCCTGCATTTGGCTGTCAAGGAATCTGTTTATCCGGGCAGCGCAACCAGCCGTTGAACGGATTCCTGGTAGGTGCAGAATTCATCCGGTTTTTGCTGCAAAAAGCTATGGATCCCGGGCAAATTTTCGATGGCATTGTCCAGGATCGGATCCGTGCCCTTTTGATAGGCGCCGATGCGAATTAGATCCTCAGATCTGCTATGAGCGGCCATCAAGAGGCGCATCGAATTTGCCTTGGCGAGGTGCTGTTCTGAAACCATGCTGCTCATCAATCGGCTAAGGCTTTCCAGGATTGAGATCGGCGGGTAATGGTTCCGAAGCGCAAGGTTTCGATCGAGCACAATATGGCCGTCGAGCAGCGATCGAACAGTATCCACAACCGGATCCTGCTGATCGTCGCCTTCCATTAGGACAGAGTAGAAAGCAGTGATGCTTCCTTTGTCGAAATTTCCGACACGCTCAACCAGGCGAGCCAGCATATTGAGGACTGAGGGCGTGTAGCCCTTCGCTGTCGGCGGCTCACCTGCCGCTAGTCCAATCTCGCGCTGTGCCATCGCGAATCGGGTCAGCGAATCGACGATGAGAAGTACATTTTTCCCCTGGCTTGCGAAATGTTCAGCGACGGCGGTTGCCGCAAGCGCTGCGCGAATGCGGAGCAAAGGCGACTGATCGGAGGTGGAGACAATGACCACTGAGCGCCGCAGACCCTCGTCGCCGAGAACTTCGAGGAACTCTCCGACTTCGCGTCCGCGTTCGCCGACCAGCGCTAGCACCGTCATGTCCGCGGCAGTTCCGCGGGCCATCATGCCGATGAGCGTGCTTTTGCCGACGCCGCTGCCGCCGAAGATGCCGATGCGCTGACCTCGGCCGCAAGTTAGAAAGCCATCGATGGCGCGGATGCCGCAGCTCAGTGGCTCACGAATCGGAACGCGCTCCAATGGAAGCGGAGCAGAACCATCGAGGGTGATGGAATGGACGGCGCGATAGTCGCCTTTGTGATCGAGCGGATTTCCTGCCGTATCGATCACACGACCAAGCATCCCCGGCCCAACACGGATCGAAGGGCGAGCTCCCCACGTGACAAGCTTGTCACCGAATCGAAGACCCTGCGGCTGGTCGGCGGCCATAGACAACATCGTGGAACCGCGAAATCCGATGATCTCTCCGGAGTAGCTTTGTCCTTCGTGCCCCGTGAACAGGCATGATTCGCCGACAGAGCAGAAAGGACCGTCGGACTCAATGAGGCTGCCGACGACCTGCGTAATACGGCCGCTCCAACGCACTGTCGATCCGACCTTAAGGTAGTGGGTATAGGGAGCCAGGAGCGGGCGATTCATCGAGTCGCAGGCCTCAGAGCGAGCAGATCGAAAAAGCCTTGCTCCACCTCTTTCAGCTGTGTATCGAGGCCGAAGTTCGCAGTACCGAGTTCTGTTTCAAGTAAGCAATCGTGCTCGCCGAGCTGCGGATCCTCGGTCACTTCGACGTGCGACATGCTTGGGATTCCAGCAAAGTAGCGATTCCAACTGTTCCCTCGACCGGGAGCCACGCGAATGGTCGCGCTGGAACCTTCGCGCATTCTCTCCACCGCGATTCTCACCAGCGCAGCCAGGAGCATCGGATCTACCTGAGCCTCCCGGTGCAGGATTTTTGCGGCAATCGCGAGAGCGAGCTGAACGATCTCCGCCTCCACTTGTGCGTAATAATGACTGCGCTCTTCTTCGAAGCCTGAAATGAGGGCGGCAATGGGCGCGCGTGCTGCGACGAGTTTCTGTTCGAACTCCTGGCGCAGTTTCTGTTCTGCCTGGTGCGCCGCTTCGGCTCTTTCGCGCTCGATCCTGGCGGCCAGCGCATCGGCTGAAAGCCCCAACTCGTCGTCGGCTTTGCCGATTCCGTCTTCGGATGCCGAGAGAGATTCGGATGGTGCTATAGGGTCGCGCGACTTCTGCGAGGACATGTCGCGGTATTGCAGGACAGTGATAGGGACCGAAAGTGCGGCGCTGTAATCTGTGTTAGAGGACATACTCGTCTTCTCCCTCACTCTTCAATACGATCTTTCCTTCCGATTCGAGCTTGCGTGCAATGGCGACAATCTCGCTCTGTGCCTTGGCAACGTCTTTGCCGCGGACCGGCCCCATCATTTCGGAGTCTTCCTTCATCATCTCCACAGCGCGCGAGGACATGGTGCGATAGATATGGGTGCGCAGATCTTCGCTCGCTCCCTTCAACGCGACCATTAGGGTCTTCTTGTCGACGGCATTCATGAGTTCGCGCAAATCCGGCTCTGGAACTTCGAGGAAGTTCTCGAAGGTAAACATCATGTCCCGAATGCTGATGGCGAGCTGCGGCTCTTCAGCTTCGATCTTCTCCAGGATTTCGCGAGTGGTGTTGGCGTCCAGACGATTCATCAGGTCCGCAAGGTTTTTGGTTCCGGAATCAGTGCGCCTGGTCTGCTCCCCTGAAGACGCGAAGCGGCGATTCAACACCCTGGAAGCCTTTGCTGCAGCTTCCGGAGAGAATTGCCCCATCGTAGCCATGCGCCGGATACAGTCGGCGCGAGCATCCGGCTCAAGATTCATCAACAACGAAGAAGCCTGCTTTGCGTCGAGATGGCCGAGAATCAAGGCCTTGGTCTGCGCGTGCTCGCCGGCCAAAAACCTGGCCAGTTGCTGAGGCTCTGTCTTCTTGAGCCTATCCAACTTGAACGTGGCGCTTTCGTCCGGATGGGCGAGGCGCTCAACCATGGTTTTCGCGCCGTTCTCTCCGAAGGCCTTGACCAACAGGCGAATGGCGACGTCCCGGCCGCCGGCCGCAATGTATTCACGGGCGGCCATCATCTGGTGATATTCCTCGAGAACCTGCAGTGTGATCTCAACGGGCACGTTCGCGAGGTTGGCCACCTCATCGGTGATTCGCTCCAGATCTTTGCTGGGAAGATTGCGCAAGATGGGGGCTGCCTCGTCCTCGCCAAGGAACGAGAGGAGTATGGCCGCTTTGCGTGCGCCAGTTGTGGGAGCGGATTCGATGGTGCCCATGATTACTCCTCCCGCATCCAGGCCTGCATCGCGCGGGCCGTGTCCACCGGTTTCTGCCTGACCAATTCAAAGGTCTGCTCTTTGAGCTGTGCGGCGCGGAGAACGCCATGTCCGGTCTCAGCAGAACCGGCGGCGAGCGACTGCACCTGCGCGGCTGTGAGGGCGGGTTGTCCGGGCGCACCGGGCGCCGCAAGCTGGTTCGCACTCAAGGCGTGTTTCTGAACGGGCCTTAGTACAAGTAGGTAGGCGAGCATGAAGAGCAGCAGAAGCGACATAGGCCGCAACAATGACGAGTAATCCGAGACTGTCTTTTGCACCTGGGTGGTCCAGGTTACCGGGGCGAGATCGGTCTCAGTCGAATTCGAATCGAACGACATGTTCTGCACGCTGATCGTGTCGCCGCGCTTCGCATCGAAGCCGATTGCGGCTTCAGCGAGCTCGCGGATCTTGTTCAGTTCATCTTGCGATCGCTTCTGTTTCGTAAAGGTCGTTTTTCCGTTGTGGACGGTTTTCACGACAGCATCGTCAACCAGAAGGGCTGCGGTAACCCGCTGAATGCGGCCTCCGGGCACGATGGTGTGGGTTATGGTCTTGTTGACTGCGTATTGCGCGTTTTCAGACTTGGACGTCTGTGTTGGCCCCGGGGTGACGGTGCTGGTGTTTTGTGCGGGCTTCGCCGGCTTTGTCGTGGGGATATTGCTCGAAGTTCCGGGAACGCCGATGGTGGCAGAACCTCCAGCAGCCTGGTCTTCTGTTTTCTGATCGCTCAGCAACGCGCTCACCGATGGGTCGTACTTTTCCTGACTCTCCTCGGTGGAGCCCTGATCGTAATCCACATTTACGCTGGCGCGAATCGCATTGGCGCCGACCACGGGTTCCAATGTGCTGATGAGGCGCTGGGTCAACCGACCTTCCTCAGCTTCGTCGTTGCCCTGTTCGTCGTGACCTGAGCCGAGCGACATGTCGGTATCGGCATCGATGATCGAAACATCTTCCGGCTTGAGTTGATCCACAGCTCCGGCAACCAGCCGTGAGATCGCAATCGCTGAATCTTTTGAAAGGCCGCCGCGACGGAGCTTCAGAATCACAGAAGCTTTGGCGAGATGTTGGCGGTCAAGGAAAACCGAGTCGGTGGGCATGACGAGATGAACCCGCGCGCGCTCGACATAAGCAAGCGTCTGGATTGTTCGCTCCAGTTCGCCCTCCATTGCACGCTGATAGGCAACTTTTTCGTCGAACTCTGTCTGGCCCCAGGTCATCTTGTCAAAAAGCTCGAACCCCATGCGTCCGCTGTGAGGCTGTCCCTGCTCCGCGGTCAGCATGCGTGCCGCATCCAGCTTGTCCGCAGGAACACTGACCGTCTTGCCGTCAGGACTGAGTTGGTGAGGAATATTCTGAGCCGCCAGTTGTGTTGCCAACGCTTGCGCGTCCGCAGGCTCCAGATCCTTAAACAGCGGCTTGTAGTCGGGCGTGCTGAGTAGCCGCACAAATAGGGTAAGGAGCAGCACGGTGGCTCCAGCCCCGCCCAGAAGGAATGCCTTCTGCGTTCCAGTGCGACTTACCCAAAAATTTTTCGCCTGATCGGCTACGTTTGTCATGCCTGCCATTGGGATTCAATCCTAGAACTGCATTTTCTCGATATCCTGATACGCGCTGACAATCTTGTTGCGGACTTGCATCATCAGCTGGAAGGAAACGTCCGCTTTTTCGACTGCGATCATCACGTTGTTCAGGTCGGCGCCTCCACCTTGCAAGAGGTTGCTCACCTGCGAGGCAGCGTTGTCGTTCAGCGCATTCACATTGTTCACGGCGTTGGACAGAATGGAGCCGAAACTATCGCTACCGGAGCCGGCCTCGCTGCCCAGCGAGGGAAGTTGGGGAACCTGAAAATTGGGAATTGGGCCAAATGTTACGTTGCTCATTGTGCTGCTCCCTGCTCTATGAAGTTTTCAATATTTCGAGCGATTGCTGAATCATCTGCTTCGCCGCGCTCACTGCAGACGCATTCATCTGATAAGCGCGTACGGCGCCCATGAGATCGACCATTTCGGTTACCGGGTTGATGGCCGGATAGGCTACGAAGCCGTTCTTGTCGGCGTCCGGATTGCCGGGCTCGTAGCGCATGATCGGCGGCGTGGTGTCGTTTACAACCTGGCTGAGTTGTACCGAGCCGCCCGCAGCCTGGCCGAATCGGCCAACCCGATTGAGCACGGTGCGAAATGGAGAAGAATTTGTTGCGCTGAAGACAACTTCCTTGCGCACGTAGGGACCGCCCTGGTCGGTGTGCGTAGTTTCGGCGTTGGCCAGGTTGGCGGAAGTTACTTCTGCCCGCTGGCGCTCCGCCGTGAGTGCCGAGGCGCTGATACTCATCATGTCGAATAAACCCATGTCCCCTCCCTACTCTTTGTTGATCGCGGTCAACAGCGTTTGAAACTGATCCTTGATGAGCGCCACGCCCATTTGGTACTGGAGTTGCGTCTGCGAGAGCACAAGACCTTCGCGATCGATGTTGACGTTGTTGCCGTCAGGACGCTCCGGCAGACCCTCGACATCATTGATGGCAGGCCCGAGCTGCGCGTCGTCGCCCTTGAGCATTACCTGTTGCATCGCGGATTGAAAGTTGACGTCCTTGACGTGATAGCCAGGTGTATCTACATTGGCGATGTTGGATGCGACTAACTGCTGCCGGTCGGAGGTGACCTTGAGATAACCCTGAAGCAATTGCATTAAGGATATGGTCGCCATGTTATGCATACCTCCTAGGGGGGAGACCGTATTCACGAATCTTGTTGCGCAGGGTCCGGAGACTGATGCCGAGCATTTCCGCGGCAACAGTCCGGTTCCCGTCGGTGAGAGCCAGAGTTCTTTCCAGGTGAAGTTTTTCTACCTGGCGGATGGGGGTGCCGGCCGGCGCGGTGGATGGAGCTGAGATTTGAGGAACCGGGACCTGTGAAAGGGTTTGAGAAGTGCGCGCGATGCCGGTGCTGCCCTGGAATTCCATTTCGAAGCACTGGGCATCGATGTCGTGGGTATCGGTGAGGGTGAGAACGCGGCGCATGAAGTTCGCTAGCTCGCGCACATTGCCCGGCCAGGAGTGAGACTGCAGACGCTCGAGAAAATCCGGATGAAGCCGAGGAGGGAACGAGCGGTGTTGCGCCGAATATTTTTCGGCAAAGTGCCGGGCGAGAACGGGAATGTCTTCGCGTCTTTCGCGCAACGGCGGGAGCGAAAGGGGGATTACATTGAGCCGGTAGTAGAGATCGGCGCGGAATTGGCCGCGCTCAACCATGGCGGCGAGCGAAACGTTGGTGGTGGCGATGACACGAATGTCGACGTGCACTGGAGAGCTTTCGCCTAGACGATCGAACTCGCGCTCCTGCAAAACGCGGAGGAGTTTGGGTTGAAGATTGAGGGGCATCTCGCCGATTTCATCCAGCAGAATCGTGCCGCCGTTGGCCAGTTCGAATTTGCCAGAGCGGTTGGCGATAGCGCCGGTGAATGCGCCCTTTCCGTGGCCAAAGAGCTCGCTTTCAAGCAGCGATTCCGGAACGGCTGCGCAATTTACCGCGACGAAGGGCTTGGTGCTTCGGTTGCTGGAATCGTGGATGAAGCGGGCGAGGAGTTCCTTGCCGGTGCCGCTCTCGGCTTCAATTAATACATCGGCTCCCGTGCTGGCAGCTGCCCTGGCACGGTGCAGGGTGCGGAGCAGCGAAGGCGCGTGACCGACGATATGGCCGGTTGCAGCAAGGTCGTAGACAGGCAACTGCTTGGTGCGGCTCATTACCTGGGCCGCGGTGGCTTGCAGGCGATCGAACGGAATTGGCTTGGTGAGATAGTCGAGCGCGCCGTCGCGCATCGCGTTGACTGCGTCGGGGACGGAGCCGTAGGCGGGGAGCAGGATGACGGCGG
>OBLW0100000301.1_pt1 | contig 42182 bp, 34 predicted proteins | sample 1520161 | NCBI WGS metagenome assembly OBLW01 (sample SAMEA3539309, study PRJEB22396) | soil metagenome | biome: tundra; feature: field; material: soil | place: USA | collected 2010-05 | depth 0.15 m
TCTGGATGTCGCGGATGTCCGCTCCGAACTTGAACTGATTGCGCCCCTTGATCCAAGACAGGTTGTCGGAGAGATGTACAGTCGTATCGTGGCGGTCTTGCGGATAGTTGAGCGGCTCGCCGATCCCGTCGAATCCCAGGAGATTGACTTCGGGATATCCCAGATCCACCGGATTGGTCAGAACGTCCGGAAAGCCCAACTGCGCGCTCAGATTCTTACCATAGTTCTGCTGTAAGGCGCCCGCCCGCATGCGGTTGAAGCCCAAGCGAAACTCGTTGATCGCGGCGGAGGTAAACACGTGCGTCCAGCTCAGCCCGCCGTTTTGGCCGTCGTTGAGCGTGAAACTGCCGTAACCAGGCAGGTTGGTGAACGAATACACCGGATCGAAGGGATTGAAGCGATTCTCGTCGAATATCGCCCAGTGCGCCGATAGCGTGTCGTCCGGACCGGCATGGTGGTCCACTTTGACAAGACCCAGGTTCTCCGTGTTCCGAATCACGGGCGAGGAAACAAACGTGTTCGAATTAGCCAGATCGGACCCGACGTTGGCCGCCGGATACAGATTGAGGATCGCCTGGCCGGCCGGGTTCAGGGGAATCCCAACGCCGGACAGCAATGACTGGATCTCCGTCATCTGCGTTTGCGAGGGCACTGTGGCCTCGCGGGTGGTGGCCTGCCGCAGACGCAGACTCTCGTATGAAACAAAGAAGAAGGTCTTATCCTTGCGAATGGGACCGCCGAAGGTTCCTCCAAACTGGTCGCGGTCGAGGCTGGGGATTGGGCCGCAGGTGCCCTGTACGGAAGCAGGCGTGCAGTAGGGGAGATCGAAGAAATTCTTGGCGTCCAGGTTCCGGTTGCGCAGAAACTCAAAGAGTCCGCCGTGGAACTGGTTGGAGCCGCCCTTCAGGATAACGTTGACCTGGGCACCGCCGCTGCGTCCAAATTCCGCCGCATAGTCGCTGGACTGCACCTTGAACTCCTGAACGGCGTCAATCGACGGCAGCGCGACGTATTGGTTAATGTACGGGTCGTTGTTGTCCACGCCTTCCAGCAGGAAGTTGTTCGATTGCTCCCGGGCCCCGTTGACGCTGACCGCGCCGCCCTGCGTGGAATTCTGAGATCCCTCGGCCGGCATCTGGCTGCCCGGCGCCAACAGAGCGAACGCCAGGAAATTGCGCTCGTTCAGGGGCAACTCGTGCACCAGGCGGCCGTCGATCACCTGTCCCAAGGTGGAAGTGTCGGTTTGGACAATCGGCGGCGTGTCGTTGACCTTGATCTCCTCGGTGAGAATGCCGATTTGCAGCGTGAAATCGACGCGCGCGGTCTGCTCCACGTCCAGACCGACATCGGCGAGAACGGCTCTGCGAAAGCCTTCCTTCTGTACAGTCACCCGGTAGTGCCCGGGCGGCAGCAGGGCGACCGTGAAATCGCCGTCGTCATTGGTGGCCGCGTCGCGGGCGGCATTGGTCGCTCGGTTGCTCACCGTCACCCGCGCTTTGGGGACGACACCCCCGCTGGCATCGGTCACCGTGCCGGTGATAGTGCCCGTAGGATCGTTTGCCAGGAGCGGAAAGACGAGCCAACTCCACAGCAAAGGCATGCGTAAACATCGAAAGCCCATACTGTTCTTTCCCCGTTGATGCAGTTGCCAGCATACCAGGATATTAGACGTATGCACTATGGAGAAGTTTCGCAGTCCCGTGGGGCAGGACTCCAGTCCTGCGGCCCGTCTTGCAGAAAGGTCCACGCCGGCCTGTTCGTGCTCGCATTTCACAAAAGTGGAACATCCTGCACATTCCGCCCGTAAGAGCAATCCAGGAGGGGACGCGCATGCTGAAGGATCTGCGTTACTGTTTCCGGGCGCTTCTTAAGAGTCCCGGACTGCTGGCTGTCGCCGTCGTGTCGCTGGCGCTGGGAATCGGACTGAACCTGACCGTCTTCGGCGTGTTTGAGTCCATCTTCATCCGGGGCGTCACGGCCGCCGATCCGGACCACACGTTCCACCTCTGGGTGGGCGGCAGCAACCGGACGTCGTATCCGAACTTCCGCGACCTGCGGGACACCCAGGCCGTCGCGCAACTGGCCGCCTACGACGTAACTGAGTTCTCACTCGGCGAGGGCGAAGATCGCCGGAAGATCTATGGCCAGGCCGTAGTGGGCGACTACTTCGAGATGCTCGGCGTACAGCCGTTCCTGGGACGCGGATTCTCCGCCGAGGAAAAAGTGCCCGAGCGCGACATGCAGGTGGCCATCATTTCGTACCCGTTCTGGCAGCAGCGGTTCCATTCCGATCGCGGCGTGCTGGGCCGCTTGCTCCGTCTCAATGGCAAGCCGTTCACCATCATCGGCGTCCTGCCTGACGGCTACCGGTCCATCCACGGTTTCGCCATTGAACCGCCGTTTTATGTGCCCTTCTCCGGCGCGGTCGATGCCGCTTACCAGGACCGCAACTCGCACGCTCTGGATCTCGCCATGCGGATAGCGCCCGATCGGACGCGCGCGCAGGCGACCGAGGCCATGCTGGCTGCCGTGAAGAAACTCGCGCGGATGTACCCGAACGAAAACCGCGGCTTCGATCGAGTGAAGGTCTATGGCATCTCCGTGTTCCAGGTCCTCGAAGACCAAGGCGGAGCGCAGATGGCACTTGCATTTTTCTTGATTCTGTCCACGCTGGCAGCGCTGATCCTGCTGATCGCTTGTGCCAACGTGGCCGGGCTGCTGGTGGCTCGCGCGGTGTACCGCCGGCGCGAAGTGTCCATCCGGCTGGCTCTCGGCGCCACGCGGGGCCGTCTGGTCCGCCTGTACCTGGCCGAGGGCTTCCTGCTCTCGGCAGCCGGGCTGGCGGCTGCGGCGCTGCTATTCGGCTGGGGCGTGCAGGCCATCCGTTATCTCAACCTGCCGACCGAAGTTCCGTTCTACGTGCGCCCTGAGTTGAACTGGCGCATGGCGCTGTACGGGTTCCTCATCGCCGCCGCCACCGCCGTCTTTTGCAGCGTCGCCCCGGCGCTGGAAGCGGCCCGAGCCAATGTGTCCTCCGGCTTGAAAAGCGAAATGGCAGCCTCGGCGCGCGGCCGTCTGTTTTCGCTACGAAACAGCCTCGTGATCGGGCAAGTCGCGATTTCCATGCTACTCCTGGCGATTTCGCTGTTGTTCGTGCGCAGCCTCCGCGACGTCCGGAAAGCCGATCCGGGTTTCAACGTGAATAACCAGCTCGTGGCGACGTTCCGGCTGGATCGTCCCGCGAGCGCCAGCGATCAGTCGGAAGCGGTAGCGGATGCCATGATCGATCGCCTGGCGAAGGCGCCGGGTGTTGTGTCGGTGAGCGCCGCGGTCATTGTGCCGCTTTCGCGGGATACCTGGGTAACGGGCGTTCGTATCGACAACGATCCGGCCAAGGAGGCCCTCGTTCAAGCCAACGGCATCGCGCCGAAATATTTCCAGACGATGGGTATCCGGGTTCTCGCAGGGCGGGAGTTCACGCCGGCTGACACCAAAGCCGCGCCCGATGTGGCCCTGGTGAACCATGCCTTCGCGAGCCAGTATTTTCCGGGCCGGAACCCAGTGGGCAAGGTGGTCACCATCTCCGGCGAAAAGCCCGGCGAGCGGAAACCGTGGCAGATCGCTGGCGTGGTTGCCGATTCTAAGCACGAATCGCTCGGCGAAGGTCCCACGCCCGTTCTTTACAGACCGTACAAGCAGGAAGGGCTGCCATTCGCGCCGCGCATTCACGTGCGCACGGCCGGGCCGGCCGCGGCGGCAACGTCCACGGTGCGCACGGCGATCCGCGAAGTTGCGCCTGACGCGCTGGTCGAGGTGCAGACGATGCAGCAGAACATCGCGATCTCGATCTATCCGAACCAAGTTGGCGCGGCCCTGCTCGGCGGCATGGGAGGGCTCGGGCTGATTCTCGCGAGCATCGGCCTGTATGGCGTGCTGACGTACGCCGTCAGCCGCCGCGTGCGTGAAATCGGTGTGCGGATGGCGTTGGGGGCCTCGCGCGCGCAGGTCCTACGAGTCGTTCTGGGCGATGCTGTGGTGCTTGTCGGAACCGGCGTCGTCATCGGCCTTGCCTTGGCCATCGGCTGTACGAAGCCGCTGGCATCGTTCTTATCGGCGAACGTCTCCGTGACGGACCCGGCGACACTCGGGACCGTGGCAGCCGTTCTGGTGGCTACCGGCGTGACGGCAGCCTTCGTCCCCGCCCGCCGTGCGCTGAGCGTGGACCCGTTGACGGCCCTTCGGCACGAATGATTACGTGGCGCACGCACTCTGCGTGCCGCGTCCCCACTCGTGGGGACGCCAGGGTTTGCGGCACGAATGATCCCGCCGAATCCGGCGCGCTGCTACACTCATTCCCATGCAGATCGCTGGTAACCGGAGCCAGCCGCGGAGTCGGCAGGGGCGTAGCTATCAGCCTGACGGAAGCCGGCTATACAGTGTAAGGAACCGGCCGCACCATCAATGCAGCCGACCTATCCGGCACCGTCGTCCGCATCCGCTGCGATCACTTGTGGGACGAGGAAACCGCTGCCGTGTTCTCGCGCATCGCGGCCGAGGCGGATTCGCTCGATGTGCTGGTCAACGCAGCCTGGGGCGGCTACGAGAGAATGGTCGAAAGGCCGCGTCACATGGCTTGGTCTCGGCTGGAAGAGATCAAATCGCTCACATGCTACGTTGGCAAGGAGTCCTGGTTCGGTTACGTCGTCTTCGAGTTCACAAGATCGAGTGGCGTGGTGCTGGAGTGCCCCTTCGAGGGCCACGCTACGAACATTCTCTGGGGCGACTGGAAAGCAATGGTCGGCCATACCAAGTCTGAGATCCGCGATGAGTTTGCGGACCGCTACACGAAGGTAGTTCACAAAGGCGCCTGGCTCGGCCGGATTCGCGAAGCGCCCTGGGGATCCTGACATCCGCGGTGAATGCGCGCTCAAGACGAAGAAGAACAGGCAAGTCGACGACCTGGACTCGCCCGATAACCCTGGCTCACGCGCCACTTGGCTTGGATCCGTCACAGGCGAACTCGCCGCTCGCCGGAGCGATTACTTCTGCTGGATCGACTCCAGGTAGCGCAGCAGGTTATCCACGCGCAGCTTCGCGATATTCTCATCGGGACTCATGGCACGGAAGACCGGCCCCCAGATGGGCATCTCCTGCGAGCCGTGCGCGGGCGTGGACGACCCGCCGCCCAGCAATTGGCGAACCGCGCCCACGGGGAACTTGCCGCCGTTGGTCTTCGAAAGCTGCGTCAGATCCGTGGGGCTGGCTTTGAGCGCTGCCGCGGCCGGACCGCCGCCCTTGCCGTCTTTGCCGTGACAAACGGCGCAGTAGCGCTGATACAGATCCGGGCCCTTGGTCAGACTGGTGTCGTGGGCGCCGGCGACTTCCAGCTTCGGTTTGGCTGGCTGGGCAGATGACTGCGCGAGCGCCGGCCCGGCCAGCGCGCCGATAGTGAGAATGCCCATTAAGATTCGCATGGCGTCCCCCTAGAAAATCAACTTTAGCGCGAACTGCACCAATCTCGGGTCGCGCACCTGCAGCACCTTGCCAAACGTCCCGGTGCCGGGCAAAACATTTCCGTTGGCGTCGACTGCGCTGTCCGAGATATTGCCGTCCACCTTGGTGAATTGCGCATGGTTGGCGATGTTGAAAAACTCCGCGCGGAATTCCAATTTGTAGCGCTCCTTCACCACGGTGTCTTTCATCAGGCTGAAGTCGACGTTGTTGATGCCGGGCCCGCAGCACACCGAGCGCGGCGAGTCGCCGATGGTGCCGTACTCCGACGGCGTGAGCTGCTGGAAAGCCGCCGTGTTGAAGGCCAGGTTCCCTGGACCCCGCGGATTCAGCCGTTGGAGCGGAGCCACCTGATTTGGTTCGCCGGGATAATAGAAAAACGAGCTGTACATCAACTCCAGATCGGAGGAGGATTCGATCGGTACCGGAAAACCGTTCTGAAACGTAACGATACCCGAGCTTTGCCAGCCGTTCAGAAGCTTATCGGCGAAGCCATGGATGTCCCTGTGGGGGAACTGGTAAACGTAACTGAACACCAGCCGGTTGCGTGCGTCGAACAGCGACAGCGCCCGGCTGTCCCTGAAATTCAAGGGATTCAGCATACTCTCAAAGCTGGAGGCATCGTCAATCGACTTGCTGAAGGTGTAGGCAGCCTGGAACTGCAGCCCATGCGAGAAACGCTTTTCGGCGCTGACTTGCAGCGAGTTGTAATTCGAGTTGGCCACGGTATTCTCGGTGAAAATGCTCGAGAACACGGGCACGCCATCGGGCGGGCAGCCCACGCCCGTCAGTGGATTGCAGTTGGGCGATGAATACTTGCGCAGTCCGACCAGCGTAATCGGATTGGCATTCGGTCCGGTCACGGTCGGTTGCGGACCGTAGGGCAGATGCAGAGTGAATCCGGCGGGAATCTCGTTGGCGGCGATGGTGAAGGAAGAATCCGCATAGAAGGGACCGCACGCCAGCGAGCTGTCATTAGCCAGCCCGGAGAGCGCATTCAGGTCCAGGCAAGTCTGCGCGTTGCCGTAGTTCAAATCATACGAGGCCAGCAGGCGGTGCGCCTGCGTGCCCACGTAACCGATCTGGAAGAGCACGTCGCCCTGCAACTCGCGCTGGATGGTGAAGTTGTACTGCTCGGAGTACTGCGTGCGCATTTTCGGCTGGAACTGGCCATACAGCAGCAGCGGACGGAATGCGGACCAATCCACGGGCTGCCCGCGCGGCGGATTCAAGATCCCATTGAAGGGGTTCGGAGAAACGTTTCCGTTCTGGCCCACGAATGGCGTGTTGAACATGGGATTCGTCACCGTGTTGCTGCCGCCGAAGGGCGGCTCGGCGCTGAACTGTTCCAGCACTAGTTGCTCGACGGGATTGTAGAAAATGCCCCAACCGGCGCGGATACTCGTCTTCCCCGGCGCGCCGATCAATTTGCGCCCAAAGCCCGAATCCGCCGATGGGCTCCATGCCAAGCCGATGCGCGGCGCAAAGGCCTTGTAATAGGTCTGGGTCATGCCGTTGGGGATTCCGGTGTCGCCGGGGAACACCAGACCCAGCGGGAAGACGGCATTGGCGGGGCCTGTTTCGCTGCAATCGGTGGATCCGAATTGCTGCACGAGCGGATTGTCCGCCGCAAGCTGGCAGGGGTAAATACTGGTCACCTGACCGGGACGGAAGGTCTGCACGTGATGGCCGATATCGGTGAGCGGCGTATCGAGTTCCCAGCGCAGGCCATAGTTGAGCGTGAGGTTGGAGCGAATCTTCCAGCTATCCTGCGCGAACAGGTAGAGCGCCGTGCTGCGCACATTTTCATGCTGCGCCGACCCTTGCGTGTACGTATTCGGCAGGCCCAGCAGGAAGTCCGGGTAAAGATTGTCGGAACCCACGTCGTTGGTGCCGCCGCTGGCGAACGAGAAAGACCCGTTCACGTTGTAGTAAAGCGTCTGGTCGAAGCGCATGCGGCGCACATCCACGCCGAATTTCAAGCTATGGGAGCCCATCACCTTGCTCAGGCTGTCGGACCACTGGAAGCTATTGCCGATCTGCGGCAGCTCGCCATTATAGTTATTGCCGATAGAGAAGCCGCCGCTGGTGGATATGTATGGCACGCCTTCATGGCTCGCCCCCAGATTCGGAGTGATGCCGTACTTTGGATTGGACGGATCGGCGAAGCAATTACTGGCGGGTACGGCCGAACCGCAAACATTGTTGATGAGTTGCGTATTTTGAGGATGATTGTAGCTGAGCTGGCCTTCCCGGAAGTAAGTAAACCGGGCTTCATTGACCAGAGTGGGAGTGGCCGTCCAGGTCTCGCTCAAGTTGAACTGCTGGTTGCGCAGACCGTATACCGCCCCAAACCCCGGCAGGTTGGCGCCCGAAGCCTGGAAAGTGGAAAAGGGCGGCATCTGCGTGTCGTTATCGAAATAGTAATAAAAGCTCAACTGGTGGTGGTCGCTGATGTGCTGGTCGATGCGGAAGGTGGATTGAATCCCCTTCTCCGATTGGTTCACAACCGATTGATACGTGTTGAAGCCGTTGTTGGGAAGCGGCACGTAACGGCCCATGAGGGCCGCCGCCGTGGGATCGAAGCACTGGGTGGGTACTTGGTTATTGGGGAAAATCGCGGACCAAGCCGTTCCGGACGCGATGGGCGCGCCGCCCTCCGCGGCCACGGCATTCGCGCATCCCGGCCGATTACCCAGCGCGGTCGCGAGGAAATTGTCGGTTAACGTGCCGGCGAAGGTGCTCTGCGGCCCCGAGGGTCCCTGCGAGAAATCGCCGTTCCGCTCGGCTTGAGTTGGCACCGTGACCAGGTCGGAAGAGATGCCGTGCACGATTTGGCGATCCTCTACGGAGGCGAAGAAGAAAGTCTTGTTCTTCCTGATGGGCCCGCCGAATGTGCCGCCAAACTGGTTCTGGTGGAAGTCGGGCCTGGTGCTATCGAAGAAGCCGCGCGCGTCCAGGACGGTGTTGCGAAAGAATTCGTAGGCGTCGCCATGGAACTCGTTGGTGCCGCCTTTGGTGACCACGTTGACGACCGAACCGGAGTTGCGCCCGTACTCGGCGTCGAAGGTGTTGGTGAGCACGCGGAATTCTTCGATGGTATCGGGCGATGGTTCTATCGCCGGGACGGAAACGAACTGGTCGTTGGCATCGCCGCCGTTCACGTTGAAATTGTTGGCCCGGCCGCGCCCGCCGTTCACCGATACCACGCCCGCGTTCTCGCTTCCGGCAAACAAGGAGTAGCCCTGCTGCGACTGCACGCCCGGCTGGAGCTGCAGCAACTGGTAAGTGTCGCGCGTATTCAGCGGCAGGTTCACCACCGAGCGTGAATTCATCACCGCGCCCAACTGCGTGCTGGTGGTCTCGACCAGCGGAGCTTCGGCTTCCGCTGTCACGCTCTGGGTGACTTCACCGATTTGCATTGTGGCGTCCACCACCACCACGTGGCCGAGCGTGATATCCACGTGCTGGATGAACTTCTTGAAGCCGGCGGTTTCGATTTCCACGGTATACGGCCCGACCGGCAACGAGGGCAGGACGAAGTCGCCTTTGGCGTCCGAACTGGCTGTTCGGCTGGTGCTGGTGCCTTCCAGCGTGGCCTTCACGTTGGCGCCCGGGATCACGAGGCCAGACGGGTCCTTGACGCTTCCTCGCAGATCGCCAGTGGTTTGGGCGAACAATCCGGAGACGGCGGAAAAACCGCACACCAGCAGGGCGGCAGCTTCCCGCTTCGCTTTACCTATGTTCATACAGTTTCCTCCCTTTTATCAGGGGCGCCACAGGGGCCCGGGGTCCGGCCCCGCTTACGGGGCCTTACGTGGAGTTGCCGAATCTGATCGGATTATTATGACACATCAGTGACTGCCTGATGCTTCGGGAGGGCTGCATAGTTTTCCCACTATCCATCAGGATCGATGCTTTCGAGCGGGCGTAGAGCGTGGAGAGCCGACTCACCGAATCCGTGGCGAATGGCGTGCTCGTTGTGCGCTCAGTCCCGGATTGTGCCGAGCTAATATTCCGAATCGTGACTGGGAGGCTGGAGTTCCGGATCGAGAAAAAACTGCTCAGCGGTGTCGAATATCATTTTCTTCGGGAAACGATATCGGACTCAGTTTTCCGCGTGATGACGGGAGATGCTGTGCTAACAAACAGCTTTTGGAATTTTTACCTTGAAACAGTACAATAGAGTGACGACATGAGCGACAACCACTCGAAGAGCATTCGACTGAATCCCTATGATCTCCCCGCAATCCGTCGCGGGGCACAGACTGCAGCTCCCAAGCTGCCTTCCCAGATGCGGCAGCCCTATACCCTTTCGGCATCGGATCGATTGACGAAATCAACGGTCGTGCTACGCGCCAAAAGGGCTGATTAGCGCGGCGCAGTCTAAAGGAAATACCGAATCGTTGATTAAGCACTAGGATTTGGCGATTCAAAGAACGGTAGACAACTCACCGCCGCATCCGGAGCCGCTGTCGGCGGCGGTGACGCATCTCGCCACCTCTCCGCCCCATTGAAAACAAACGCCAAAGGGCAAGCGGTCCGCCGAATTCCCGTCGCCGCCGTGCGATTTTCATTCCGCGTATGTCAGATTGTGCGCTCGGACTCACCTGCAGGATCTCTGATGATTCCCAGACCCCCTAGCGCGATTGTTTGTCTCAGGCGATGTGGCTTGCGGTTGGACACGCTGAAAACGACTCGGGCACCATGAAACAAAATGACTTACAAGAAATTGGCTTCGTTTGTCCAAAAAACGCCATGAACCTATCGCCGGGCACGGGCCTCGCCCCCTTCGGAACCGGCCCTGCCGCCAAGCAGCTCCCCCAAAACCTAAGCCGCTCCGCGCCCGCGCTCGTGGCAACGGTATAATGATGCGATCGACAGGAGCACACGCATGCCACGTCTCGTCCGCTGTTCTCTCATCCAGGCGCGCACGGACGCCTCGCCGGATCTGCCGCTGCCGGAGATCAAGCGGGTCATGATCGACAAGCATCTGGGCTATATCCGGCAGGCCGCCGAGGCCGGCGCGCGCATCGTGTGCCTCCAGGAGCTGTTCAACGGCCCGTATTTCTGCGCCGAGCAGCAGGTGCGCTGGTATGATTTCACCGAGCCCGTGCCGGACGGCCCCACCATTCGGCTAATGCAGGATGCCGCCCGCCAACACCACGTCGCCTTGATCGTCCCGGTGTACGAACGCGAGCAGGAGGGCGTGTACTACAACACGGCCGCGGTCATCTCGGCCGACGGCGGCTATCTCGGCAAATATCGCAAGACGCATATTCCGCACGTGGCGCCCGGCTTTTGGGAGAAGTTCTATTTCCGGCCGGGCAACCTGGGCTATCCGGTGTTCGACGTGGGAGTGGCGCGCATTGGCGTCTACATCTGTTACGACCGCCACTTCCCCGAGGGCGCGCGCGCGTTGGGGCTCAATGGGGCGGAGATCGTCTTCAATCCTTCCGCCACCGTCGCGGGATTGAGCGAGCACCTCTGGAAGCTGGAACAACCCGCGCATGCGGTGGCGAATGGCTATTACATCGCCGCCATCAACCGCGTGGGCGTGGAAGCTCCCTGGAATATCGGCGAATTCTACGGCTCGAGCTACTTCTGCAATCCGCGGGGCCAGATTGTCGCCCAGGCGTCGCGCGATCGCGATGAAGTCTTGACCGCCGATCTGGATCTGGACCTGATCGCCGAAGTACGGAAGACCTGGCAATTCTTCCGCGACCGGCGGCCCGACATGTACGGCGCACTGACTATTGCATGAGCCACGGCATAACAGTTATGACCAACGAGCAAGAATTCGCCGCCAGCTTTGCCGAGATCCATCCGCCGCTCGGCCGCCGCGAGGCGTTGGTGGAGGCGAACCGCTGCCTCTACTGTTTCGACGCGCCGTGCACCAACGCCTGCCCCACGCACATCGATGTCCCCGGCTTCATCAAGAAGATCGCCAGCGGGAATCCGGGCGGCTCGGCCATGACGATTCTGAGCGCGAATATCCTGGGGCTGAGTTGCGCGCGGGTGTGCCCGGTGGACGTGTTGTGCGAAGGCGCGTGCGTGATGCATCGGTACAATCAGAGGCCCATCGAGATCGGGCGGCTGCAGCGCCACGCCATGGACCATTTTTATGGCTCGGGCCGGCGCCTGCCCGTGGCGGCTGCGGGCAAACCTGGGCGCGTGGCGTGCATCGGCGCCGGCCCCGCGTCGCTAGCGTGCGCGGCTTCGCTGCGGCAGCGGGGCTTCGCGGTAACGGTTTTCGATAGCCGCCCGCAGGCCGGCGGACTGAATACCTATGGCGTGGCCGAGTACAAGCTGAGCCCCTCCGACAGCCAGCAAGAGGTCGATCTGGTGCGCTCGTTGGGCGTGGAGTTCCGCCTGAGCGCCCAGATCGGCGGCGAGTTGCGCATCAAAGAGCTGGAAGAGCAGTTCGACATCGTCTTCTTGGGGGTGGGCCTGGGCCGCACGCAACCCCTCGATATACCGGGCGAAGGACTGTCCGGAGTGATCGACGCGTTGCGTTTCATCGCGGAGTACAAGACGCACAGAGGCGCGCGTGTGGGCCGCCGCGTGGTGGTGATCGGCGGCGGCAATACCGCCATCGACGCGGCTACCGCGGCCCTGCGGCTGGGCGCGGAGGAGGTGCACGTGCTCTATCGCCGCAGTGAAACGGAGATGCCCGCCTTTGAGTTCGAATACGACCTGGCCAAGCGGGAAGGCGTGCGCTTCCATTGGCTGACGCAGCCGGTGGCCATTCACGGCCCCACTCACGGCAATGCCGCGGTCGAGTCCGTCGAATGCGTCCGCATGGAACTGGGGCCCCCGGACCGCAGAGGCCGCCGCCAGCCGCAGCAGGTTCCCGGCTCCAATTTCCAACTGGCGTGCGACATGGTGATTCCTTCGATCGGGCAATCCCGGCTGCTCGATTTCCTGTCTCAGTTCCGGGACATTCGACTGGCGGGCGGCTGCGTGGCAGTGGACCCGGCGACCGGCCAGACCAGCAATCCGCGATATTTTGCGGGAGGCGATTGCGTGAACGGCGGCCGCGAAGTGGTGGACGCGGTCGCGGAAGGCAAACGGGCGGCGGCGGGAATCACACGTCGTTTGGAGGCGATCGATGGCTGACCTGACTACCCGGTTCGCCGGCATCCAATCACCCAACCCTTTCTGGCTGGCGTCGGGACCGCCGAGCAACTGCGGCGACCAGGTGGCGCGCGCTTTCGACGCGGGCTGGGGCGGCGCAGTCTGGAAGACCATCGGCGAACCTATCGTCAACGTGTCTTCGCGCTACTCCTCGGTGGATTGGAACGGCCTGCGCATGATGGGCCTGAATAACATCGAGCTGATCACCGATCGCCCGGTCGAGACCAATCTGCGGGAAATCACGGAGGTAAAGAAACGGTATCCGAAGCACGCGGTGATCGCCTCGTTGATGGTGGAATCGCGCCGCGAGGCGTGGCATGCCATCGTGCGCCGCACGGAGGATGCCGGCGCCGACGGGCTGGAGCTGAATTTCGGCTGCCCGCACGGCATGAGCGAGCGGGGCATGGGCAGCGCCGTCGGCCAGGTGCCCGAGTACGCCAAGCTGATCACGGAGTGGGTGAAGGAAGTGGCGCGCACGCCCGTGCTGGTGAAGCTGACGCCCAATGTGGCGGACATCCGCGCCATTGCGCGCGCCGCCAAGTTGGGCGGGGCCGACGGACTATCGGCCATCAACACGCTGAACTCCATCACGGGCGTGGATCTGGATACGTTCACGCCGCGCCCGGATGTGGGCGGGCAATCGAGCCACGGCGGTTACTGCGGCCCGGCGGTGAAGCCTATCGCGCTGCACATGGTGCAGCAGCTTGCCGGCGACCCGGAGTGCGGGCTGCCGGTTTCCGGCGTCGGCGGCATCTCCGGCTGGCGCGAGGCGGCCGAGTTTCTGCTGCTCGGTTGTCACAGCGTGCAAGTGTGTACGGCAGTGATGCATTACGGTTACCGCATCGTGGAAGACATGGTCGAGGGCTTGAGTAACTGGATGGACGAGAAGGGATTTAACACGCTCGACGACTTTCGCGGACTTAGTCTGGCGCGTGTGACTGAGTGGAAGCACCTGGATTTGAATTATAAGATCGTGGCGCGCATTCATCCGGAGCTTTGTATCGGATGCGGCCTTTGTTACATCGCCTGCTGGGACGGTGCGCACCAGTGCATCCATGTTGAGGGCGCCGGCGCGCCGGAACAGCTTCTGGCCGCGAGCCGCGCGCGGCTCGCGCAAACACCGGCGGTGGTGGCGGTGGACACGGCCCGCACGCCCGCCGCGCGCATTCCGAAGGTGGATGAGCAGGAGTGCGTCGGGTGCAATTTGTGCTGGCTGGTGTGTCCGGTGGAGGGATGCATCACGATGGATCGGGTGGATACGGGGCTGGCGGCGGAGAGTTGGGCGCAGAGGACCTCGGCGGCGCACGGATGAGTGGGGCAGGCTCTCAGCCTGCGCGGGACTCCCAGTCCCGCCTGGACATTTCCAACAGCCCTGCCAATGCGGAGCTGAGAGCTCCGCGCGGACTGGGAGTCCGCCCCACATCATGACCATTGGGGCTTGACAGACGCCGCCAGAAATGTGAATATGAATTCATATTCACATTATGTGGCTCCGTACGTTGTTAACCGGTATCCTGATCTGGACAGGCGGCACCGCCGCTATTCGGCTGTCGGGACATCGCCTCCTCCAGCCCGGCCACGCCACTCAAACCGTAGGCCTCTACGTCGTCAGTTTCGTTTTGATGGCGTTCCTGGTGCCCCGGATCTGCCGCCGGCTCGGCCTCGAAAGGGATCTATGGCCCAAGGCGGCCACGCTCTTGATCCTTCCGACCCTCATTCTGGACCCCTTCTCGTGCGCCTTCTTCACCACCATGTTTCCAAACCTCGACCCGGGAGCGGCCGGCGCGTTTGGCGGCTGGATACTGATCTGTTGCGGCGGAGGGGTCGTGGGCGTGTGGCGTAAGCCGTAATGCCGGGTCCAGGCCCGCCAATTCTGGAGGACGATGAAGACCTGCCGGCCCCGCCCCGGCAGGCGCGCAGCCTCGCCACGCGGAAGAAGCTGTTGGAGGCGGGCCGAAATTTGTTTGCCGAGCAGGGTTACCATGCGACATCGATCCAAACGATCGCTTCCCGGGCAGGCACGGCCGCCGGAGCCTTCTATACCTACTTCCGCTCGAAGCGGCAGCTCCTCATAGTCCTCATGAACGAGTTGTTGGAGCGCCTGGGCGATCTCGACCTGCGTCCCAAGGGCGGCGCCGATATGCGCAGCGGCCTGCGCAGCTTCCTGGCGGCCGTGTTTCGCGCCGATCTGGAATACTACGGCGTGGTGCGCGCCTGGCAGGAGGCCGCCCTCACCGATGCCGGGCTGGGCCAGATGCAGACGGCCATCGAGTCCTGGACGCATGCGCGCATCCTGGGGGTCTTCCGGCTGCTGCAGCAATATCCGAACGCGCGCCCGGATCGCGATTTGCCCACCTTCGCCCGCATGATGGACCGGCACTTCTGGTCGTTACTCGCGCGCGGCGCGAGCCTGCCCCGACGGGATTTCGATCGCGAGGTCCGCATCGCCGCCGACGTGATCTATCATTATTTGTTCCACGAGCTGGTTGACGCCCCGCCGCAGAAACATTCCTCATCGCGCTAAAATCTAGTGAGGAGCCGCACGGCTCTCGACCCCAAGATCATGAGCACCCCGGCAGTCCGCCGCCCCGCCACCGCGCGGGATATCATTCTGGAAGTCGTCCGGAACATGCGCGAGGGCCTGGAGCCCCTGCATTACACGACGCTGCCACCGGCCATCTACCACGTCTACCTGCATCCCGAAGATTTCGAGCGGTTGCGCGGCATCTTTCCGCGCATGCAGGAGGAGACCCGCCAGGCGCTGGATGCCGAGATGGCGGAGCTGAATCGCGCATCGCTGGGCGAGCGCCTGAAGCTGGCGCGCAAGCCCGCGTCCAAAGTGGTGGCTCCCGATGGCGGCTGGCGCATCGAGTTCTTCGAGAACACCGACGAAGACGTGGAACCGGGCGATATCGTCATCTACTCCGAGCTGGCGCTGCCCGCCAAGCCGGAATATGGCGCAGGCAGTATGACCAAGCGCATCAACACACGCCGCATGGCCGGCGAGTTGACCGCTTCGCAGAAATACGAAGAACGACTGCCCGAAACCCTGGCTGAAACTAAGGAAATGGAGGCGTACGCCACCATCGAATATGAAGACCAGGCCGGCCGCCAGACTTACCGCATGGCCAAGAATCAGATCGTGATCGGGCGCGGCGGCCGGGACTACTGGACCGACCTGAAGCTGACCACGCTCCCGGATGTTTCGCGCGAACACGTGCGCCTGCGCCGCGACGCCCAATCCGGCGAGTTCTTCATCAAAGATTTGAGCCGCCTGGGAACCAGCGTCAACGGCGAGCAGATTCCCACCAGCGTCGAATACGTGGATGGCGAGAAGCGCGACAAGAACGTGGAAGTGAAGTTGCCCGCGACGGCGCGCATCGGCCTGGCGGACGTCGTCTTTCTTGACTTCAAGGCGGATTCCCAGGCCGCAACCGATCGCGGCGGCCGCTGAGATGCCGGTCAATACCAAACTCCGATGCGCGGGCGAGAGCCATGTGGGCATGGTGCGGCAGAACAATGAAGACCGCGTGCACCTCGACCCGGACCGCGGCATCTTCCTGGTGATCGACGGCATTGGCGGGCAAGCCGCCGGCGAAAAGGCCGCGGAGATCGCCATCAACCTCGTGCGCGCGCGGCTGGAGCGCCAAACCGGCACGGCCGAAGAGCGCATCCGCGAAGCCATCACGGTGGCCAACAACGAGATCCTGCACGCGGCCGCGACGAATCCCGAGTGGCACGGAATGGCTTGCGTGCTGACGATAGCGGTGGCCGAGAACGGCCGGGCCATCATCGGCCATGTCGGCGATTCGCGCTTATATAAGGTTCGGCAAGGAGAGATCCGCAAGATCACGCACGATCATTCGCCGGTGGGCGAGCGTGAAGACAGCCGCCAGATCTCCGAGGCGGATGCCATGCGGCACCCGCGCCGCAATGAAGTTTACCGCGATGTGGGATCGCAGGAGCACTCGCCGGACGATCCCAATTTCATCGAACTGCTGAACATCCCGTTTGAGCCGGATAGCGCGCTGTTGTTGTGCAGCGATGGATTGAGCGACCAGGTGACCTCGGCCGAAATCCTGCGCACGGTGCTGGCCAACGCCGGACATCCGGGCGGCGCCGTGCATGAGCTGATCGAGGCGGCTAATCGCGCGGGCGGCAAGGACAACGTCAGCGTTCTGATTGTGGAGGGCAAGCAGTTCGCCGCCGCGCGGGAGGCATCGCCGGGAATCGCACCGCCTGCCAGAAATGTGTTCGCCGGCAAGACGGCGATGTTCGCCTATGGCCTCGTGTTCGCATCTCTCGTCTTTGCCGCCCTGCGCTATTTTGGCCTGGCGGATCGGCAGCCTGCGGTCCCGCCCGCGCAGACGCTCACGGTAGGCGCCGGCGGCTTCGCCAGTATCAACGAAGCGCTGGCGAAGGCCCGCCCCGGCGACACCGTGGAAGTCTCAGCCGGCGAATATCCGGAACAGCTCCGGCTCAAGGACGGAGTCACGGTGAGAGGCCGCAGGCCCGATGTGCCGATCCTGCGGGCCGCCTCCATCGAAACCCGGCCGGCCGTCGCCATTGTGGCGGAGGGCGTCCGCGGCGCGCGCGTCTTCGGCTTCCGCATCCGGGCGGATGAGAAAGCGCCATGGGCCGTCGGCGTCGAGATCTCGGATTCCGATCTCGAATTACAGGACACTGAAATCCTGGGCGCAGCCACGGGTGTAGAGATCCGCGGAAAGTCCACGGCGGTATTGCGCGCCAACTCGATCCAGGATTGCCGCGACACCGGAATCCGGATATCCGGCGATTCCGCGCCATGGCTTTTGTACAATGCCATCCTGCGCAATGGCCGCCGCGCCCATTATCCGGGGACGCCTGCGGGGACGCCTCCGGGGACGCCCCCGGGGCCCGGCGTGCTCATAGAAAAGCCCGCGCATCCAGTGCTTATAGGCAATACCTTTGGAGACAACGGCAGCGAGCCGGTGCGCATACCGGAAGGCATGGATAAAGACCCGATTACAAAGTTCAACTTTTTCCTGCCAGCCAAGCCGCCCGCCCGCAATCGGGGAGGAGCGCCACATTAATGGTGATCCCCGAGAGGCGCAAGGTCGGCAAATACGAAATCCTGCGCAAGCTGGGACGCGGCGGCATGGCGGACGTGTACCTGGCGCAGGATACCGAACACCAGCGCACGGTGGCGCTAAAGGTGATCGAGCACGGGCCGGATGCCGACTCGCGCGAAACCATCGAAGCCGAACGGCGCGGCTCCGAGTTGCAGGCGAAACTCGCGGAAATCGACGCGCGCGTGGTGAGGATTTTCGACGCGGGCGACATGGATGGCTACTTCGTGGTGGCCATGGAATACGTCGAGGGGCAAGATCTGTCCGATCTGATGCGCCACGGGCCGGCCGCCCCCGACGATGCCGTCGATATCGCGCTGGCCATCTGCCAGACGCTGGAACACGCGCATACGCTCGAAGTCACCATCGACGGCAAGGACTGCCGGGGCATCGTGCACGGCGACATCAAGCCGAAGAACATCCGCATCGATCACGAAAACCGCGTGCGCGTGCTGGATTTCGGCATCGCCAAGGCGCTGTCGCTTTCGCGCAAGCTGACGCGCAACGAGTTCGGCAGCGTGCCCTACGCCTCGCCCGAGCGGCTGGATTCGGGCGACGTGAATTCCATGTCGGACCTCTGGTCGCTGGGCGTGCTGTTGTACGAACTGGTGACCGGATCGCAGCCCTATCAGGCGGAGTCGACCGAGCGCCTGGAGCGCATGATTCGCTCGCACATTCCAGCGCCACCCGCGCCGGACCCCTGTCCGGAGCCACTGCGCCGCATCCTGCTGAAGAGCATGGATCCCGAACCGGAGCGGCGCTATCAGTCGGCCGCCGATCTGGCCGCGGACCTGGCGGCGTTTCGGGCTGGGGCGCCGGTGCGCGCGGAAACGGAGGAAGACGCCAACGCCACGCGCCGCACATTCCGTTCCGCGCCCGCTGTGGACGAAGGCACCCGCCGTACGACGAAGCCCGCCACGTCCACGGCCCCGGCGCGAGATCCACGCGCCGTCAAACCCGCCGGCCGCTTCGGGTATCAGGCGCGGCGCGTCCTGGTGATGCTGGCCGGACTGGTGCTCGCCTACATTGTATATGCCGTGACGTCGGGGGTGGTCCTCTGGCGGCATGGCCAGGAACTCGACCGGGATATCCACGCCGAGGTGCTGACGGATCCGGAGGCCATTTGGAGCCGATGGGCGGATATCTCGAAGGGCAACGCGCAGGCGCTGGCATTATTTACGCCGCGCCGTTCGGTGAAGAAGAAGCTGGTGGCCGCGGCGGAGCGGGTGATCGGGACCTATCGCAATAGCGACAGCCAGCCGGTCTACGAGAATGACTGGAAGCGCGCCAAGCTGTACCTCGCCAGGGCGCTGGAGATGGATCCGGCGGACGAGACCGTGCGCGGCGAGCTGCGGCTTTGCGAAGGGCAGATCGATCGCATCAATGGCGTCAGCCATCACAACGCGGCGGTGCTGAACGAAGCTGTGCAGAAGTTCGAAGAGGCGCAGCAGGCTCTGCCCGGCTCGCCCGATCCGGAGTTGGGCCTGGCGGGGGTCTATGTTTACGGCTTGAAGGACATAGACAAAGCCTATGCCGCATTGCAAGAGGCCGAGCGGCACGGGTACAAGCTCGGCAATCGCCAAAAGGCGCAACTGGCCGACGGCTACCGCGACCGCGGCGACCGCCTATGGTGGGACTCGCGCAACGTGCGTGGTCTGCCGCAAGAGAAGGACCAGATCCAGAAGGCCGCCGACGATTATCGCCGCGCGCTGGAACTGTACCAGGGCATCGTCCCCTATAGCAGCGCCAACGTTAACATCGTGCGCGTGCAAGGCAGCTTGAGCGCCATCGAGTACCGGCTGGCGGAACTGCAAGCCGAGCCGGCCCGGTAAGCGTCGCGCGCGCCAGATCTTCCTCCGCGAAATTCGCCCACTGGCCTTGCTTGTTCTTGCTCTCCAGAACAAATTGCCGAGTCTGTGTTTCGGGCTTCCAGGTGAAGGTATTGCGGAGAGGACCGTCCGGGTATTCAAAAACGAAACGGATAGAGTTGCCGGGTGCGGGTTCCGTAGCCCAGCGTCTCCGAGAACCGGCCGCCATAACCGTCCAGCCAGTGCGCCACGTAGCGCTCGCTGGTGTTGTCGTAGCCCACGAAGACGATAGCCTCATAGTCGGGCGGCCCGCTCTGGCGCATGCGCAGGAATTGGTGATTCAGTCGTCGTGGAACGGCCGGTGCGGTCCGTCGAGCGCGGGCGGTTCCTGGCAGACCGCGACGGCGGTCAGGGCTAAAAGGAGAAGAATAGAGCGAGCCAACGTAGACACGGTTCTTAGTGCCGGGGCGTGGTAGGTGGCGGCACGGGCGGTGGAACTGGCTTCTGGCGGTCGCAGTTCACATTACCTGCCGGGACCGGGCAAACTCCCGGGGGGACCGTGCCCGGCAACGGCGTGCGGTACACAATTTCATACATGGCTTGCTCGGCCCTTTGCAGAACCTCGCGGAATACCGAATTCTTATCGACCGCGGCCATTGCCAGCGGCTGGTTCCGGAAGACGCGAATCGATTCGCCCTCGTTCAAGATGCGTTCCGGACCGGGTTTGAGCAGGTGTTGCACTCCAACCTGCCCCTCCTCGACGCTGATCAGCGTGGTATCGTCCTCGTCTTCCACGGCCACGTCGAAGACCGTGCCGCGCACCGAGATCACCGCGGTCGGCGTGCGCACGCGGTTGTAATTCGGCTGCCCACCCAGCTTCTGAATATGGACCTTCACGCGCCCCAGCAGGACATCCAGCAGGTCCATCCAGGAGCCGGCATTCTCGCGGAAAACGACGCGCGCGTTGGGGAAAACTTCGAAAGTACTGCCGTCGGAAACCTGAAAGACCGCGAAACCGTCTGGTCCGGTTATGACGATCTGGCGCGGCTGCACTGAGTCGCCTACATTCAGCACCCAGGGGGAGTCGTCGCGCAGTACGGAAACCTGCCCATTTAGGGTGATCACCTTAGCCGCGCCGCTTTCGGCGTGGATTGGGACAATGTAGATGCACGCCGCCGCCCACAGCAGCCAGTGTGCCGTCCTGAACAATCTACGCGAAAACATGAAACAACCTTCGTACTATTGGCACCATCTTTTCTGGATGGTACGTTTTGAAACCCTAGTCTAGCACCAAAGATGCAAAGCAAATCGCGGGCCGCATGAAAAGTGTTTCACAAATTCCATCGATTCAACCCTTTGGAGTATACGGGCGGCCCCGGATAGGTTAAAATAGGACTCGGTTGTGTGTCACAAAGGAACAGTTTCGGGGTGGCGTTATCTTTTGGGAGCGATATTGTCTGCGGGGGCGGCCGGCATTCTGGCAGCGCAGACCGCTCCGGTAGAGTGGCGCCGGGTGGGCAACCCGGCGATGGAGGTGGGGTTAGCCTCGCCAGCTACCGGATCGGTCGAGACCGTCTGGTATTCGCCGGACGGCGCCCGGCTCTATGCCCGGACCCGCGCCGGACGTATATTCGAAACCACTGATTTCGAAAGCTGGACACCAGCCCAGGGAGCCTCCGAACCAGTCGAAACGCCGGCGCCCGCCGTGGATCGCTTGCCCGAACCCGGCGCGAAGCTGACCCTTGCCGCCGCCGCTCCAGGGCGCATCTACGCCCTCGGGACGCAACTCTACCGCTCCGACGATGGCGGCCGTTCCTGGTCGAACCTGACTGCTTTCCACAACCAATCGATTATTGGCCCGGGCCAGCGCAGTGTGGCAGTTTCTCCCGGCGACCCGGACCAATTAGCCGTGGCCAACGACTTCGGCGTGTGGCGCTCGATGGATGGGGGACTGTCCTGGTCGGGGTTGAATCTGCACCTACCGAACCTGCCGGTCAGCCGTATTTTGGCCACCCCCGTGGGCATGCACGGTACGCGCATTCTCGCGCGGGACTTGGGCGCCCTGGATCTCGCCCCCGGCGCGGAAGCCTGGCAACCAACTTCCGATGCGCAGGCTGAAGCCGAAGATAAGACTTTGCGCCGAGCCTCTCAGGCGCTGCGAACGCGCATCACCGCAGTGGCGGCATCCGATCAGACGATTTACGCGGGCGCGGCGGATGGCCGCATATGGGTTTCGCTGGATAAGGGCGTAAGCTGGACTGCCTCGCCGCGGCTTGGCGCGAACGGGCCCATCGAGCGAATTTTTGCCGATCCCAGCGAGCCGCGCGTGGCTCTGGCGGCGGTAGGCGGCACTGGCGCCCACTTGTTGCGCACGACCAACAGCGGCGGATTCTGGGACGATCTGACTTCCAACCTGCCGGATGCTCCGGCCCACGGCGTAACCGCCGTGCGGAGCGCCGGTGTGGTCTACGTGGCTACCGATAAAGGCGTCTTCTTCGCCACCGCCGACCTGGAGAATGCAGGCCCGGCTGCGGTGACCTGGACACCGATCTCCGGGCGTCTTCCGGCGGCTCCGGCGACTGACGTGAAGCTGGATGCCAACGGCGATCAACTTTATGCCGCTTTGGAGGGCTACGGAGTTTACGCCACGGCCGCCCCACACCGCTTGCGCAATTTACGGCTGGTGAACGCGGCGGACTTCAGCACGCGCGCCGCCGCGCCGGGATCGCTGATCAGCGTAGTGGGCGGGCGCGTCAACGCGGCCAATGCCGGCACCCTGAGCTTTCCGGTGCTGGCAGCTTCGGAAGCGGAGTCGCAGATTCAGGTGCCGTTTGAAACCTCGGCCGCTAATCTCTCGCTGGCCTTGGAGACCGGCAGGGGACGCTTCACGCTGGGATTGCCCGTGCAAGCCGTGTCGCCGGCCATATTCGTGAACCGCGACGGCTCGCCGATGATCCTGGATGGAGATAGCGGTTTCGTGCTGGATGGCCGCAACGCCGCGCGCTCCGGCTCACGCCTGCAGATCCTGGCGACCGGACTTGGCAAGGTGCGGCCGGATTGGCCCACGGGGATGGCCGCGCCGCTGGAGAATCCGCCGGTGGTTGCCGCCACGGTTAAGGCTTATATGGACCGCGTCCCGGTGCAGGTCACGCGCGCCGCGCTGGCGCCAGGTTATATCGGGTTCTATCTGATCGAGGTGCAATTGCCGGTCCTCGTCAATGCAGGGCCTGCGGAGTTCTACATCACCGCGGACGGGCAGGAAAGCAATCGAATACAGGTGGTCTTGGAACCGTAAGCGCACCCAGGAAATGAAAAGGGCCCCGCAAACGGGGCCCTTGCTTCGCCGAAACTTGGGCAATCTGGAATTTAGACCCTGGCGACGTTCTCGGCCTGCAGTCCCTTGGGCCCCTGCTTCACCTCGAACTCTACCTCCGCGCCTTCGTCCAGGGAACGGTAGCCGTTTGCCTGGATAGCCGAAAAGTGTACGAACACGTCATCGCCGCTGCTGCGCTGGATGAAACCATAGCCTTTGGCGGCGTTAAACCATTTCACGGTGCCTTTTTCTCTCACTACTTCTTCTCCTGATTCATTGTTCGCCCTGGCTCCAAAAAGAGCTCCAAAAAGAAAAAGCTACGAGCCGAAGCTCGTAGCTCTCTGGACTTTCGGTGGCGCGGGACAAACAACCATTTCGAAACTTGCACTTGGAATTATCGCAGATGGCAATCGTGCGGTCAAGCCCGATCTATTATAAAATCTTGCGGAGGAATCAGATGCGCGACAGGGGGGTATGTCCCTAACCGGCGGCGAGATCGAAATCCTGGAAGCCATCCGCCGCCGGGCCCATTTGCCAGTGGGACGCGGCCTGGCGCTGGGCATCGGCGACGATTGCGCCATTTACCGCCCGCGCGGCGCGCGGGAAGATCTGCTGTTCACCACCGATCTGCTGGTGGAAGACGTGCATTTCCGCCACGAGACGCATCCTCCCGAGGCGCTGGGCCACAAGGCGCTGGCGCGCGGATTGAGCGATATCGCCGCCATGGGAGGCGTGCCGCGTTTCTGCCTGCTTTCGCTCGCCGCCGGCCGACGCGCGGACCGGCCCTGGATCGATCGTTTCTATGACGGATTGTTGCGTCTGGCGCGCATCAGCGGGACGCCGCTGGCGGGCGGCGATCTGGCGCGCGCGGCCAAAACGGCCTGCGATATTGTGGTCTGCGGGGCGGTTCCGCGGTCGAGCGCGCTGCGGCGCGATAGCGCCCGCGCCGGCGATGCGATCTATGTCTCCGGGCGGCTCGGCGGGTCAGCTCTGGGTCTCGAAAGGAAAGCGGGCAAAGCGTGGTTGCGGCATCTGCGCCCGCAGCCCCGGCTCGCACTGGGCGTCTTCCTGCGGGAGCGCATCCGCGCATCGGCCGCGATGGATTTAAGCGACGGAATTTCGTTGGACTTGCGCCGCATGGCGCTGGCTTCTGGCCTTGAGGCGGCCATCGAGCCGCCGCCCCGATTTCCAGGCGCCAGTGCGGAGCAGGCTCTTCACGGCGGGGAAGATTACGAGCTGCTATTCACCGTGCGGCCGCGCGTTAAGGTGCCCGCGCGCTTTGGAAGCATTCCGCTGACCCGCATCGGCGTCATGCGCCGCGGCCAGGCGGGCGCTGTATATCTATCCGGCAAACCGCTGCCGGCGCTGGGCTACGACCACTTCCGAGGTTCCCGATGAACGTTCCCGATCCGGCCCCCAATCCAGCCCCCGATCCAGCCCCCATAATGGAATTGATCGACGCCTTCCGCCGCTCGAAGACCATGTTCGCGGCTGTCTCGATGGGCGTGTTCGAGGCGCTCGACGAAGGCCCCGCGGACGCGTCCAGCTTGGCCGCGCGCCTGCTGGGACCCGCCGCCGGCGCCGGCCCGCTCGAGCGCCTGCTGGATGCGTGCGTGGGAATGGGGCTGCTCGACAAGCGGGACGGAGCTTACGCCAACCAGCCTGTCGCCGAAACTTACCTGTGCGACCATAGCCCGCTCTCGCTAACCGGCTACGTGCTCTATTCCAATGAGGCGCTGTTCCCCATGTGGACGCACTTGGAGGATGCCATCCGCGAAGGCACGCATCGCTGGACGCAAACCTTCGGCTGGCACGGATCCCTGTTCGACCACTTCTTCAAGACCGACGAGCGGCGGCGCAGTTTTCTGCGCGGGATGCACGGTTTTGGACAGTTGAGCTCCGCGCCGGTAGCGGCGGCTTTCGATCTCGCGCGGTTCCGGCGCATGGCGGACCTGGGTGGCGCGACGGGGCATCTGGCCATTGCCGCCTGCGAAAGGTATCCGCAACTGCGCGCGGCGGTCTTCGACCTTCCCCTGGTAATCGCGATGGCGCGGGATTACGTGGCCGCCTCTACGGCGCGGGACCGTATCGAGCCGATCGCCGGAGATTTCTTCCGCGACGATCTGCCGGCGGCCGATCTGTATTCTCTCGGCCGCATCCTGCACGATTGGCCGGAGGACCGCATCCGGCTGCTGCTGTCGAAGATCTACAAAGCGCTGCCGGCAGGAGGCGCGCTACTGGTCGCCGAGAAGTTGTTGGACGAGGACAAATCGGGACCCACGTCCGTGCACATGCAATCGCTCAACATGCTGGTCTGCACGGAGGGCCGGGAGCGCACGCTGACCGAATATGCAGCGCTGCTGCGCGAGGCCGGCTTCGCCTCGGTGGAGGGCCGCCGCACCGGCGCGGTGCTGGATGCGGTGCTGGCCACTAAGGCGGGTCCCTGAGGCCGATTCTTCGCCATATGTTCGCCACGACGACGGTACTGGTAACTATACGGCGGCCAATCGCATCACATTAAGTAGCTCTGGTGCAGTACGTCCGGATTTCGATCAGGAACTTCTTTCATGCCATTATGCTTCCGCCTTCCAAGGCGTCTCGTGACCGGTTTCTGTGTTTTGGCCCTGGCAGCGCTGATGCCCGCGTGGGCGCAATCCCAGGATGGCTCCAGCACCAGTACGCCGGCCGGCTCCGGCGGCGCCCCGCCGATACTCCCCGCCCCGAATCCGCCGGACGCTGCCAATAGCCCCCAACCGGAGAAGCAAGATAAGCGCGTCTTCGGAGTCTTTCCAAACTACCGGACCACTGACGGCAACGTGCCGTTTCAGCCGATTACCAGCAGGCAGAAGCTCGCCATCGGCTTGAAGGACTCGTTCGATTGGCCCGTTTATCCGGTGTCGGGAGCCTTCGCGCTCCTCTACCAACTCGAAAACCAAAACCCGTCGTTCGGGCAGGGCATGAAGGGTTACGCGCGGCGATTCGGCACGGCTCTGGGCGACCAGGTCATCGGCAACATGATGACGGAGAGCATCATGCCGAGCCTGTTCCACCAGGATCCGCGCTATTTCCGGATCGGCAGCCGCCGCGGCGGCGTCCTGTACCGGGCGGGATACGCGGCGTCGCGTATTTTCGTCAGCCGCACCGATAACGGCGGCGAGCAGTTCAATTACTCGGAATGGCTGGGGAATGCCGCGGCCGTCGCTATATCGAACGCCTACTATCCGGACACGCGCACCGCGTCCGACAACATCGAAAGGCTGGGGATCGCCTGCGCCACGGACGCCTTCTCGCAAGTCATGAAGGAATTCTGGCCGGATGTGAAACGCAAACTCTTCCACCGGCACGAGACCGATACGCAGCCGCTGCTAAGCGAGTCTCACCCTGTCACACGCTAAGCGGCACGCGACGGCCCGCCGCATGGCCTCTTTTGAGTCCCGGGCAAACCGCTTTTGTAGCCTTCGGGAGAACGGATAGCCCACGCGCGCCAGTCCGTTGGGCCGCGAGAAGGCATAGATGCCGTACCAGACAGTCTGATCCTCAGGCTGCATTTCCACTGTAAACCGCTCCTCGCCGGTTTCTGCATGTTCCGTCAAGGTCCCGTATGCGAAGCCGTAGCGCAACGGCGCGCCGCGATCGTCCACGACGTAGATCACGCGGGACGCATTCAATGACCAGAATCCTTAGTGCTGGGCAACGACGGCAACGGTCGATCCCACTCGAATCGGCGTGTCCGGCCAGCAGAGGTGAATCCAGCCAGTGTCGAACATTTTCCACTGCCGCAGGGCTTCCACCGCCCGCGCAAAGACCGCCGCTCCCCGCCCTAATTGGATGCGATTGCGATCGACCGTATAGCCGTGCGGCGCCCGCTCCCTGGTAGCTCCTTGCTCCGGATAAGAAAATGGCTGGCCGCGCTGAGACTCGATGAATGCGCAAATCCGGTCCCGAGACGGCTTGGTCAACAGAAGCACATTACGATTCTTGCACGGCGTTCAGGGGGATTCTCGTATAGGCGGGATGGTGGCGATAACGTCGATGCGCTCGGCGGTCAGTCCGGGCGGTGCCGGACCGTTCGAGGATGTCCGTGATTCGTTCCCGACCCCGCCCCACAGCCATGGAATATCCGCGCGGCAAGATTTTGGGTACGGGAAGATACAAGCCTTCGAGATCGCGCCGTTCGGTCTGGCTGGCGTGAGCACACACCTTGCCCGGCAGTGCTGTCCCAGGGCGCACACACCCATCGTCTACGCCTTCCTCCGGAACCTGTCCGAGTTGTAGGTCATGGATGGCTGGCGGTGGGGTGCGAGCCACAACCAGATTGTGTTAGACGGCCCGGCAAATCCTTTTATTGCAATTGTTTACCTGTATAGAAAGAAGTTAGCATTCCATCCATTGACAATTAGTTGATATTAGACGGAAGATCTCTCTATCTGGTGAGGAGTCTTTTCAATGCTTGGCGGTCTTTTCACACTTGTTTCACTTTCGCAGCTAGTGTTGTTTGTCACACTCGCTATGATGATCAGCGTGAATTCTTTCGGACAGGCTATGTTGCGGCACGCACGGCCACAGCATCCGCCCTCGAAGGGTCTGCTTAATCCCGGTTTTCGGACCCCTCTGGCGGCGTACTACCAAAATTGGAATGGCAGACTTGTAGGTATTCTTTGCAAATCATTGCTAACGAACGGACAGGCCGGCCGTCCAAAATGGTTACTCAGGTGCTTCGGTATCGCTGCTTAGGAGGGGGAAATGCCTTGCTCTTTTTGTATGACAACTCTAAGAACTGTTAATATGTCCCCCTTTCATGTGTGCTGCACTACTAAAATTCGTTCAGAGGAGACTTCCGAGGAGAGAAAATATGAAGCTAACGACAAGACTGCTCGCAGTTGCTTTGGCCGCTTTGCTGGGCATTGCGTGCCTGCCGGGATTCGCGCAGTTGGTCAGCGGCAACCTTACGGGCACGGTTTACGACGCCAGTGGAGCCACCGTGCCGAACGCGACAGTGGTCGCGCACAACGATGCCACCGGCGTCGATACCACAACCACCTCGCTGTCCGCGGGGGAATACCGCATCGTTAACCTGCCCGCTGGGATGTACACCATCGTGGTGATGGCCGGGGGCTTTTCGAAGGCAGAGATCAAGGGCGTGCAGATCGAACTGAACGTCACGGCTACTGCCAACGTTACCTTGCAGGTTGGCAAGAGCGTGGAGACGGTGGAAGTCAGCGCCAATGCGGTAGCCATCGATACGACCACGGCGCAGCTTCAAAACACTTTCGAGTCCCAGCAGATGATGGATCTCCCCAACGCGTCCAGTGGTTCGGGCGTGATTAATCTGTCGCTGCTGGCGCCGGGAGTGGCGACCAGCGGTGGCGTCGGCGTAGGCACCGGTCCGAGCGTCGGCGGCCAGCGCCCGCGCAACAACAACTTCACGATCGAGGGCATCGACAACAACAACGGCGGCGTCACGGGTCCCTTGGTGGGCGTTCCCAACGATGCCGTAGCGGAATTCACCTTTCTGCAGAATCAGTTCAGCGCGGACTTCGGCCACTCCTCGGGCGGCCAGTTCAACCAAGTGGTGAAGAGCGGCACCAACCAGTTTCACGGCTCGGCTTACGAATATCTTTTTAACCGGAACCTGAACGCCGCGGATAATCTGAATTTCGTGCAGGGCATCCCGCTGCATCCGCGGTTCGACGACAACCGCTTCGGGGGCACCTTCGGCGGCCCGATCAAGAAAAACAAGCTATTCTTTTTTGTCAACTACGAGTACAACCCGATTGGCACCATAGGCGCCAGCGGAACGGTTTGCGCTCCAACCGCCAGCGGCTACGGCACTCTGGCTGGAATCTCCGGGATCAACCAGACCAACCTGAGCCAGTTGAAGAAGTATCTGGGCACGGCTTCGGCGGCATCTTCGCCCGCAGCCTGCGGCGACAGCGCCTATCCCTCCGTGGGGTCCGGAAATGAGAGCCTCGGAAATCAGACGGCAAGCGCCGTACCCGTGGAAGTCGGATTGGTCCCGGTAACGGCGCCCGCCTACACCAACACCGACGCCGCCGTGGCCTCCGTGGACTACAACATTTCGGACAAGGACTCTCTCCGGGGCCGCTTCATTCTGAACCGCACGGGCCTCATCGACTCGACCGGCTTTCCCGCGGTCTTCTATCAAATCAGGCCCGTCAACACCTACCTCGCGACTTTCTCGGAGTTTCACACTTTTACTCCCGCTCTGGTGAACGAGTTCCGGCTAGGCTACAACCGCCTGTCCAGCAACACTCCGGCCGGCAACGTTCAATTCCCGGGACTGGATGCGTTCCCGAACATCGATATCTTCGAACTCGGCGGCGTGAATAATACATTCGGTCCCGATCCGAACGCGCCGCAAAGCACCGTTCAGAACCAATACCAGTTGACCGACAACGTCTCCTGGACCAAGGGCGCACACACCCTGAAATTCGGCTTCGACGGCTGGAAGCAGATCTCGCCGCAAACCTTCACACAGCGGTCCCGGGGCGACTACGAATGGAGCTATCTCTCGGACTACCTGTTCGACTACAATCCCGATTTCCTCGCGCAGCGCTCGCTGGGTGGGTCGAAGTATTACGGCGACCGGGTTTTTACAGGCTTTTTCGCCAACGATAGCTGGAAGCTGGAGCCGAATTTCACGGTGAATATCGGCCTGCGGTACGAATACCAGACGGTCCCCTACGGCGAACGGCAGCAGACCAGAAACGCGATTTCCGACGTTCCCGGTTTGATCACCTTCGGCGAACCGCAACCGCAGAAGAACGCGATTATGCCGCGCATCGGCATCGCGTACTCTCCAGGCACCAGCGGCAGGACCTCCATTCGCGCCGGTTTTGGGCTGTTTTACGATGTGCTTTACGACAACCAAGGGCTGCTCACTCTTCCGCCGCAGGCCACCACCACAGTGGACGTAACCGGGCTGGATCGGGGCAACTTCCTGGCCAACGGCGGCATTGCACCGACCGCACAGGGTGCGACCCTCACCCAAGCCGAGGCTCGTGCTGGTACTGGTGGCTACGTCTCGGACCAGATCCGGCCAGAGACGGCCTCTTGGAATATTGGCATCCAGCATGTATTTCACGGAGACTACACCTTTGAGAGCCGCTATGTGGGCACCCACAGCGTACACCTGTCGGTGCAAGACCAGTTGAACCGCCAGGCGGTTGTCAATTCCTCCAACGCTCTGCCGCTGTACATGACCGCGCCCAGCCAAGCCACCTTGGACGGCCTGACCAACACGCTTTCCGCTTTGACAACCGCTTACAATGCCCAGGGCGACATCGTTCCCGGCTACCTGGCCGCCGGCTTCACCGGTATCATCACCTCCTACCAGCCCTGGGGCAATTCCATTTATCACGGCTGGGCGAACTCCTTGACTCGCCGTTTCTCCAATGGCTTGCAGTTCATCGGAGCCTACACCTGGAGCCACGCGATCGACGATTCCACGGCCGACGTGTTCAGCACCTATCTGACGCCCCGCCGTCCGGAAGATTCACGCAACCTCGCGTTGGACCGCTCTTCTTCCGCGCTCGATCATCGCCAGCGCGTCACGTTCGAGACGCTTTATGATCTGCCGTTCTTCAAGCACTCGAGTTGGTTCATGAAGAACATCGTGGGCAACTGGGAATTTGCTCCTATTTACACCTACCAGAGCGGTACCTTGGTGGATGTCCAGAGTGGAGTCGACTCCAATCTCAATGGCGATTCCGCGGGCGACCGCGCGTACATCAACCCGAGCGGAACGGAGAACGTGGGGTCTGGTGTGACGGCCCTAAAGAACAGCGCTGGTGACACAGTGGCTTACCTGGCCAACAACTCGAACGCCCGCTACATCGAGGCTCCCAAGGGCGTGTTGGGCAACGGTGGCCGGAACACCGCGCAACTTCCCCCCATCGACGATGTGGACATGACGATGGCCAAGAGCTTCAACTTCACCGAAGGTAAGAAGCTTCAGTTTTCGGCCCGGTTCTTCAACATTTTCAACCATCCGCAGTATGTTGGGGGCAACGTCAGCGACGTAGCGCCGTTCCCGCAGACCGCCGGCGCGGTGCATACGTTCCTGGAGCCGCAGTCGGGAATCTTCCTGCAGCCGTCGCAGGCGTTCTCAAGCAACCCGCGCACCATACAACTCGCGCTCAAGTTCATCTTCTGACGAAGCTGCGCGCAGAGTGGCTTGCATTTCAGGGGGGAGCCTTGGGGCTTCCCTTTTTTGTTTGGGCAGGGTGACTATCCACCCACCGTCATTTCCCGATGCCGGCGATCAACTTCGACTTCCGTTCCTCCAACTGGGCAATCTGGATCTTCAGCCGCTTCAGTTCGCGATTGACGCGCGCCAGTTCCGTTTTCGCCTGCCGATCCTTCAGATGGCTGTTCCCGTACTTCTTAATGACCAGCGCTTCCACTTCACGCCGAAGAAGCCGCAGCCAAGGGTTCCCGTGCATCGAGGCAACCCGGTATTGCAGCGTGCCAGCCTGCGCCGCAGCGTGGATCTCTTCCTGCGTCAGCCCAAACTCCTCCCGCGCCGACTTGTCGCTGAGGGTCGCTCCCTTGCACGTCCATTCTGAATCTTGGTCGTCCATACGTCCGATTCTACACCGTCTCTTCCGCTCCCCGTCTTCCGCCTTTCAGATGCTGTAGCCAATAGGCTACAATGAGGTTTGATGGCCAATGGACCGGTCGCTCTCGCGATCTATGCCACCGCGGACGGCAGGAAACCATTCCAGGAGTGGGTCGAGTCGCTCAAGGACTACGAAGCTAAGGCCCGCGTGTTCGTCCGGCTGGAACGCGTTCGATAAGGCAAATCTTAGCGATTTGCAAGCCGGTGGGTGATGGCGTTTCCGAACTTCGCGTCAAAACAGGCCCAGGCTACCGGGTGTATTTTGGACAGGACGGCAGAACGCTCGTCGTCCTTTTGGGCGGCGGCAACAAGGCCACTCAGCGCAAAGACATCGCAGACGCGAAGAGATATTGGCGGGACTACAGGAGCAGGAAACATGCCGCGAAGCGTGCCGTATGACGATTATCTCATCGAGTCTCTTAAGGACCGCCGCCGAGCGGAGGCATACCTCAACGCGGCGTTGGAGGAGGACGATCCGCGCGTGTTTCTGCTCGCTTTGCGGAACGTCGCACAGGCCCGAGGAATGAGTAAGCTGGCCGCGAAGAGCAGCCTGAATCGGGAAAGCCTCTATAAGATGTTATCCAAGCGAGGTAACCCCAGCCTGCAGAGTCTCGGCGCGCTCCTGAGCGGTCTTGGTTTTCGGCTGGCCGTGGAATCCAAGGACGCCGCGTGAAGGTCTTGCTCCGACCCGGTTTCAATAGCTCTGCCGGCTTCGCAGCCGCCCGGCCAACTCCGCCGCCCGCAGAAACTCCTCCCGCGCGCCGTGCGTGCGCAGGTTCTCGCGAAGGTGCTCCAACTCGTTGATATACGCCGTGAGCGCCTGCTCGATGGATTCCGTGTTGGTGGCCAGGATGTCCCGCCACAACTCATACGCGCTCAGCGCCAGGCGCGTGCTGTCGATCAACCCCGGTCCGGCCACCTGCAAATCTTCCGGCGCGGTCAGGTTTTCCGCCACCGTGGCCGCCAGCGCGGTCGAAGCAAGCTGCGGCAAGTGCGACGTAAACGAGACCAGCCGGTCGTGCTCGGCCGCGCCCAGCACCACGGTCTTCGCCCCGATGCGGCCCAGCCACTCGACGAACGGGCGCGCCGCGGGCGTCTGCAGTTCCTCGGGCGCCGCGGGCGTCAGCACATACGTGCGGCCGCGGAACAGATCCGCATCCGCTTCCGCCGCGCCGCGTTTCTCCTTCCCGGCGAGCGGATGCCCTCCCAGGAACTGGCAACGCCGCACCAGCTTGCGCGCCTCGGTGACGATGGCGTGCTTGGTGCTGCCCGCGTCGGTAATGAGCGCGCCGGGCCGCACCAGCGGGTCAAGCTGGTGCAGCGTGTCCAGAATGCGTCCGATGGGCTGCGCCAGATACAGCAGGTCCGCCGAACGGGCGGCCTGATCGAGCGTTGCGCCGCGGTCGACCGCGCCCCGCTCCAGCCCCGCGCGCAACGCCGCTTCCGAGCTGACGCCCAGGATCGTGCCGCGGAAGCCCGCCTTCTTCAGCGCCAGGCCAAACGATCCCCCGATCAGCCCTACTCCAACAATCGCGACCGTTTCCATCTGCGCGCCCGCCTCAGATCGTCCGGCCCACCGCCGGCGCGATCATGCGCAATTGCCCCATCAGCTCTTCAAACTGCTCCGGCCGCAGCGATTGCGCGCCATCGCTCAACGCGCGGTCGGGATCGGGATGCACTTCGATCAGCAGTCCATCGGCGCCGGCGGCCACCGCGGCGCGCGCCATGGGCGCCACTTTGTCGCGCCGTCCAGTGCCGTGCGAGGGGTCGGCCACCATGGGCAGATGCGAAAGCTTCTTCACCACCGGAATGGCCGAGATATCCATGGTGTTGCGCGTGTAAGTCTCAAACGTGCGTATGCCGCGCTCGCACAGGATCACATCATAGTTGCCGCCCGCCATAATATACTCCGCGGAAAGCAGCAGCTCTTCAATGGTCGCCGCGATCCCGCGTTTCAGCAACACCGGCTTGCGCAGCTTGCCAAGCTCGCGCAGCAGGTTGAAGTTCTGCATGTTGCGCGCGCCCACTTGCAGAATATCGGAATACTCGGCCACCAGCGGAATCTGGGTCTGATCCATCACCTCGCTCACCACTATCAGGCCGTTGCGGTCGGCCGCCGCGCGCAGCATTTGCAAACCTTCGCCGCCCAAGCCTTGGAAGCTGTAGGGCGAAGATCGCGGTTTGAATGCGCCGCCGCGAATCACGCGGGCCCCCGCGCGCGCCACCTGCGCCGCCACGCAATCGATCTGCTCGCGGCTCTCCACGCTGCACGGCCCGGCCATTACTACCACCTGCTCACCGCCGATGGACACCCCGCCGGCCTTCACCACCGTTCCGCCGGGATTGAAATTCCGGCTGGCCAGCTTGTAGGGCGATGCGATGCGATGCGCCTCCTTCACGCCCTCCATCACCTCGAAAACCTCGAGGTCCACATCCACTTTGCCGCCCACGCCGCCGAGCACCGTATGCATCACGCCCGTCGAGCGATGCACGTCGTAGCCCTCGCCCACCATGCGATCGATCACCGCCTGAATCTGGGCCTCAGCGGCCCCCTGCTGCATGACAACTAACATTTATGAATCTCCGTCCGTACTGGTTTCCATGCGAATTCTTTGGATGGTGCGCATCTCGTCGATGATGCGTTCGAAGATGCGCTTGACGGCGTCCGGCGTGAGCGGGCCGCCATTATGAGTCGTGATGTTTTCGAAAACCTGATCTTCGCGGCGCGGCTCGTAGATGGGCAGCTTGGCGGCGCGCTTGACGCGGCCAATTTGCTCCACCACGCGCGTGCGTTCGTTCAGCAGTTCGAGCAGGCGCAGATCCAGGGCGTCGATTGATACGCGATACTCTTCCAGGGCCTGCAGCGCGTCTTCACGCGTCACAACGCCTCCGCGGCCCGCACATCGAAGCCATGCTTCAACTCGCGCACGAAAGATTCCAATTGAATTTCGAGGGACGTATTATCCCGATTGCGCTCAATCACGTTCACAATGGCGCTGCCCACCACCACGGCTTCCACCTGCCGTCCCAATTCCGTCACGTGCTCTGGGCGCGAGATGCCGAATCCCACCGCCAGCGGCAGATCCGTCACCGCGCGCACGGCGGCGACCAGCGGCCCGACGGCATCGGAAACCGATTCGCGCGCGCCGGTCACTCCGGTGCGCGAAACCAGGTAGACAAAGCCCGTGGAGTATTGCGCCACCAGCCGCAGCCGACGCTCGGTCGAGGTGGGCGCGGCCAGGAACACGGTGTCCAGGTTGTGGCGCCGCATGGCGTCCACGTAATCGCCCGCTTCTTCCACGCTGGCATCCGTCAGCAGGCAGCCATCGATGCCGCAGGCCGCGGCATCGCGCGCCAGCGCATCCAGGCCATAGCGCACCACCGGGTTCAGATACGTAAACAGCAGCAGGGGAATCTCAGACCGCCGGCGGATCTGCGCGGCGATCTCCAGCACCTTGCGCAACGTCGTGCCGGCTTGGAGCGCCCGCTGGCCCGCGCGTTGGATGACGGGACCATCCGCGATGGGGTCCGAAAAAGGCACGCCCAGCTCGATCAGGTCCGCGCCGCCGTACTCCAGCGCTTCCACCAGCGCGGGCGTGCGCTCGGGCGATGGGTCGCCGGCGGTGAGGTACGCAATCAGGCCTTTGCGCCCGTTCCGCTTCAGGTTTTCGAACAGGAGAGCAATGCGGGTGTTCATGTCAATACGGGCCGGCGTGGACGCCGGCCGCAGGACTGGAGTCCTGCCCCACATGGCAGGCCAACCAGAGAAGCTGATGGATAGTAGAGCGAAGCTTTAGCCGGCATCCAGTTCCTTCAGGTTTTCCCGATAAATATCGATGTCCTTGTCGCCTCGTCCGGACATATTCACGATGTAGATCTGGTGGCGGGCCGCCGGCGCACGCCGCACCGCCTCGGCCACCGCGTGCGCCGATTCGAGCGCCGGAATCAGACCTTCGATGTGGCACAGCAGGCGGGCGGCGTCCAGCGCCTCGCCGTCGCTGGCGGCCACATACTCCGCGCGGTTCCGATCGTGCAACCAGGCGTGCTCGGGTCCGATCAGCGCGTAGTCCAGGCCCGCCGAAACGGAATGAGTCAGCGAGACCTGGCCATCCTCGTCCTGCAGCAGATAGCTGCGCGCGCCGTGCAGCACTCCCGGCGACCCGCCCCGGAAGCGCGCCGCATGCTCGCCTAAATTCGATCCCCGGCCGCCGGCTTCCACGCCGATCAGCCGCACCGCTTCATCCGGCACAAACGCATGAAAAATGCCGATGGCATTGCTGCCTCCGCCCACGCACGCGAAGATAGCGTCCGGCAAGCGCTTCTCGCTCTCCAAAATCTGGCGGCGGGCTTCCACGCCGATCACCTTTTGAAAATCGCGCACCATCACCGGATAAGGATGCGGTCCCAGCGCCGACCCCAGCAGATAATAGGTGGTGCCGACGTTTGTCACCCAGTCGCGCATGGCTTCGTTGATGGCGTCCTTCAGCGTGCGACTGCCGGTGGTCACCGGGACCACCTGCGCGCCCAGCAGGCGCATGCGGAAGACGTTGAGCCGCTGCCGGCGCATGTCCTCCTCGCCCATGTAGACCACGCAATCGAGGCCCAGCCGCGCGCAAACCGTAGCCGTGGCGACGCCGTGCTGTCCGGCGCCGGTTTCGGCGATGATGCGCCGCTTGCCCATGCGCCGCGCCAGCAGTCCCTGCCCCAGCGTGTTGTTGATCTTGTGCGCGCCTGTGTGCAGCAGGTCTTCGCGCTTGATGTAGATCCGCGCGCCGCCCAAGTGTTCCGTGAGCCGCCGCGCGAAGTACAGCGGCGTGGGGCGGCCGGCGTAATTCCGCAACAGATCGCCCAATTCCGCCTGGAACGCCGGATCGCTGCGCGCTTCCAGATACGCCTTCTCCAATTCTTCGAGCGGCGCCATCAGGACTTCCGGCACGAAACGGCCGCCGTAGGGCCCGAAATGGCCGCCCGCGTCTGGTTGGGCAGTCATCATCGCGATGCCGCCAGCGCGGCTTTCAGAAACGCCGCCATCTTGAAACGATCCTTGCGTCCCGGCGAACTTTCAATTTGCGAACACGCATCCACGCCCCATGGATGCACTTGCTCGATCGCCGCCCGCACGTTGCCCGCATCCAGTCCCCCCGCCAGGATCAGCTTAGCGATGCCGTGCGGAACGCGCGCCCAATCGAAGACCTGTCCCGATGCCGGGCCATCCAACAGCACGGCTTCAGCCCCTACGGTGGGGCAGGCGGTTTCGCCTGCCTTGCTGAGCACCCGAATCGCCTTCCACACGCGGATGCCCTGCGGATACTGCTCGGGCGGCTCGCTACCGTGCAATTGGGCGATATCCAAACCCACCTGCCCCGCGGTCCGCAGCACGGCCTCCGGGGACTCGTCCACAAAGACGCCCACCTTCCAAACACCTGACGGCAGTCCAGCCGCGATGGCCGCCGCTTCGTCCGGTGCGATATAACGCGGGCTTGGCGGGTAAAAGTTGAAGCCCAGCGCCGCCGCCCCTCCATCGATGGCCGCCAGCGCATCCTCGCGATTGGTGATGCCGCAGATCTTCACCAGCGTCACCAACATGGCGTCACCAACGCACGCACGGCCTCCGCCGGATCGGCCGATTTCATCAGGTGCTCGCCCACCAGGAAAGCTTGATAGCCCGCCGCGCGCAGCCGCTCGATATCCCGCGCGGAGCGTATGCCGCTTTCGCTCACCTTCAGCACCCCTGGCGGGATGCGCGGCGCTAAACGCAGCGACGTTTCGAGCGTCACCTCGAACGTGGTCAGATCCCGGTTGTTGACCCCGACGATTCCAGCGCCCGCGTCGATTGCCTTCGCCAGTTCCCGTTCGTCGTGCACCTCGACCAGCGCCGCCATCCCATAGCCGGCGGCCGCCATCTCCGCCAACCTGCGAATCTCGCCCGCGGCCAGGATGGCCGCAATCAGCAGGATGGCGTCCGCGCCGCCAGCCGCCGCTTCCGTCACGTCATTTTCGTCGAGCGTGAAATCCTTCCGCAGCACCGGCAATGCGCAGACGCCGCGCGCCGCCGCCAGGTCCGCCAGGCTGCCCTGAAAAAACGCTTCGTCGGTCAGCACGGAAAGCGCCGCCGCCCCTCCAGCTTCATATTGCTGGGCCAGCCGCGCAGGATCGAAATCCGGCGCCAGCAATCCTTTACTGGGCGAGGCTTTCTTGATCTCGGCAATGATGGCCGGTGCTCGCGTGGCCAGCGCCCGCCGAAAATCCCGCCGCCCAGCGCGCGCCTGTTCCGCCTGCCGCTCCCATTGTTTACGCACACTTGGAGCCGGCGAGGGACGCTCCCGCTTGTGAGCGACAATACGGGCCAGTACGTCTGGAACGGTTTCGGTCAATTTGATTTATGGTAGCAGACCTAGGCGGCGGGACGGCGAGAAACAATCGTGAACGCGCTGCGAGCTGCGTGTTTCCGAGGCAGCTACGGAGTGGGGAGAAACCATTGCTTGCTTAAGGGAGCGCAACTCGCAACGGGCGTCCACATTGGGTAGTGAAGTGAGCGAGCAAAACGTTTCATGCGCCGGGCGGTTTTTTTAGTTAATTGTGATGTCAGCTAAAATTGGGCTGGCGGATGACATACGAATTTGGACCCTTCCGTTACGACGCGGGACAGCGGTTGTTGTTCCGTGGGGGCGATCTGGTGCCTCTGGTACCCAAGGCGATCGAAACCCTCCATGTCCTGCTGGAGCGGCGGGGTTCCGTTGTGGAGAAGTCCGAGCTGATGAAGTTGGTATGGCCGGACACAAACGTGGAAGATGTCGGGCTGGCACGGAACATTTCCTTGCTGCGGAAGGCCTTGGAAGACGAATCTGAAGAGAATCCATACATCGAAACGATCCCCCGTCGCGGATACCGGTTCGCCGCACAGGTTTCTACGGCTGAGCCGGCGAACGTGCCACCCCCGGAAACAGAGCCGCGACAGCCATCGCGCAGGCGTTGGCGTTTGTTCACCTTGCCAGTTTGCGCCCTGGCCGCCGGTGCCTTCGTGTACTACCAGTTTTACGTGCCCTCCCGGTATTTGCCAAAAGGCAACAGGTCCGCCAGCATGGCCGTGGTTCCGTTCGAGTGCCTTTGTCCCGGTATGGACGGAGAGAGTTTTTCGCAAGGGTTCAATGAAGTCCTTGTGGCCGATTTGTCGAAACTGAGCGGTGTGCAAGTGATCGCTCCGAGCACGGTCCGGCGGCACCAGCGGATGGGCGTCTCGATGGGACTGATGGGGCGTCTGCTAGGTTTGCAGGTCCTTATTGAGGGGACGGTCCAGAAGCTGGACGAACGACTCAGGATTACGGCGCGATTGGTGGATGTGCATACCGGCAGGGTGATATGGGCGGAGACCTACGATGAGCGCGCGGACGATCCCGGCGGCGCCCAGGACGCGGTGGGACGTGCGGTGGCGGCAGAGGTCGGGAAACGCCTCAGTGCCCCTTCGAATCGCTGATTCCACAGCGGTTCAAGATTCGCGAAGAATTTCCGAATAGATTCCGAAGCTTCTTTCGCGCGGCGTCAGCGTATGCTGAGATTGCCATGAATACATTCGCAAGACTCACCTGGCAAGCTGCCGTGGCCGGACGTTGGACGGCCCGGATCATGGGGACGCTGATGGTCCTCTTTCTTCTCGCCTTCGTCTTCGGGGAAGGCCCTCCGCCTCTCGCACGCATGACCGGCCGGGAACTAGGCTATGCCCTGGGCGTGGGCGGCCTCTTCCTGGGGCTGATCATAGCCTGGTTCTGGGAAGGATGGGGCGGTCTGCTGTCGGTGTTGGGCTGGGGATTCCTGGCGGTTGTCGCCAAGAGGCCACCCTGGGATTTGCCGTTTTCGATTCCGGCAGCCATCGGTTTGCTCCATCTTGTGTGTTGGTGGGGGCTCCGCGGTCCGGCCCCGCCAGCGGCGCCCATGAATTCGGCGGCGACGGCCCGCCTCAGAATGCTTTTCGCCTTTCTGTGGGTGTCTTTGGCGGCTTTCATATTGCTGTGCGCAAATGAGATCTTCGGCCAGCCGCCCCTGATGACACGAACCGGCCGTCCGCCGGCGACGATGGTGGGAAGCTGGCACGCCAATCTCACCACGGTATCCCGGCAAGCTCTTCCCGATGAAATTCCGGTCGTGTTCACAATCGGTCCTGATGGATCGGTATCGGGCGCGGTTGGCAACGCAGCGCTGACCAATGGCCAACTCGCGGCTAACCGAAGCTGGTTTGGCCGGCTGATGAACTGGCGGACCGATTACGTGATTCGAGGCACGTTGTCGCGGGTGGTCGAATCGTATGGCGGGACTGCCGGCGACCGTTTTTCGGCGCCGCTGAACCCCAGGGGATCGGACCTGGATGGGGCATTGTTCCTGTCCCATCCCGGCGCACCGAAGCCGCTCGGGCTGAACCTCAAGAAGCGGTGAGCTATGAACTACGCTCATGAAAATCCGTAAGACGGTGATCCCGCCGGACCCAGCCAGGGGAGCCTGCCGCTCGAAACCCTGGTCGACCGCGATGGCGTCGAAAAGCCCGTCCTGCGCATCATCGTCGAAGGAGCCTTGCGCTTCGGTGTCGAAGAAATCGCCATCGTGGTTTTCACCCGGCGACGAAATACGCTACGCGCGGGTAGCGGGCGATCATGCCGACCGCCTCCGCTTCGTCCCGCAGCCCGAACCGCTGGGCTACGGCCACGCCGTTGTGTGCGCCCGTGACTTCGTCGGCCAGGACCCGTTCCTGCACCTGGTCGGTGATCGTCTTTATATCAGCCGCACCGAAAAGGGCTGCGCGCAGCATTTGGTGGAAGTGGCCGAAGCCCAGGCGTGCGCCGTCTCGGCCGTGCAGGCCACCCGTTGTTGGTCGCTATCACGGTACGGGAAGGACTACGCGGAACGGCTCCCAATTCCCGAACGGAAACGCTTTCGTGCGCGGGCTTTGGCCGTACCCGACCATGACGGTGCCGTCCGCCGAGACACCGTCCAGTTCGACCAGAGCGACCCACTTGTCGGCCGTGTGGACACCGGCTGCCTGCAACAATATCTTGAGATCCTGCATTCCCGTTTTAGCCGTCCAAACGAAGCAGTGACTGGACCCGGTCGAGCCAGTGGTGAGCGACGTACCCACGATCACCGTGCCGTCCGCATTGGCCGCGAATGCGGCGCTCTCCGGGCCGCCGAGGCTGCCGATATCCTGCATGCCGGTGGAGGCGGTCCAGCGAAACGCCCGCCAAAAGCCACTCGCGTCCCGGGCCTCCCCCACGATCACCAGGCTATTGGCGGAGATGGCCGTCGCCATGCTTTCCGCGCCTGTGGTGAGTCCCAGGTCCTGCAAGCCGCCGGCGGGCGTCCACTGGAATGCATGGAAGGTCGCCCCGTTGGCGTCGGAACCCTTGATAGCTGCACCCACTGCCACCGGCGCCTGCCCGGTCCCAGAGAGGCCGAACGCCTGGGTTTGATCTTGCTCGCCTGGAAAGGGGCCGAAGATTCCGGCCTGCCCTGATGTCTTCCACCAGTTGTCGCCGCCGGCGACCATCATTCCGTCGGCGGTGATCGCGCTTGCGATGTTTATCGGGATCTGCATCATTCCGTGTGCGGCCGTCCAGCGGAAGGCTTCAAATGTATTTGGTAGCGCGTGCTCCCCGGCGATGACCGAACCGTCGTACGAGACGGCGCCCGCGCCAAAAAAGTCGCTGTTTCCCCTGCTTCCGAGAATTTGGTATTTGCCGGCTACTGTCCAGCGGTACGCCAGCACGGTATCCGAAGAGTTGCACTTACTTTGCCCAGCAGCGCAGACCCACCCGTAGCCCATGATCGTTGAACCGTCGCCGGAGATGCCGCTGGCGTAGGTGCCAAACGTAGCGCCGGGCATCTGGCCCAGCCCTTGAAAACTTGGCGTTTGCACCGCTGCGGCCAAAGTGAGGGTTGCTGTCAGGGTGGTTACCAAGAGACACCCCGATAGCTTGTTGATGGCGCCGTTCCAGGCGCATGAGACAGAAAGCGTCTCTAAGGCTCGTCGTATCTTCATATGGCCTGTTTCCTTTCTGCAATTACTTTCTGCAACTAAGGTGCGTAGAGTTCGGCGTGGCAGTAGGGAGAGACCAGCCACTGTGTATCATGCTCCCTCCGGCAAGAAGAACCTCTCCTGTTCCCAGCAGCGTCAAAGGGCCAGAGCTAATCCCATTGCCACATTGACGTTTTATGACGTTTTATCTTCATCTGTTTATCACACACCGCGTAACTATGGTACGCCTGGCCGTCGAGAGGTAGCTGTAAACTCTTCGTAAATTCTCGAAGCATTCAGGAGAGGAGTGTGCTGGTTCCTACTTGAGTGAGATCTCGGAAAACGCCGCTTGCGGACGCCCGGTGACTCGGAAAACTCGCACGGTGTGTGGATCAAAAGGGGGTCCCTGTGACGGATCTGCGAAAGACGATGCTGGAGGAACTCCAGCGTCGGAATCTATCCAAGCGTACCAGGAAGGCTACGTGCGCGCCCGTGGAGGATCTCGCCTTGCACCAGCACGAGGCCGGGATCGTTCTTGCCACCCGGGTTCTCATCCATAGATCCTTCGATGCACAATCCGGGTCATATTTTTGCCTTCGAGTTTCGGCTCATAATATCTAAGGGACCACTACCCACATGAAAATCCGTAAGGCGGTGATCACAG
>OBLW0100000302.1_pt1 | contig 41926 bp, 38 predicted proteins | sample 1520161 | NCBI WGS metagenome assembly OBLW01 (sample SAMEA3539309, study PRJEB22396) | soil metagenome | biome: tundra; feature: field; material: soil | place: USA | collected 2010-05 | depth 0.15 m
CCACCAATACGCGTCACCGTTTCATCGTGCTGCCGGGTAGTGATGACAAAGAACTACGCCACAATGAACCGGCGTGCGAACGTCTGGAGGGGCTCGGCGTCAACATCGCGAGCGACTTGATCCTGCAAGTTGCCACGGCCAACGGTGTGCGCGACATTGCGGTCGCGGCCGGTGCGTGCGCGATCGATTCGTATCGGGCCGACGTCAATGACCGCACCGACGCCTCGCACCTCGAGGACCCACACGCACTGCCCAGATTCGTCGCGTCCCGAGTGTTGTACCGCCGACTCGGCGGCTGGGTATGGTTTCCCGCAATCACCTTGTTCGTGTTCGACGTGTTGACGTCACTCAACGCGATCTTCTATCACTTCACTCGTCACCACATCCGAGTGCACACGCCCCACACCGGCAGCTTCTGGGGCAATCTCATGCTCAATCTCTTGATCCTGGCGGGCGTGGAGGCCCTCGTCGTGAGCTGCGCCGGACTCATCGTTCGGCGGCGCTTCGACCGCGAAGCGCGTCGCGCGACTCCGGCCGAACTGAGTGAACCGCTCGCCCTCACCTTGGTGGACGATGTTGATTCATTGGAGTTCGCTCGGCGAAACGCCGAGCGCGGTGGTGCCGGTGCGGTCGTCGGCGGCGCGCCGCGCCCAGCGCTGGCGTTTCTAGACCGCGGCGTGTGCGCCGCGCCCGGACCCTCACGCACTGTCATCGTCGAACGTCGCGGTCGATTCGGTCTCCCGCCGGTCTTCAGTTCGGTGGAGCGACTCGGCATCGTCGAAATCGAAGCGGCGAGCGCGGTGCAGGTGCGACTGTACGCCGGCGAGACGCATCGGTCCCACGCGCGACTCCTCGAACGGATCGTCGCGCACACCTACGTGCAACCGGCGCCCTCCGGAGCGACCACGACGGTCGGCTCGTGGCCGACCGGCAATCCTTTCCCGGTGACCGTCGAACGACCCCGGGAACAACGTCGACAACGCACGGTACGACGGTGGGCCAGTGGTTTGTTGTTCCTCGATGGATTCGTCAACGTCATCGTCACGGCAACCCCGCCGCTACGGAGTCGTCTCCACGAAGTCCAATCGTTCTTCCCACTCGGGGTGGCCCAGTCGGCGGCGGCCCTGACCGCGGTCGCGGGAATCGCGATGATCATGATGGCGCGCGGCATTCGCCGCGGTCAGCGACGAGCGTGGTTCGTCGCGTGCGTGGTCCTCGCGATCACCGTCGTCGCCCACGTGTTGCGTGGAGGAACGCTCGTCGCGTCCCTGATCGCGGCAACGATCCTGACGCTGTTGGTCGTCGAGCGACGCTACTTCCAAGCGACGACCGATCGATCGAGCGCGCGTGCGGCGATGCCCCGTCTCGGACTGATTGCGCTCGTCTCGGTCGCCACCGCCACGTTCGGCATCGAGGTCTCTTCCGGTCGCCACCACCTTCCCGCCTTCGGCGTCGTCTTCATGGCGTGCATCGAACGGTTCATCGGCCAAAACAACATCGCCCTTCCGGACGCCGCCGGGGATTTCGTCGATCCCTCTCTCCTCGCGGTCGGCATCTCACTGTTCGTCTCCTCGCTGTATCTCTTGACGAGACCGGTAGTGGATCGACGCCTCTCCTCGACCGGCCGTGGCACCGAGAGACGCTTGGCCGAACTACGCGCGCGAGAGATCGTGCGGCGACACGGTCGAGGGACGCTGGACTACTTCGCCCTGCGCGATGACAAGCAGTTCTTCTTCTTCCGAGACTCGCTTATCGCCTACGCCGTCTACGGTGGCGTCGCGTTGGTGTCGCCCGACCCGATCGGGCCCGAAGCGGAGCGCTCCGAGGCATTCAGCACCTTTCGGGCCTACGCCGAGGGCCGCGGTTGGACGATCGGGGTCATCGGCGCGAGTGAAGAGTGGCTCCCCATCTACGGTGCGGCCGGACTTCATCACCTCTACATGGGCGACGAGGCCATCGTGGACTGTTCCAAGTTCTCATTGGCCGGGGGCAAGATGAAGGGCCTGCGCCAAGCTGTGACGCGGCTCGAACGTCACGGGTACACGGTCGAGTTCCTCGACCCCGCCAAAATCGATCCGAGCCGCGTCACCGACATCCTCGAGTTGATCTCGATGCTGCGCCGCGGCGAGGCGGAACGCGGATTCTCGATGATGTTGGGTCGACTCTTCAATCCCAAGGACAAGGGTTTGCTGCTCACGCTCGTGCACGGACCGGACGGAACTCCGGCCGCGGTCTGTCAGTTCGTGCCGTCGCCCGCTATCAATGGCTACTCCCTCGATCTGATGCGCCGCGACCCCGGAGAACACCCGAACGGATTGATCGATTTCGCGCTCTGTTCAACGATTGAGCACCTCCGCAAAACGGGCGCGCGCGGACTGAGTTTGAACTTCGCGGCATTCCGATCGGTCCTTGACGGAGAACGAGGCGAAGGGACATTCACCCGCGTCGAACGATGGGCCCTGAAACGTCTCTCGGGTATCTTCCCGCTCGAATCACTTTGGACATTCAATGCGAAGTACAACCCCACGTGGCTCCCTCGTTACCTCATCTATCCGGCGGCAGAGAGCTTCGTTCCCGTGGCGGCGGCGGTACTTCGCGCCGAGTCACTCACGGAGCTGCCCGTTCTCGGCCGATTCCTCGTGAGCGATCCCTCAAATCGGCCCGGGACAGTGGTTCCCGAAGAGGTCCTCGCCGCCGCGAAGAAGGTCGACGACCGCGTACTCCACTAGGTGACGTTCCAGGCGATTCAGGAGCTCGTCCGTATCCGATTCGGCACGCAATCGTCGAGATTGCCGTCGTCGAACTCTCAATCGTGCTCTCAAGCGCGGACGCGACCCGAAGGATAAAGTGAGGCTTCGAACTGCAAGCGAAGGGACATCCAATGCCGACGTTTCCGACCATCACGCACGTCGCGTTGACGGTGAGTGATCTGAGTCGAAGTGTGCCGTGGTACAAGCAACTCTTCGACGCCGAGCCCGTACTGGACGAGGACACGGGGCCGTTTCATCACGTCGTTTGGTTGGTCGGCGGCCAGACGCTGGTCGGACTTCACGAGTTTCCCGACCTCGCAGACGACTCCCCGTTCAATGAGCGGCGATTGGGCCTCGATCACCTGGCGTTCCAATGCGCCAGTCGAGATGAACTATCGCAGTGGCAGGATCGGCTCAATGAGCTCGGAATCGCGCACGGCGTCATCGTGGACGCCGGCTACGGCTCGGGACTCTCGTTCCGAGACCCGGACAACATCGCGTTGGAGTTCTTCGCACCACCTTCGTGATCTCCGACACCTCTCGGACGTCAACCGCTCATTGATCGTGAACCCCGGGCGGGTCTTCTCCGACGAGGCCGTCAATGGATTCGCGGATCAGATCGGCGTGGCCGACGTGGCGCGCGTACTCCTCGATGAGGTCGACGAAGGTGCGTCGCAAACTCGGTGCGCGACCGTCGGGCCACTTCTGAGCCATCAGCTGACTCAGTCCGCCATCGTCGAGAGCGAGAGCGACCAGACGTCTCGATTCGTCGACGCAGCGTTGCCAGAGCTCGTAGAGACTCTCCGGGGTGTCGGTGGACGCGTAGGACCAGTCCCACGCTGGTTCGGACTCCCAGTCAACGGAATCAAAGGGCGCGGCGGGCGCTCGACCAAAGAGTCGAACGGAGAAGTAGTAATCCTCAACGAGAGCGAGGTGCTTGAGAAGACCCCCCAGCGTGACGCTCGATGCGCCCATTGTTGCTTGAAGGGCTTGGGCGTCGAGTCCTCCGGTTTTCCACGCGAAGGTCGCTCGCTGACGATCGAGTGAACCGATCAACGTGGCGGCTTCGTCACCGTCAACGGGAGGTTCGGGCCATTCATTAAGTCCGGCGTACATCAACGAGTCGCCCTTCGTCGCAGTTCAGATTCAGCCAGGTCGCGTCAAGAGATCACACCGCGACGTCGGCTCGAAAGTCCACGTCGGCCGTGGCAACCGCTCCGCCGCGGCGTCCCGGCGCATCCTGGTACTCCCAATAGAGATTCGTGTGCGCGATGACTTTGTCCGGTGTCGGCGCGCCGTATTCGCTGAGGTCCTCGGTGGTGTGCGCGTCGGACACCAACGTCACGTCGTAACCGCGAGTCATGCCGCCGTGCAACGTCGAACGGATGCACGCGTCGGTCTGCGCCCCGGTGACGACGAGCCGTCCGACACCACGTTCGGCGAGTAGATCCTCGAGGTTCGTGTCCTCGAAAGAGTCCCCGTACTTCTTGTGAACCAGCGGCTCAGAATCACTCCGTTGCAACTCAGCCACGTACTGCCAGTTCTCACTCTCGAGCGGAAGTTCTTCGCTGGAGTGCTGCACCCAGATGACCGGCACGTCCTCGCTGCGAGCCTTCTCGACCAAGGTGTTGATATTGGCGATCACGCCGTCGCGATCATGAGCGTTCGCCACTACTCCGTTCTGCACGTCAATGACCAATAGTGCGGTACTCGGGCGATCTTTCAGTGTCGTCAAGGCGGTCTCCTCGTGAGGTGCTCGGCGGTCTTTCGAAACCCAGAGTAGGCGACACCCTGTGACACCACAAGGGTCTCGTCACGTCACGCGATGAACATTTCGCGAGGTCATCGCGTCGAGCCGAATTCGCAATTTACTGTGAACTCTGGGATCTACGGGCCGGCCGTGCGGTCTAAATTCAACCAATGGACACTGCCCTCGCACAACAGTTCGCGTCGGAATGGCTCGACGCGTGGAACGCTCACGACCTCGAACTGATTCTCAGCCACTTCACTGAGGCGGTCGTCTTCACGTCGCCGCTCGCGCGTCAACTCGTCGAGGCTCCGACGGCGCCATCCGCGGCAAGGAGGAACTCCGTTCGTGCTGGAGCGAAGGCCTTCGTCGCAACCCCGATCTTCACTTCGACATCGACATCGACATCGACATCGACATCGAAGGCCTCTACCTCGGCGTGCGTACCCTCGTCATCCACTATTGCAACCACTCGGGTGGACTGGTCAACGAAGTACTCACGTTCGACGGTCCTCTCGTCGCCGAGGGACACGCCACGTATCTAGTTCCCTGACGTCCCCGTCGGAGAGGCGCACTGTCCTTGATAGGCCGCTGAACCGGGCTGCAGCGCCTGGCCGGAGTTGGGATTGATCATCAGACACGATTCGTCGACCGCGACGAATTGATTGGCGGGAATGGCCTTGAGCTGATCGACCTCGGTGTAGGTCCAGCGGGTGTCGGCCGTTCCCTGGAAATACCAGTTGCTCCCGTTATCCGCCAGGATCAGTCCGTAGGTCTTCATCGTGGTCAGCACCGTCTGACAGAAGCTCGAACACTGCGACGCGGGCAAAGTGAAGGACGCATTCAATCGAAAGCGCGCGCCCATTGGCGGACACGACGGGTTGCTCTGGCCGGCTTCGTGGCGAGCCGGCCAGAGGTAGGACTCCTGCGTGCAATCGGCGGTGAAACGAATCGCGTGATCCATTGCGCGCGAGGCGACTTCGTTGTAATTGACGAGACCGGGCAGGATCGGCAGACCGGCGGCGTCGGCGGACGTGAAGCCGGCCGGTCGAAGCGTGTTGGACCGAAGGTTCCACGTTGCCCCCGACCCGGCCGTCGATCGACCCGACGCGTGGTAGTAGGTGTCGTAGGTCTCGAAGAGCGTGCAAGGTGCCGACGACGTTGATCGGTACGGGTCGACCATCAACGCGTGACGGTCCGATCCCCCCTCAATCGGCGTCGACGCGGTCAGGGGATACGGACGTCGGTTGCTCTCCGAAGCGTACTGAAACGTCACGTGCGTGAACGGAGTGCTCGTACGTACGACCGTCCACGGGATGCCGTAGGGCGCGTGAGGGTTGCCCGACGGTCCGTAGTCCGGGTGCAAATACGTCGTCGCCGACGACATCGAGGCCAGCCAGGTGGCGCTGTTCGCATCGACCGGCAAGTTCGTGATCGGTGTGTTCCACACATTGTCCGCGGGAAAGGCCGGGCAGTTCGTGCCGGGAAAGACCGGAGCCGCGATACGAGCCGACGCCTTCGAGGCTGAGGGACTCGGGCGAGTGTTCGCAGTTGAAGCGACGGGTGCCACGATGAGGACGAGTCCCACGATAACCAGGGAAGCGCCACCCATCCCCCGTCGACGCCGTCGTCGATGCCGCGTTGTTCGGTCCATTCACACGGTCTACATCGAGTCCACGTGCAGTCGGACTCGTTTGTCCAAGAGTTGTGCCACGACGAGAGATTCCGTCCCTTCCTTTGGAGTACCTGGTGGTGGTGCATTCGTAGACTGGTCGGATGCCGCGCTTCGATCTCGTGATCTTCGACTGCGACGGGGTCCTCATCGACAGTGAACGGCTCGCGGTTCGCACCGAGTCTCAGATACTCGCCGAACTCGGTTGGCCACTCACCGAGGCGCAGGTCATTGAACGATTCGTTGGTCGTTCGTCGGTGTACATGCAAGCGGTCATCGAGGAACACATCGGTCGTCCCGTCGATTGGCAGGTCGAATTCGAACTGCGGGTGCGCGAGGTCTGCGAACGCGAGCTCGAACCCGTCGACGGCGTGATCGCGGCCCTGGATGCGATTACGGTGCCGAGTTGCGTCGCGTCCAGTAGTAGCCATGCGATGTTGAACTTCAAACTCGGCCTCACGGGAATGGCCGAGCGATTCGCGGGGCGCATCTTCAGTGCGGATGACGTCGCACACGGCAAGCCTGATCCCGCGGTTTTCTTGTTCGCGGCCGACTCTATGGCCGTACAACCATATCGTTGCGCGGTGATTGAAGACAGTGTTTCCGGCGTGGAGGCCGGACTCGCGGCGGGCATGACCGTCTTCGCATTTAGCGCCAGCGTGACGAGTGCCCAGAGTCTCCAGCGCGATGACGTCATTGTGTTCGATTCGATGCACCTGCTGCCCGAGTTGCTGGCGCAGTCCTGAGAGCCAACGAACGCCGCAGCGCATTCACGCGACGGCAGCATCGTCATCCGGAAACTTCTCGGAGCAATGAATGTTCCGAAGACGACAAGTTGAAGTTGTGACCAACCTCGCATCGACAACGACGATGACAACAACGACAATCAGTCGAGTCGCAACCGGATCGCTTCGGCCAGCCTTTGCGGTGCTTCGTCGTCGTAGGCGAGGAAGAGCGAGGGTTCGACCAGCTCGAGTTCCATGATGGCCCAGCCTTCAGCCATCTTCACGAGGTCGACGCGCCCGTAGAGGATCCCCCGAAACATTGCCTCGTCGAGCACGGATTCGGCGAAGGCCACCGCGTCAGGTTCAGCGCTCGCGAGCGACATCTGCTCGCGGCGAAAGAGCGCGTCGCGTTCATCGGCGACGGTATTGAGCATCGCGCCCTTCGTCATGGCGTGAGAGAAGTGACCGTCGATGAACACCAGCGCGCGTTCACCGTCGTCGTCGATCGACGACACGTAGGGCTGAATCATCGCGTCACGTCCGCTGGCGTGCAATCGGTGAACGTGCGCACCCGCTCGCTCGTGCTCGTCGTGGTCGAATTTTTCGGCGTCGATCGAACCGGCGCCGACCGTCGGCTTGACGACGAATCCGCCTTCGGGGAACACGGGAACCTCGCCGACGTCACAGAACGTGGAGGGCACGATTCGGTGCGAGCGCGCGGCCAGGTCCTTCAGGTAGTGCTTGTCGGTCGAATACTCGATGATCGCATAGGGGTTGAGGAGCCGCTCGATCCCTCGGGCCCAGATGAGATACCCCTCACGATCGCGCGTGTAGTCCCACGTCGAGCGGATGACGGTGAGCTCGTACTGCGCCCAGTTGATCGCCTGATCGTCCCAGACGCACATCGAGCCCTCGATGCCGACGTCGGAGAGCGCGTCGAGCAATAACTCGGCGTCCGGATCGAGGTTGACATCATCGCTGATGCTCGTCGCGATGGCAATACGCCTCACGGCGTGAAGAGCACCGTCGCGTGCTGGGCGAGCGTGACGAGCGGACCGGGCCACACACCGAAGACCAGTGTGACGAGCACGCCGAAGGCGATGACCGCGCCCGTCAGACGCGGTACTTCGACGCGAGTCCCTTCGAGGCCGTCATCGGAATACAGCGCCATCGCCCAACGAAGGTAGAAGAAGGCGGCGATCGCGGCGCTGATCAACGCGATCAACGCCAGCGCTCCCCCGCCCGCGTCGACCACCGACGCCAGCACGGCGAACTTCGCGTAGAAGCCGGTCGTGAGTGGCGCGCCCAGTTGGCTGAGAAGGAGAATCGCGAGGGCGGCGCCGAGCCACGGTTGGCGCCGGGCCAGACCCTGGTAGCGCTCGATCGAGTGATGTTCGTCTCCAACACCACCGATCAACGTCACGATCGCGAAGGACGCGACGACGATCGGCGCGTAGGTGATCACGTAGAACAGCGTCGCCGCGGTGCCCCGGATCGTGCCGGCCCAGACGCCGAGCAGGATGAAGCCGGCGTGGTTGATCGACGAGTACGCGAGCATCCGCTTCACGTTGCGCTGGACGACCGCCAGCGACGCGCCGACGACCGTCGTGAGGACGATCAACGTCCAGAGAATCGGCCGCCACGTATCGAGTTGGGTGCCGAGGGCCGAGATGAGGACGCGAATCAGCGCGGCGAAGGCGCCCACCTTGACGATCGAGGCCATGAGACCGGTGACCGGCGTCGGCGCACCCTCATAGACGTCGGGCGACCAGAGGTGGAACGGCACGGCCGCGATCTTGAAGGCGAACCCGACGAGCAACAGAGCGCCGCCGGCGTAGAGCAGGCCGGGGTGCAACAACACGTTCGACCCCAAGAAGTACGAGATCGTCGACAGGTTCGTCGAGCCGGTCGCCCCGTAGACCAAGGCCGCACCGTAGATGAAGATCGCCGAGGCGAAGCCTCCGAGCAAGAAGTACTTGAGTGCGGCCTCCGAGGACGTCGCGCGGTGTCGGTCGAAGGCGACCAGGACGTAGAGGCCGATCGAGAGGATCTCGAGCCCGAGGAAGATCACGATGAGGTCGTTCGCCTGGGTCATCAGAATCGCACCGGCACTCGAGGCGAGCGCGAGGATGTGGAATTCGACGCCGGAGACCCGCTCGCGAATCGCCCAGTCGTGGGCGACCAGGGCGGTCATGATGACGCTAAGGGCGATGACGCCCGAGGCGACGACCGAGAAGTCATCGAGCACGATCGCGTGGGCGATCGTGACCGACGCACCGGCCTTCGCGACGCAACGCCACTGGAAGTAGTTGGCGACGATGCTCGCCGCGGCCGCCGCGACGACGGTCGAGGTGGCGACGACGAGGGGTACCTTGCCGCGCGCGAGGGCCGACGCGAGCACGAGGGCCAGGGCCGCGCCGAAGAAGATCAGGACCGGCAGGATCGCCAAGTAGTGAATCGAGGGGATCGCGAGCTTCACTTGTTCACCCCGGCCGGCGCGACGTGGTGGATGAGTTGCTGCACCGAGGGCGTGATGCGATCAAGTACCGGCTTCGGGAAGACACCCAGGACGACGATCAGGACGACGACGGGCACCAAGACCCACTGCTCGCGCGGCGTCGCGTCGGCGATCTCGGCGTTGGCGCCTTCGGCGCGGCCGTGGAAGACCCGCTGGTAGGCCCAGAGCAGGTAGAGCGCCGCGGCGACCACGCCGAACGTGGCGACGACCGCCCACCACGCGTGCGTGGCGAAGGTGCCGATGAGAATCAGGTACTCACTCACGAATCCCGAAAGGCCGGGCAGACCAATCGAGGCCAGCATGACCACGGTGAAGAGCGCGGCCATGATGGGCGCCGGACCCTGAAGACCCTTGAAGTCCTTGATCAGGATCGATCCGCGACGCTTCTCGATGAAACCGATGATCAAGAAGAAGCCGATCGTGATGACCCCGTGGTTGAACATCAAGAGCACGGCGCCGACGGTGGCGATGGTGGACCCCGACATGACACCCAACGTGATGAAGCCCATCTGTGCGAGCGAGGAGTACGCGACGAAGCGCTTGAGGTCGGGTGTCGTACAGGCCAGCATCGAGCCGTACAGGATCCCGATGACCGCGAGGGTCAGGACCACGGGACGCATCGTCGCCAACGCCAACGGGAACAGTCCGACGGCGAATCGAAGGAGCCCGTACGTCCCGAGCTTGGCGAGCAGCGCGGACATCTCGATCGAGCCGGCGGTCGGCGCCTCGGCGTAGGTGATGGGCGACCAGGTGTGCAACGGCCAGATCGGGGCCTTCACCGCGAAGGCGATGGCGAAGGCGACGAAGAGCCACACGGCGGTGCCGTGGGACATGGCCGTCGACGAGATCGCGCTGTAGGAGAACGTGAGCGCCGAACCGGGGATCTGATGCTGGTGGGCGAAGCCGAGGTACAAGATGCCGATCAACAAGAACGCCGAGCCGGTGAAGGTGTAGATGAAGAACTTCAGGGCCGCCTTGGAGCGTTCTCGCCCACCCCACTGACTGATGATGAAATAGCACGGGATCAGCGTCAATTCGAAGAAGATGAAGAACTCGAGCAGGTCGTGGGAGAGGAAACTGCCCATCGTGAAGCACGTGAGGAGCAACATCCACGCCACGAAGGCCGGCTCCTGTCGACGGTCGCGCGCGCCCAGCAACGCCAGCAGGACGGTGAGCGCGGTGAGCACGATCATCAACAACGAGATGCCGTCGATCGCCACGTCGTAGGCGAGGCCGAAGGGAGCCGCCAGGACGTGACGGGTGGCGAAGTCGAACGTCTGGGCCTTGGCGACGTGATCGTTGTAGAGACACGCGACGACGAGCGAGAGCACCAACTCGAGCGCGGAGGCCGCGATGGCGACGAGGTAGGCCCGGCCCTCGACCTTGCGCGTCAGCGCGGCGCCGATCGCCCCGACGAGCGGGACCACGAGCAAGGAGGCGAGCCACAGAGAAGAGTGCATGCCTAGCCGACCCTGGCCACGAGGAAGACGATCACGACCGCGAGGCCGAGGACGGTCGCGAGCGCGTAGTGCCGCACGAAGCCGGACTGCACCTTGCGCAGTCCCTCGCCGCTTCGCCGCACGCTCACCGCGAGCGCGGTGACGGCGCCGTCGATGACCTTGGGTTCGATGACGTCGTCTTCGAACTGCGCGGCTCGCGTGAGTGGTCGACCGATGCTGGCGTCGTAGACGTCGTCCCAGTGCCACACGTGCTCGAGGAACGAGGACTCGTATCGCGGCGACTCCGAGATGTTGCGCCAGATGGAGAAGGCCGCCAGCAGACCCAACACCGCCGCGGCGACGTCAACGAGGGCGAGCCCGTACTGGGCCACGGTGTCGGCGTGACCGGCGGTCGCCACGTAGCCCAAGGTCGGCGCGAGAAAACCGGCCAGCGAATCGTGGTGGATCCACGGCAGGTCCAAGACCCCGCCGAGCACCGACAGGGCGGCGAGGACGACCAGGGGTGTCGTCATCACCCACGGTGATTCGTGCGGGTCGTGGCCGTGCGTGTCCTCGCGGAAACGTTCGGTGCCGCGGAAGGTCAGGACGAACAGGCGACTCATGTAATACGCGGTGAGAATCGCGGTCAGGACGCCGAGGACCCACAACGCCTTGTTGTGTTCGAAGACGTTGGTGAGGACGTCGCCCTTCGACCAGAATCCGGCGAAGGGCGGAATGCCCGAGATCGTCAGCCATCCGATCAGGAACGTCGGGAACGTCAGGGGGAGGTACTTCTGCAGGCCGCCCATCTTTCGCATGTCCTGCTCGCCGTTGAGCGAATGGATGACCGAGCCGGAACCGAGGAAGAGCAGGGCTTTGAAGAAGGCGTGACTGATCATCAAGAAGATCGCCGCCGAGTAGGCGCCCACGCCGACGGCGAGCACCATGTAGCCGATCTGGGAGATCGTCGAGAAGGCCAACACCTTCTTGATGTCCTTCTGGGACGTCGCGATCGTGGCCGCGACGAACGCCGTCACTCCCCCGATGACGGCGATGGTCATGCGACCGGAGTGCGACAGCGCGAGGACCGGCGACATGCGCACCAGTAAGTAGACGCCGGCGGTCACCATGGTCGCGGCGTGGATGAGCGCCGACACGGGGGTCGGGCCTTCCATGGCGTCGGGCAACCAGTTGAAGAGCGGAATCTGCGCGCTCTTGCCCGTTGCGGCGAGCAGCAGTGTCAACACGACCAGCGTCGCGATGGTCGGCGTCAGCGTGCCCGCGTGCGCGAAGATCGAGACGTAGGTGAGCGTGTGCAGTCGCGAGAAGAGCAGGAACATCGCCACCAACATCCCGACGTCGCCGACGCGGTTGTAGATGAACGCCTTCTTGCCGGCCGACGCCGCGGCGTCGCGATCGAAGTAGTAGCTCACGAGCCAGTACGAACAGAGCCCGACGCCCTCCCAGCCGACGAACGTCAGGACCAGATTGTTCGCCATGACGAGCAGCAGCATCGAGAAGACGAAGAGGTTGAGGTACAAGAAGAACTTGCGGAAGTCCTTCTCGCCTTTCATGTAGCCGGTCGAATAGAGATGAATGAGCGCAGAGATACCGGTGACGAACAGGCACATCGTGATCGAGAGCTGGTCCATGAGCAACGCGGCCGGTACGTGCAACGTCCCGACCGAGATCCACGAGAAGAGACTGACCGTCACCTGACGAGACGAATGACCGAGGAGCATCACGAAGAACACGACGGAGAGAGCGAAACTTCCGGTGACGACGCCGGTACCGATGACGCCGACCTGGCGATCACTGAGGGTGCGGCCGAGCAGCAGCACCGCCAAGAAACCGCACAGGGGCAGCAGGAGTATCAGGGTTGCGACGGGAGCCATCTCAGCCCTTCAACTCAGAGAGCTCGTCGACCGACGTCGAAGAGCGACGGCGAAAGACCGCGACGACGATGCCGAGGCCGACCGTGACCTCGGCGGCCGCCACGACCATCACGAAGAACACGATGGCCTGGCCACTGATGTCGTTAAGCGTTCGCGAGAACGTGACGAAGGTGAGATTGACGGCGTTGAGCATCAGTTCGATGCACATGAACATGATGAGCGCCGAGCGCCGTGTCAGGAGCCCGAACGCACCGATGCCGAAAAGTCCGGCGGCCAAAATGAGATACCACGCGGCGGGGACGTTCACGCTTCCTCCTCCGGGGTCGCGCGCTCGCGACGAGCGAGCAGGACGGCGCCGACGACGGCGATGATGAGCAACGCCGCGGTCGCCTCGAACGCGAACAGGTACGTCGTGAACACCGCGGTACCGAGTTCACGCACGTTGCCATTGCCCGACGAGAGCTTGGTCGTGACCGATGCGGCACCGCTCACCCAATGCGACTTCGCCATCAGGGTAATAAGTCCGGCGACGGTGATCGCGACCCCCACGCCCGCAAAGGCCCGCTGCCCGACGAGCGGCTCGAAGTGGATGTGTTCGCGACGATCGACGCCGAGGAACATGATCACGAACAAGAACAGCACGACGATGGCACCGGCGTAGACGATTATCTGTACCGCCGCGAGGAAGTCCGCCAACTGGGCGACGAAGGCGACGGCGACGCCGATCAACGTCATGATCAAGCAGAGCGCGGCGTGCACGGGATTCTTCACGGAGATCACCCCCACGGCACCGACGAGAATCAACAACGCCGACGTCGCGAACACGAGCACCCATTGGATGGCGTAGGTGGTCGCGATCACGGCTTGGCCTTGCGTCGACGCTTGGGCATCTTCTCGCGCGCCTCATTCAACTTTCCCTGCAAGCCGCGGAACTGCAGCGGAACGTCTTCGGGCTCGAAGTGCTTGGGGAAGATGTTGCGCAGCTGCTTCGATCCGGTCGCCGCGTCGTCGCGCACGCCGGACTGTCCGGCCTCGGGCGCGCGAAGACCAGCGCCGAGGTCGGCGGTCCACTGCACGACACCCTCGTACGCGGCGTCACCGTTCGGCGAGGTCGCGCGCATCCATCCGCCGGTCATTGCGGCCTCACCCTCACGCCAGTCCTCCCAGGGCAAGCGCTGGGGAAATCCCTGGTCGTCGACGAGGAGTTCCGCCTTCGTGTAGATGGCGTCGGAGCGGTTGGTGAACGAGAACTCGAACATCTTGGACTCGGTGATCGCCTGGGTCGGGCAGGCCTCGACGCAGAGGTCGCAATGAATGCAGCGAAGGTAGTTGATCTCGTAGATGTAGCCGTAGCGCTCGCCCGGGCTGACCGGATGGTCCGGCGGGTTGTCCAGTCCGCGCACGTAGATGCAGTTGACGGGACAGACACCGGCACACAGTTCGCAGCCGATGCACTTCTCCATGCCGTCCTCGTAGCGATTCAGCACGTGTCGTCCGTGCTGACGAGGTTGCTTCGGACGTTTGGCCTTCGGATAGCTCGTCGTCACCGTCGGTCGAGTCAGGTGCAGGAAGGTCAACTTGAAGCCGCCGAAGAAGTCCAGGAGCGGCGCCATCAGTCACCCTCCTCATCGGTCATCGAGCGCAGGACTTCCCCGGGCAGCGGCCGTCTTCCGACGACGGGTAACACCGAATCGGCGCCGACTTCGCGGGACTGGCCGAGCGAGAACGCACGCGCGAGCACCGAATACGCGATCAACACGACCGCTCCCATCATGAAGCCCCAACCGGGCGCCACGAGGAAACCGGCGACGATCAGCATCCACCCCAGGCTGAGCGGGATGAGACGCTTCCAGCCGAGGTCCATGAGCTGGTCGTAGCGAAAGCGCGGCAATGACGCGCGGAACCAGATGTAACAGAAGGCGAAGCCGATCGTTTTGAGGAGGAACCACGCAATCGGGAAGAGCCATTTCAAATGCGCTACGTTGGGCGCCCAACCGGCCGGTCCCCCGAGGAAGAGCGTCACGATGATGGCCGACATGGTGATCGTGTTCATGTACTCCGCGAGGAAGAAGATGGCGAAGCGGAACGAGGAGTACTCCGTGTGGAATCCCCCCACGAGTTCGCTCTCGGCTTCCACGACATCGAAGGGCGGACGGTTCAACTCCGCGGTGATCGCGATGACGAAGACGACGAAGGGCACGACGCCGAGGCGGATCAGATTCCAGTGCCAGATGCCGTGACTCTGTGACGTCACGATGTTGTGCACCGAAAGAGAGCCGGTCACGAGCACCACGGTCACGATGGTCATGCCGAGCGCCGCTTCGTAGCTGATCATCTGGGCGCTCGCGCGAACCGACGAGAGCAGCGGGTACTTCGAGCCGGACGACCACCCGGCGAGCATGACGCCGTAGACCGAGATACCCGACATCGCCAGCAGTAACAAAATGCCCATCGGCGGGTTCGCGACCTGGAGCAAGACCGTGTGACCGGCGATCGTCATGGTCCCACCAATTGGCACGAGACCGAAGGTGATGATCGCCGGAACGAGTACGAGGAACGGGGCCAACTTGAAGACCGTGCGATCAGCCTCGGAAGGGATCAGGTCTTCCTTCAAGATCAACTTCAACCCGTCGGCCAGCGTCTGGAGTAGTCCGAAGGGACCCCAGCGCTGAGGTCCGATGCGACTCTGCATGTCCGAGATCGCCTTGCGCTCGAACCAGATCATGAGGATCACCGAGGTCATCAAGAGCCCGAGGCCCACGAGACACTTGACCACGACGATGACGATCACGGCGACGTCCACGCCGTGATCGAACAGAGGATCGACGATCGCGAGCCAGTTCACGTGGTCTCCAATCGGACCTGAGAAATAACGTCGCCGCCATCAAGGATCGGGCGCACGACGTCGTCGCCTTCGGCGTCGAGCGATCCGAAGGCGATCTCGGTCACCCCGCGGGGCACCGCGTCATCCAGAGCGACCGGCAATCGGACCGATCCGCGCGCACCGTTCACACCGACGACGTCGCCGGTCACGACACCCAGTCGGTCGAGGTCGAAGTGGTTGAGATGCAGGACACTCACCGCTTTCAGTGTGGCCAAAGATGGCGAACCCTGCACGGCTACTCCGTTGTCGAACAGTCGACGACTGAGATTGACCCGCAGGGCGTAGGCGTCGGCGAGCGGGACGTCGATCTTGTCGCTGGCGTCGATGTCGCTGAGCGTCGCGGGCGTCGTCGAAGACGTCGTCGCCACGTCGACCGATGACGTCGTCCCCGTGTGAGCGCCGAGGCCCACGGCGTCGGTCGATCGGATACCAGGGAACGCCATGGGGTCAAGTGGTCGACGGACGGATCGCTCCGCGAGGTCGCCGACGACGACGCCGTCGGTCGTCGAGTCATTGAGGACCGACAGCGCCGGATAACCCGTCGTCTCCTCGATCGTCTTCGCGGCCTGCTCGATCGAGTCAAGGCCAATGCTCTGACCTAGTTCTTCGGCTAGTTCCGAGGCGATGGCGACATCGGGCCAGGCAGAACCAGGAGCGACGATCTTTGGCGCGACCCCGGTCACGCGACCTTCGATGTTGGTGACCGTCCCTAGACGTTCGTGTTGCACCGCCGCGGGCAGTACGACGTCGGCGTAGGCCAGTGACGCGCCGCCGTGACCAGTGACGACGACGACCTCGGCGGTGTCGAGCGCTTCACGAGCCGCAACCACGTCGAGGACGTTGCCCAACAAACAACCACCGAGCATCAACAGTCCGGTCTGCTCACCGGCGCGAATGGCCTCGAGTTGGCCCAGGGCGTCACGGCCGACGCTCTCCGAGTCGAAACCGCGTCCCGGCCGAAGCTTCGGACCCAGTCCCATGTCGAGCGCGCCCATGACATTGGAGCGTCGAAGGGCCGGCAGGAACGTGGCCTGCGGGAACTGCGTCGCCAAGAGTCGTAGCGCGTGCTCGGTGACCTCGGCCGACTCGGCGATATTGGGCCGTCCGATCACGAAGACCACCCCTTCGCCACTGTCGCCAATCAGGGCACGGGCCTCGTTGAGCTCGGCCTCGTTGAAGACCACGCCCTGGGGCAGCGCACCGCCGTGGAGGGCCCGAGCCACGAGATGCACCTCGCCGGGTCGAAGGGGCAGAGAGACCGCGGCGAGCGAGCGCAGCGCGCTCGCGCCAAAGGCGAGTTCCACGAGTGGGCGCTGGTGTCTCGTGACGCGCTCGCGAAGTCGTAGGAACAGAATGGGTAGTTCTTCGCGAAGGTCGCCCGTGATCGTGACCACGACCCGCGCGTTCACGGCCTCGTCGATCGTGGCGCGCGGGAGTGCCTGAAGGAGAGCCGCGTCGAGGCCGTCGCCGTACTGGGCGTCGATGTGATCGGTGCGCAGCACTCCGCGCAGCAGTCGCTCCCACGCGAAGGCGCCCTCGTTGGTGAGCGCCGCGCCGCCGATAGCGCCGAGTCCGTCGACCGTGGTCGAGGCGCGTCGAAGGAGCGAGGCCGCTTCGGTGAGCGCTTCGCCCCAACTGACCGCGACGAGGCTCCCGTTTCGTCGCACGAGCGGTTCGGTGATCCGCGTGGCGGCGTCCAAGGGGTCACTCGACTCCTCATTCCCGTCGATCGACTCGAGCGTGAAGCGACCCTTGTCACAAAGCCACCCGTGGTTCACCGGTTCGCTGTCGACGCCCAACACGCGCGTGAGGCGGTTACCCGAGGACTGCACCGCGACGCGACAGCCCACGGCGCACGTCGTGCACGTGCTCTCGATTTGCTCCAGGTCCCATGGTCGCGCGTTGAAGCGATACGGCTTGGCGGTCAGGGCGCCCACGGGACAGATCTGTACGGTGTTGCCCGAAAAGACCGAGTCGAACGGTTGGGTGGGCGACGTCGCGACTTCGATGAGATCACCGCGACCGGCGAAGGCGATCTGGGCATCGCCGGCGACATCGGCGGCGAACCTCGTGCAGCGCGCGCACTGGATGCACCGTTCGCGGTCTAACAAGACCAGTGCCCCAATCTCGACGGGCTTGACGAAGTGGCGCTTTTCCTCGATGAATCGTGTCTCGCCCGAACCGTGCGCCAGCGTCTGGTCTTGCAGTGGGCATTCGCCGCCCTTGTCGCACACCGGACAGTCCAGCGGGTGATTCGCGAGCAGGAATTCGAGGACCCCGTCTTGGGCCTTCTTCACCTTCTCGGAGTCGGTGATGACGTTCATGCCGTCGTTGACCTTCAAGTAGCACGCCGGTTGCAATGTCGCACCGCGCGGCGAGTCGACTTCGACCAGACACATGCGACAGATGCCGACCGGCTCCATGCGCGGGTGGTAACAAAACCGCGGCACGTAGGTGCCCGCGCGCTCGGCCACCTCGATGAGCAGTTCGCCCGGCGTGGCCTCGATCGCCCGACCGTTCACCGTAATCGTGACTGTGGTTCGGATCACGTCAGTCATGAGGACACCCGCCCTTGGTCACGTGCTCGACGAAGTCGTCGCGAAACATCTGGATCGCCGAGTGCACCGACGACGGTATGGAGGGCCCCAACACGCAGATCGTCGTCTGCTGGGGCGGCCAGGTGAGGCCCGGCGCGATGTTGTCACAGAGGTCGAGCAGCAGGTCGATGTCCTCCAGGCGACCGCCGCCGTGTTCAATGCGGTACATCGCGCGCTCGATCCAACCGGAGCCCTCGCGACACGGCGTGCACTGACCGCACGACTCACGCGAGAAGAACTTCGTGATGCGCCACGCCGCACGCACGACGCACGTCGTCTCGTCCATGACGACGATCGAACCCGAGCCGAGCATCGAACCCTGCTCGGCGACCTCGTCTTGTCCGAGGGGCAGGTCGAGTTGGTCGGGTCCGAACCACGGCGCCGAGACACCTCCCGGGATGATCGCCTTGATCCTCTTGTCGTCGATGACGCCGCCGCCGAGTTGGGGGTCGTAGATGAGATCACGGAACGTGTTCTTCACCATCTCGATCTCGAAGACGCCGGGATTGTTGACGCGCCCGGCGAGCGCGAAGAGCCGCGTGCCCGTCGAGCGACCGCCGCCGAGTGCCGCGAACGCCGCACCGCCGTGATTGACGATCCACGGCAGATTCGACATCGTCTCGACGTTGTTGACCACAGTCGGTTCACCGTAGAGACCGGCGACGGCGGGGAAGAACGGCGGCTTGATGCGGGGGAAGCCGCGCTTGCCCTCCAACGCCTCGATCAACGCAGTCTCTTCGCCGCAGATGTACGCCCCCGCGCCCGGGTGCACTACGACGTCGACGGAGAAGTCCGAACCGAAGACCTTGTTGCCGAGCGCGCCGAGCTCGTAGGCGTCGTTGACGGCCTGCTGAACGCGCTCGAGACCGAGGGCGAACTCGCCGCGCACGAAAATGAACACCGCCGAGACCTGGAGCGCGTAGGCCGCGATGATGACGCCCTCCACCAGTTGGTGCGGATCGCGTTCGAGCAGCAGATGGTCCTTGAAGGTGGCGGGCTCGGACTCGTCACCGTTCACCACGAGATACGACACGGGCGCCTTGCGCAACATCGACCATTTGCGACCGGCCGGAAAACCGGCGCCCCCGCGACCGAGCAACGACGCCTGGTCAACCTCGCTGGCCACCGCTTCGGGGAACATCGTGAGCGCCTTGCGCAGGCCCTCGTAACCGCCGGTCGCGAGGTAGCGCGACAGGGTGTGGGAGTCGGCGAACTCCAGGCGCGACAGAACGATTGGTGGCGCGGTCATCGTCGCCACTACTTCGTCTCCTTGGGCGTTCGTGCGTCGCGGGCCGCGACGGCCGCGCTGCGTTCGGCGGCGACGTCGGCGCGCGACGCGCGCAGTCCCCCGGCTCGTCGGACTCGAATGAGCGTTCCGTGCGGGGGGACGTCGTGATCCAACGTGCCGGCGCGCAGCCCGGCGACGACCGCGTCGAAGGCGTCGGGCGTCGTCGTGCGCACGTAGCGGTGATTGATCTGTACGCACGGCGCGAAGTTGCAGTCGGCGAGGCATTCGGTCTCTTCTAACGTGAACAGTCCGTCGTCGGACGTCGCGCCGACCGAACAGCCCAAGGTCGCGCTGGCGTGTTCGAGCAGTTCGTCTCCCCCGGCGAGCAGGCAGGCAATGTTCGTGCAGACGCCCACGACGTAACGCCCCACGGGCTCGAGATGGAACATGTCGTAGAAGAGCGCCGTACCGCGCACGTCCGCTGGCGTGGTTGACGTCAACTCGGCCACTTCGGCGATGCCCTCATCAGTGACGTAGCCGTCTTGTTCTTGAGCGAGGTGCAAGAGGGGAAGCATGGCCGAGCGCGGTCTCGGGTACAGCGCGAGGACCTCTTCGGCGCGTTGGCGAATGTCGATGCGAAAGTGACTCACCGATCGACCTCTCCCATCACGGGATCGATCGTGGAGATCACGGTGATCGTGTCCGACATCGATCCACCGCGCATCAGCAAGGAGACGGCCTGGAGGTTCACGAAGCTCGGCGCCCGAACGTGCAGGCGATACGGCTTGGCCGTACCGTCGGACACGAGGTAGCAGCCGAGTTCGCCGCGCGGTGACTCGACGGCCGAATAGACCTCACCGGGCGGGACCTGGAAGCCCTCGGTGAAGAGCTTGAAGTGGTGGATGAGCGCTTCCATCGATTCGCCGATACGCGCCCTCGGCGGCGGCGTGACCTTGGGGTCCTGACTGCGGTAGTCACCGCTCGGCGTCATGTCGATGCACTGACGAACGATGCGAATCGACTCGCGGATCTCGTTCAGTCGGATGGCGTAACGGTCGAAGTTGTCGCCGAAGGTGCCCACGATGACGTCGAACTCGACCTCGTCGTACGCGAGGTACGGCATCGCGCGACGCAGGTCCCAGGCGACGCCCGTCGAACGAAGGAGGGGGCCGGTGACGCCGAGCGCCAGCGCCTCTTCCGCGGTGAGCGGCGCCACACCGATCATGCGATTGCGAAAGATCGGCTGACCGGTCAGCAGCTCGTCGTACTCAAAGGTGCGCGCGAAGATGGTGTCGCAGATCACGAGCACGTCATCCTGCCAGCCGTCGGGCAGGTCGGCCGCCACCCCACCGGGGCGCACGTAATTCAAATTGAGTCGCAACCCCGCCGTCTTCTCGAAGAACGCCAGGATCAGCTCACGTTCGCGCAGTCCGTAGATCATCATCGACGACGCACCGAGGTCCATGCCGTTGGTCGCCATCCACACGAGGTGCGACGAGATCCGGTTCAATTCGCTCATCATCATGCGGATCCACACCGCGCGCTCGGGGACCTCGATGCCCAAGAGCTTCTCGACGGCCATCGAGTAGCAGAGCTCGTTGATCACGGGGCTCAGATAGTCCATACGCGTCACGTTCGTGGCGCCCTGGATGTAGCTGAGCTCCTCGCCGGTCTTCTCCATGCCCGTATGGAGATAGCCGATGACCGGCTTCGTCCGTAGGACGAACTCCCCGTCGAGTTCGAGCATCAGGCGCAGGACCCCGTGCGTCGAGGGGTGCGACGGACCCATGTTGATGATCATCGTCTCGTCGTCTCGACGGTCCACGTCGATCGACGTCGGGTCGAGGGTCAGCCCGTCGAGTCGCAGGACGGAGCCGACCTCACGGCCGAGTTCATTGACGTCCGTGACGTCGCGTCGTTGCAGTTCCTGGGCCCCCTCGGAGGTCTCGGCACTGAGGATCTCGATGCGCTCGGCGGCGCGCACGACGGGTTCACTCATCGCGGCCCCGGGGACTCTTTGAACTGCACGGGGACCCGTCCGGCACCGTAGTCCTTGCGAAGGGGATGACCCTCCCACTCTTCGGGCATCAGGATTCGCGTGAGATCGGGGTGGTTGGCGAAGAGGATGCCGAAGAGGTCGAAGGCCTCTCGCTCCATCGCTTCGGACCCGGGGTAGAGATCGAACAGCGAACTGACCTCCGGCGCGTCGTCGCCCGCTTGGGTGCGAATTCGCACCCGCTGCTTTTTCGACAGACTGAGCAGGTTGACCACGACCTCGAATCGCGTGGCCTCGACGCCCTCGGGCAACCACCGATCAAAATGCTCGAGGTAGTCAACGCCGCAAAGGTCGACGCACATCTCGAAGCCGTCGTCGCGAAACGACGCGACGAGTTCGTGGTACTGGGCGCGCGTGGGAAAGCAGGACAGGTCGACCGCGAGTCCTTCGCAGGTGATGACGCCGGGGGGGGCCGATGAAGACAGGGAAATCACTTCGGCGTGCCCACCCTCACTGCGACGGGGACCTCGGGGGTCCAGAGTTCCGGCGAGCCGTCGAGGTGAACCGGTCGGCCCTCGTGACGGCGCTTCATGATCTCGCCCGTGCGAATTTGTTCGTGCAGCGTGAGGATCGCGTGCATCAGCGTCTCGGGACTCGGAGGGCAACCCGGTGCGTACACGTCGACGGGCACGATCTGGTCGACGCCTTGGACGATGGCGTAGTTGTTGAACAGCCCGCCGGTCGACGCGCAGACGCCCATCGAGATGACCCACTTGGGCTCCATCATCTGGTCGTAGACCTGACGTAGGACCGGCGCCATCTTCTGGCTGACGCGACCGGCGACGATCATGAGGTCGGCCTGACGCGGGGAGTTGCGAAACACCTCCATGCCGAAACGCGCGATGTCGAAGTCGGCGCCGCCGGTGGCCATCATCTCGATGGCGCAACAGGCCAGGCCGAACGAAGCGGGCCACACTGAGGCGCGACGGGCCCACCGCACGATGTCCTCCAGCGGTCCCGTCAGAAAGTTGTGTTGCAGGTCCTCGAGCGCCACGATCAGGCCGCCTGATCGGAGTCGGAGTTGATACGAAGAATCGTCGAGGAACTCGTGCGCGAGGGCAACCCGGCGACCAGGTGCTTCACCGGACCCCACGACAACGCGCCCTCGGCTACCAAGAAGAGCAGGGCGCCGAACACAGTGAGGGAGAAGACCAGGACTTCGACGAGTCCGAAGAGGCCGAGTTGACGAAACACGACCGCGAACGGGTACATGAAGACCACTTCGATGTCGAAGATCACGAAGATCATCGCCACCAAATAGAACCGAACAGGAAATCGCTGCGGCGGTTCGATTTCGGGGACAATCCCGCACTCGTAAGGTGCCAACTTCGCGTCGGAGGGTCGCTTTCGAGGCGCCAGCAGGGCTGACATCACAAGCGAACCTGCACCGAAGAGCACTCCGAGAATCAGGAGCCCCAGTATTGGTAAGTACTGGTCCACGGACATCATTTCTACCAGACCGAATCGACCCCTTCGGCCGATGGGCGTGGACGCGAACCTCGTAGGCTGTTCCGGTGACGAGCCTGCGCGAAGTCGTATCGAAACCGACGCTCTACGACGTGGTGATTGTCGGTGCCGGCCCGAGTGGCTCGGCGTGCGCGTACTGGTTGGCCGAGGCCGGCTGGACGGTTTGTTTAATCGAGAAGAAACATTTCCCCCGCGAAAAGACCTGCGGCGACGGACTGACGCCGCGTTCCGTGTACCAACTCCAAGAGATGGGCCTCGAAGACTCCGTCGCGGCCAACGGGCACAGGTTCAACGGACTGCGGGCGTTCGGTTTTGGTGCGTCGCTCGAGATGAACTGGCCCGAACACCCGGTATTTCCGGGCTACGGCTACACGATCACGCGATTCAACCTCGACGGTCTCGTCGCCGAACGCGCCGAGAAACATGGCGCGACCCTGCTCAACGGGGTGGAGGCGATAGGTCTCGTGGAGGCGACCAACGCCGAAGACGGGGGCCTCAAGGGCGCGGCCGGGGTCCTCGTGAAGGACAAGGACGACGACGTGGCCGAGATCCGGGCGCGCTACCTCGTGGTGGGCGACGGGCAGAACTCGCGACTCGGTCGAGAGATGGGGACGGTGCGCAATAAATCGTGGCCGATGGGCATGGCGCTACGCGGGTACTACACGAGCGATCGGCACGACGAACCGTGGATCGACTCGCACCTCGACATCCGTGACCCCAAGGGCGACGTCGTTCCCGGCTACGGGTGGATCTTCCCGCTCGGTGACGGGCGCGTCAACGTCGGTGTCGGACTCCTCTCGACCGGCGGCGCGTGGAAGGGTGTCAACACGACCAAGCTTCAGGAGTACTTCGTCGCTCAGACGGCCGACGCGTGGGGCCTCAACGACGAGTCGTGCTGTGGACCGGCGACGGGCGGACGACTTCCGATGGGCCTGGCGCTCGGGCCGCGGAGCGGTCCGAACACGCTCACGATCGGCGACGCCGCGGGAACGGTGAATCCGTTCAACGGTGAAGGAATCGCCTACGGCTACGAGACCGGTCGCATCGCCGCCGCGGTGGTCGCCGAGGCCCTGCTCGCCAACGATTCCTCGCTCCTCGGTCTCTACGACGAACGACTCGACGAGGCCTACGGCGACTACTTCAAGGTCGCGCGAGCCTTCGTGCGCATCATTTCCGAACCGAAGATCCTGTCGGCCTGCGTGGGCGTCGGACTGCGCATCGAGCCACTCATGAATGAACTGCTCGCCATTATGGCGAACCTCATGCGCAACGACAAGAGGGGTCCGGCCGAGATCGGGTACCGCGCACTGTTACGACTCGCCGACGTCATCCCCGAGCAGGCGTACGCTCTCTTGCTCGGCGAGAAGACCAAGCGCTAACGCATCGTCGATGTCGTCACGACGCGTGAGAAATGGTCACCGCGTCGTCGAAGTCGGCGAAGTTCGATTCACACGGATTTCGACGTCGTCGACTCGATGCGCGATAACAGAGTACCCGTCAGCCCCGAGACGAACGTCGCGGCCTTCGGCCAATCATTCGTGAGCACGCCGAGGGTCACCTCATAATGACCATTCGTGATCTCGACCATGACGAGGTGCGGAGTTTCGGACACGCTCGGCAGCGTCAGTTGCGCTTCTCCGCCGCGTGACCATCCGCGAAGGAACGTGGCCGGTCGAAAGTTCGTGCCGGTGTTGGACGTGGGCACCGACGCACGATAGACGGCACGCACGAGAGCGACGTTCGACGTCGCGAAGCAAGAGCCGAAATTCCGGCGCGACATTTCGGCCGTGTCGCGATGAACCATCGTCGTCGTGACGTAGTACTGCGTCGTCGAGACCACCTCGATGCCACCGAAGGACGGTGAATCGAAGATCTTCGAGGACACCTGGTACTCCGGCTGTTGCCCGGCCGCACCGTAGACCCGATCGCGGTGGGCCGAGACGCCGACGCACTGCTGAAAGACGTTCGAGACCTTGGCCCAAATCGACGTCTTCTTCGGCAGCGTCGTGGGCGTCGTCGACGGTTTCTCGAGCTTGCCCGCCGCCGAAAAGAGGTTATACAGGGGTGACGCGCTCGGCGCGGGCGACGGATACCAGCCCGTTGGAAGGTCCCTGAGCGTGAGATTCACGTTACGTGTTTCGGCGATGACGTTGGAACCCGAGGAGTTGCGATAAAGCCACGACCCAATGCCGCCGGCGAGCGCCGCGATGAGCACGATGACCGCGACGCTGTAGATGCCGGCGCGGCGACGTTGGCGCGCGACGACGCCGCCGTGAGCGAGGACGATGGCGCGAAGTGCCTCGAAGTCACTTCGACTCGGGTTGCGCCAGCAGTAACGAACCCCGGAGACAGTCGCGAACAGTGCCATGCTGCGCGCGAAGCCAACGATTTGAACGTTGGAGAGTTCCGTCCACGGTGTTTGCCACGCCACGGCGGGCTCTCCGGCCAATTGCGTGAGTGCGTCGTCATCGGCGAGCAGCGTGACGGGCGCCACCGTACCGTGGGGCACAAAACTCGGTTGCACCGACCAGCCCTCACTTCGCAACGGCGTACTCATGTTGTCGCGGCGACCTTCGCGGCCTCGGCCGCGTAGTGAACGGTGGTGGCGAGATCTTCGGTGCTATGCGCGAGTGAGACGAAGAGAATCTCGTACGCACCCGGCGCGAGAGCGACGCCCCGATCGAGCATCGCGTGAAAGAACGTCCGGTACAGTCCGTTCTCGCACAGCGCCTTGGCGTCGACGAAGTTTGACGGCGCCTCGAACGGTTGGCGAGAGAGAAAGAGGCCCATCAGCGGCCCCTGGGTCGGGCAGTGTCCGTACAGACCACTCGACGCAATCGCCTGTTCGAAGTCCCGAGCGAAAGTGGCAACCCTTCGCGTGAGCTCTTCGTAATCGCCGGGCGTGACCAAGTTGAGCACGGTCGTGCCCGCGGCGGTGGCGAGGGGATTGCCCGACAAGGTGCCCGCTTGATACACCGGACCGAGCGGAGCGAGCGAGGACATGATGTCGCGCGACGCTCCGAACGCGCCGACGGGCAGTCCACCGCCGATTACTTTGCCGAAACACCAGATATCCGGCGTCACGTCAAAGAACGCCTCGGCGCCGGCGTACGCGAGACGAAATCCAGTGATGACCTCGTCAAATATCAACAGCGCGCCGACGCGACTGCACTCGGCACGCAATCCTCGCAAGAACCCCGTCGCCGGTGCGACGAGATTCATGTTCGCCGCGACCGGTTCGACGAGCACGGCCGCCACGGTCTCGTCCAGTGTCGGGACTTCGTTGTACGGAGCGACGATGGTGTCGCCCACGGCGCCGGCCGTGACGCCGGCCGATCCGGGCAGTCCCATCTGAGCGACGCCGCTACCGCCCGCCACCAATAACGCGTCGGAATGTCCGTGGTAACAGCCGTCGAATTTCACGATCTTGTCACGACGCGTGACGCCCCGGGCGAGGCGCACGGCGCTCATCAGTGCCTCCGTGCCCGACGACACGAGTCGAACCTGTTCGAGTCCCTTCACTCTCGTCGTCATAGCCTCGGCCAACAAGACCTCGCCCGGAGTCGGTGCGCCGAACGTGGTTCCCTCGCCCACCGCTTCGCGCAGCGCCTTCACGACCGCGGGGTGGGCGTGGCCGAGCAACGACGCGCCGTAGGACTGGACGTAGTCGAGGTAGCGCCGGCCCTCGACGTCTTCGACGTAGGCGCCGCTGCCTCGGGCGACCGTGAAGGGGATTCCGCCAACCGATCGGAATGATCGCACCGGAGAATCGACACCGCCGGGTAGGACCTTCTGCGCCCGCGCGAACCAGGCCTCGTTGAGTGAGTTCAACGCGCGAGCTCCGTTGCGATCTCTCGGGCGAAGTACGTCAAGACGAAGTCCGCGCCGGCACGCCGGACGGCGGTCAACTGCTCGAGGGCGACGGCCGGTCCGTCGATCCATCCGTTGGCCGCCGCGGCCTTGACCATCGCGTACTCCCCGCTCACGTGATAGGCGCCCAGCGGCACGTCGAGTTCGCGACGCAAGTCGCTCACCACGTCGAGATAGGACATCGCGGGCTTCACCATCACGATGTCCGCCCCCTGCTCGACGTCGGCGCGCGCTTCGCGCAGGGCCTCCCTTCGATTTCGGTAGTCCTGCTGGTAACCCTTGCGATCGCCATCATCGATGATCTCGACGCCGACCGCGTCACGAAACGGTCCGTAGAGTCCGCTGGCGTACTTCACGGCGTACGCCAGGATGATCGTCTCGTCGAATCCAGCGTCGTCGAGAGCACCGCGAATGGCGCCCACCTGACCGTCCATCATGCCGCTCGGGGCGACGACGGATGCTCCCGCTTCGGCTTGGGCGATGGCGACGCGTCCGTAGAGTTCGAGCGTCGCGTCATTGTCGACGGTGCCGTCGGTGCGCAGAACGCCACAGTGACCGTGGCTGGTGTACTCATCGAGACACAGATCAGCCATGAGGACCAAATCGTCGCCGAACTCGTCGCGGAGTGCTCGCAGTGCCACCTGTGCGATTCCTTGGGGGTCCCAGGCGCCGCTTCCGGCCTCGTCCTTCGTCGACGGAACACCGAAGAGAATGACCCCGCCGACACCGGCTCCAACCAATTCTCGGACCTCTTTGCGCAGTGAGTCGACTGTGTGTTGGAAGTGTCCGGGTAGCGAGGCGATCGCTCGCGCCTCGCTCAGTCCCTCGGCGACGAAGAGGGGCGCGACGAAGTCATCGGGCTCGAGAGTGGTCTCGGCGACGAGGCGACGCAGCGCCGGTGTGCGTCGAAGCCGGCGAGGTCGTTCGGTAGGAAACACGGACCCAGCCTAGGACAGCGCGAATATCGAGCTTCAAATTACTGCGAGAGAGCGTCCAATTGCGTTCGCAACTGAGGGCCCCACCCCTCAATCACTCTCTGGTGATCACTACGGACGACCGCACCGGTCGAGACGCCGGGAACGACGACCCACGTGTCGCTCATCACGTACGGGCGCGCGACCGCCCACGCGGACGGCGCGCCGATGAACAGAACGTCAGCGTGACGCACCATTTCCGCATCGTTCGGGCCAAGCGTCACGCCAATCGTCTCGTAGCACGCGACGTGCACCACTTCGAGACCCTTGGCGCGCAATGACGAGGCGAGCTCATCGCGCATCGACGTCGCGCCCACCATCAGCACCGGACCGCGCGTGATCAGCGGCACGAGCGAAAGGGCCGAACCTTCGCCGTGTGCGTGGACTTCGACCCCACGAGTCACCAGCGCCGCGGCCGTCGTCGTCCCGACGCAGTACACCTCAACGTCGGGAGCTGACGCCGCGAGAGCCGCCGCCACGTACGCCGCGCTTCGTTCGCTCGTCACGACCAACGTGCGGTACGTGCCGATGGCGTGCGACCCTTCGAGAGCGACGCGCACGTCGTCGTGGTCGATATACGCAGTGGTTGTGAGTGGCACTTCGGCCACGACCGCCTCCGGCGGAAGCCACGCACGAAGTGCGTCGTTCTTTCCTTCCTCTCGAGTGACCACGACGTTCACGATGTTGGCTGCCAACCGGCCAGTTCGCCGCCACCCTGCACGTCGCGCAGTTCGATCGCCAGAGCACGTCCGAGAACGAAGGGGTCGTTGCCGTCCATGACGGCACGAACGCTTCGCGTGCCATCGTCGCTCAGCATCACGCCGCGAATCGACGTCACGTCACCCGACACGTTGGCGAAGGCGCCGCACGGGACCGAACATCCAGCTCCGAGCTCGGCGAGGAACGCCCGCTCCGCGACGAGCGCCGTCATCAAGTCACGTTGATTCAGAGGCGCCAACAGTTGTGCGGTCGTGACGTCGTTGACGCGAACCTCGAGGGCCAGCGAACCTTGACCGACCTGCGGTACGAACCAAGCGGTATCGAGGCGTTCGGCACGGAGTTCGATCTTCCCTAGTCGTTCGAGCGCGGCTGCGGCCACGACCACCGCGTCGATATCGCTTCGATCGGCCGCAGCGAAGCGCGTCGCCATGTTGCCTCGCAAACCGACGACGCGAAGATCGGGTCGTCGTTCCAGCAACAGCGCGCGTCGACGCGGCGATCCGGTCGCGACCGTGGCACCCGGTCCCAGTCCCGCGAGTGAACGTCCAATCAGAACGTCGGCGGCGTCGAGCCGTTGCGGCACGCACGTGAGTGAGAGACCGTCGGGCGTCGTGCTGGGCAAGTCTTTGGCACTGTGAATCGCGACATCGGCGTCACCGTTCAAGACGGCGCGTTGGACTTCAACGGCGAAGACCCCTTGCGCGCCGATTAGATCAAGTGACACATCCGCGTTCTTGTCGCCCTTGGTTTCGAGCGGCACCAAAACGGACTCAATCCCGCGATCACTCAGCAGACGCTGAACGAGTGTCGCCTGAACAAGGGCTAGCGGCGAGCGGCGTGTCGCGAGGCGAAGCCCGCTCATAGATCAAAGAGCGTGCGGGTGGCCTCGCTCAGTCGCGTCCCTTGATCGGTGCCGGCGGCCTCTTTCAATACCACCGTAGGGCGATGGGCAATCTTGGCGACGATCGAACGCAGAATTGACGCGACCTTTTCGCGTTGCTCCGGCGTCAAGCCATCGAGGTCGCTGTCTCGGCGGGTCATTTCGCTGGCCACTACTTCATCAAAGCGTTCGCGAAGATCACTTACGATCGCCGATGCGCCACGAGCCCGCTGGTCGTTCAGATACTTCTCCACGTCTTCGGCCACGATTCGCTGTGCGTCATCGACCGCCTCTCGGCGATCGCCCAACGCTTGACCGACTCGCTCGTGGAGGTCCCCGATGTCGATGCGACAAACATTGGGAAGGCCTGACACGTCGCTCGCGATCGCGCGCGGCAGTCCGAGGTCGACGAACAACACATCCTGGCGGCAGCGCTCGAGATCCTCTCGAGTGATGATCGGGGTGGAAACCTCGACCGCAGCGAGGACCAAGCGTGCGGTGGTGATGAGTGTCGCGACGTCCTCGAGCGTGCCGACCGCCACTCGAAGGTCGCGCAACTCATCACGAAGTCGTTCCCCCCTCGCCGACGTTCGATTACAAATCGTCATGCGGCGAAGTCGTGCCGGTCGCTCGAGCAACGTTCGCGCGATACCACTGGCTAGCTGTCCGGCGCCGATGATGATGACGTCGGAGCCTTCGAGGTCAACGCCCAAGTCCTCCGTCGCCATCATGACCGACGCTTGCGCGAAACTCGTGCTGCCGCGCGCAATGGGGGTCTCGTTGCGCACCCGTCGACCCGACGCGATGGCCCGTTGAAACAGTTCCGTGATCTCGGGTCCGGCGGTCTGCTCCTCGACCGCCAGCTCGAGGGCGCGACGGAGTTGACCGAGCACCTCGAACTCTCCGGGTACGACGGACTTGAGTCCCGACGCGACACTGAAGAGATGGGTGGCGACGTCGCGTTCAAAGTTCACCGTGAGGTGATCGGAGAAGTCGCCCGGCGCGAGGGCCGTCGCCTCAGCGAGCGTGTGAGTGATCTCCTCGATCGCCCCGTGGAATCGGTCGATGACCGCGACGACCTCGGTCCGCAGACACGTCGAGACGAAGACCGCCTCGTGGACGTTGCGCTGGCTCATCAACGTCCGTAGGACCTTGCTCCACTCGTGTTCTGGGATGCTCGCACTCTCGAGGAGGTCCAGTGAGGCGTGCTCGTGGTCGATGCCGACCGAGATCAGTGCCACGACGCGACCTCGCTTTTCATAGCGCTCCTCGTAGTGGCGTCGGCGTCGAGATGCCGAGTGAGTGCAACAGTCCCCCGCCCAATGGTCCGGTGCCGTTGTTGAGGTGATACATGAGGATCTGTAATTCGATCGAGAAGTCGACGTAGTGCACGGCCGTGCCGATCGGTACGTTGATGACCTGCGGGGCGAAATTGAGCAACGCGTGTATCCCGGCGTTCACCAGGTGATCGGCGACGGCTTGCGCCGCCTCCGGCGGCACGCAGATGACGGCGACCGTCGCGGGAACGATGGGATCGTCGAGTGACTTCACGATGTGACCGGAGATCACCGAGCCGACGACGTCGGGGTCGTTGTCGTAGAGCGCCGCCAACTTCGCGCCGCGAATCAGAAAATTCGTCGAGTTGACGAGCGCGCGACCGAGGTTGCCAATACCCACGACCACCACGTCGTACTGGCGGTCGTGGCCGAGCGCCTCAGCGATTCGCTCGTTCAGTACCTGCACGTCGTAACCCGCGCCGCGCGTGCCGAAGGAGCCGAGTCCGGCGAGGTCGCGGCGAACGGTCGTCGCCGTCACGCCCGCCAGTTCACCGATCTGCTGGGAGTCGATGCGATTGAGCCCACGCCTCTGCCAGCCCTCCGCGATTCGTTGGTAGACCGGCAGACGCGCGATGGTCGGTTCGGAGAGCTTCCTCGTTCGAAGGCGCGGGGTCACCATGTCCGTACGATAATGCGACCGTCAGCGGCCCATCTGGCGACTGCGTTCCGCGGCGACGGCCACGGCGTCAATGAAGGCCGACCGAACGGCGCGATTTTCAAGCGTGCGCAGTCCGGCCGCGGTCGTGCCACCCGGTGAGGTGACTTGATGACGAAGCTCTTCCGGCGTCTCGCCCGTCGAGACGAGCAGCGCGGCGGAACCTTCGAAAGTACCGATGACGAGCTGTTGGGCCACGTCGCGCGAGAGACCCTGGTGAACACCGGCCTCGATCAACGCCTCGACGACGAGGTACAGATACGCGGGCATCGGCCCCGAAAGACCAGTCACCGCGTCGATATTGCGCTCGGTGACGCGCACTACCGTGCCAACAGCGCCCAGGATCGATTCTGCCCAGTCGAGGTCCTCTTTGGTGACGTGCGCCCCGCCGGCGATCGCGCTCACGCCCTTTCGAACGAGCACCGGCGTGTTCGGCATCGAGCGAATCACCGCGATCGGTTGAGGGAGCGTCGCCTCGATGCGCTGCGTCGAGAGTCCGGCGACCACCGACAACAGTCGCGTCGCGCCCATGGCGCCCGCCATTCGCGCGACGGCTTCGGCGTGCTCGGGCTTGACGCAAATCACGACACCGCTGGCGTCGTCCACGTGCTCGATCTCGAGCGACGCGATGACGGCGACACCGGGAAGTCGTCCGGCCAACGCCTCGCGCTGTTCCGCCGACGTCTCGACGACCGCCATTTCGTTCGTCGCACACCATCGGGCATCGACGAGACCTTCGGCGAGGGCCGAGCCCATTCGTCCACCGCCCACGATGATCAACTTGAACGCCACGAATCAACGCTACAAGGTTGTCAGGTGGTCTTCTTGCGTCGGCGATAAAGAGACGGGAACCCCATGGCCATCGCCGTCGGATAGATCTCGTCGACGTAGGTGAGTGCTGCACCCACTACTTCGTCGAGTCGCTCCTTCGTCACCTCGAGAATCGGAATCTGCGCCATCAGATAGATGCCGTCTTCGGGTCCAATGGCGATATGCAGTTCGCGCAACTCCGCGTTCTTCACCAGCGCGTAGCGAAAGAGTGTCTCGCGGTTCTCTTCCGGCGCCGGTGTGACCTCGGTCTCGACGTGCACCGTTCGCTGTCGTAGTGAGAGCCAGACGGTGATCACGTCCTTCTCATCGCCCCTCAGGCGTATCAGCCAGTGGAAGTGTCCCCGGTCGTCCGGTAGCGGTTGGTGCTCAATGCCCAACAACGCACTGGCGTGCCACTGGGCCGCCCACGAGGACACGACCTCGTCAAGGTGCTGTGCCGAATCCGCGTCTCCGAGGGGGGCGCGCGTCACGTCAACAGCGAACGAGACCCGAGAGCGCCAACTCCTCAGTGAGATCAGCGAGGGACTGCGCCGCCGAGCGCCAGGTGTAGCGCCGCGCGAGCAAGACCGCGGCGTTGGACATCGCCGTCGCGTTCTGGGAATCGAGCGCGACTTCCACGGCGTCGGCCCAAATGAGCGGATCACGCTCGCCGAGGAGGAATCCCGTGACGCCGGGTTCGATCAACGTCATCAAACCGCCCACGTCACTCGCCACAACCGGTGTGCCGCAGGCTGAGGATTCCAATGCCACGAGGCCGAAACTCTCGGTGCGCGACGGGACGAGCATGACGTCCGAGGCGCGCATCCACGTCGAAAGGAGTTGGTGCGACTGGGGAGCGACGAAACTCACGTGTTCGATGACGCCGGCCTCTTCGACTCGACGGTGGAGTTGGGCGAGCGTGTCGCGACCGTCGGGCCCCGACGGCCCTCCGACGATCGCGAGCATCGCGTTGCGGCCGCGAGCTCGAAGTTCGATCAAAGTCTCGAGTGCCAGGTCGACGCCCTTCAAGGCCTGGAGGCGACCGACGAAGAGCAGCATCGAATCCTCACCTTTGATACCGAGGGCGCGACGAGCCTGCGGCCGGTACCCGGGTGCGAAAAAGGCGTGCTCCACGCCGAGGGGCACGATGTGCACGCGCGCGGGGTCGGCGTTGTAGAAACGCACGAACTGTTCGGCTTCGACCTCGCAACTGGCGAGGACCGCGTCGGCGCACGCGAAGATCGCCGCCTCTTGGAAGGCGCGGTCCTCGGACTCGCCTTCGAAGTGATCGGCCTTCACCCGCTCCAAAGTGTGGAACGTCATGATGAGCGGGATGCTCAACTCGTGCTTCAGACGATGACCGGCCAGCCCGCTCAGCCAGTAGTTCGCGTGGATGGCGTCGGGCGTCCCGTGGCAGCGAAAGAGCGTCGCGACCGAGTCGGTGAACTCGGCCACGTGGTTCGTGAGACCCACCCGATCGAGCGGGGCGGCCGGTCCCGCCGTCACGAAGTGCACGCGGAAACCGGGCTCGACGTGCACCATGTCGCGCACTTGGGTGTTGTCGCGACGGGTGTAGACGTCGACGTCGTGTCCGAGTCGCGCCAGGGCGCTCGAGAGTTCGCGGACGTAGACGTTCATTCCCCCGCCGTCGCCCGTACCGGGCTGAGCCAGGGGCGACGTGTGATACGAGAGCACCGCGAGTCGAGCCACGCGCGAATCCTACCGGCGTTAACCCTGATTCAGTGGGGGAATTTCTTACTGCGCCGCGTGTGAGAGCACGATGTACGCCACGTCACGTGCGTCGATGAGGCCGAAATCCCTGGAATCGGTCGAGACGGCCGCGTTGTCGCCCCGTAAGTCGAGTCGTCGGCCGACGCGTCCGACGCAGCGTTTTAGCAACCACCGATCGGCGTTGCGGGGGTCGCGCACGACGACGACGTCGCCGGTTCGAACCGGGCGCCACCGTCGCATCGCGGTGAGTCGTTCGCCCGGGCGATAGGTCGGTTCCATGGACGAACCCTCGACGGTCACGCGCCGCAGAAAGAACTCCAGGAGCCGTTTCACTGCTGTGAACGATAGACGAGGGCCGTGACTAACCTTCGATTGGAACAAAGGGTTCGTGCCGACACCACGACGATCGACAACCGAAAGGTGAAGCCATGACGCTTCTAACACGTATCAATGCTCTACTGGACGCCACGACTACTCCACTCGTCGCGTCGGCGCACTGCGACCTACCCTGTGGCGTCTACGACCCGGCGCAGGCCAAGATCGAAGCGCAGTCGGTGAAGGCCTGTATGGAGAAGTACAACGCGTCCAGTGACGACGACTTCAAAGTCCGTGCGACGTTCATCAAGGAAGAGCGCGCCGACCTCGTGAAGCACCACCTCTGGGTACTGTGGACTGACTACTTCAAGGTCGAACACCTCAAGGCGTTCCCGAACCTCCACGACCTCTTTTGGATGGCCACGAAGAGCGCGGGCGAAGCCAAGAAAACCAATGACGTCACGGTCGCCGATCGGCTACTGAGCGAGATCGACGCGATCGCCGAGATCTTCTGGGCGACCAAGAAGTAAACCTGTCAATCGAGATTCCCAGTGGCGTCGGCCGCCGGGATTCTTCTGGTCAATCGTCTACGCGAGTTCGGGGTGGGCCGGACAGTTGGCGAGTAAGGGATTGGCCACGAGCTCACGGTCGTCTATCGGCACACCACATACGTGGCAGGTCCGGTACGTGCCAGCGCGAAGTCGTTCCAGCGCACGATCAACGTCGTTCAATGTCGATTCAATCGCGCTGACGCTTTCGTTCGTGAATTCGGGCATGGTGCCAAACTACCGGGCCGGCAATGTTTCTACTTACTCTTCTCGCAACACCAGGGCGGTCGACGTGCCCGCCGCCATTCGACCGGGAATAGCGGCAACGACGTTCGCGAGCACGAGCGCGAGCACGACGATGAGAACGATGATCAGACCGGGCACGCTCGGCATCGGCACTGCGTCGATCTCGTGCGCGAAGAGGTCCCACAGAATCCGCCCGAGCAGAATGCCCACCGGCACCCCAATGACCACGCCGATTGCGACAGCGATGCTCGACTGCCACGCCACTGCCGCCGCAAGCTGTCGACGAACGAATCCGAGTGTTTTCAAGAGCGCGAGTTCGCGCCGACGTCGGCGAACCGAGGCGATGAGCGTCAGCGTCAGCGCGACCACCGCCCCCAACGCCAGTCCGCCTCCGAGGATGGCGGGCGTGGTGCCCATGGACCGGTAGTTGGCAATCTCCGCCGGTCGCAGGTGAGCAACCAATCCACCTGCCGGACCGGGGTCGTTAGGAATTCGATTGAGTTTGTAAATGATCTGGTGAAGGCTGCGCAGAGCGGCGTCCGTATTGACGCCGGATCGCAACCGAATGAGTACGACTTGAGGACCGGGAATCGAACTCTGCTGGGCATTCAGCAAGGCCGCCGGAAAATCGCTTGTGGCGACGAGGGCGCCGGTGCCCATTTCGAGACCCTTGGAGACCGGCGTCAGGGTAGCCGTGCCGACGATCGTCAAGGTCGTGGACTTCGTCTTGCCATTGGAAAAGGTGACCGTGTCACCGACTCGCTTATGAAGTGCGGCGAGTGTGTCGTTACCGAGGACCACCTGATTGGCGGCGTCCAAGCCGTGTCCCGAGAGCACTGGCGGTGCCACACGAGCACCAGGCGTTTCGGCCATCATCGGCACCGAATGACCGTCCAAATAGCCGATATTAAAATTTGCCCCAGACCACGACGCAACGTAGTGATCGTGATCAAACAACGTGGCGACCTGGGGCCCCGGCAAATCCTCCTGGCCGGCAAATCCGGAAAGAAGCGCGTAGTTCCAATTCCATCCGTACAGCGATGGATGCGAGACGAGATTGTCAAGGCTGGCCCCGAAGGTCACAGTGGTTACGAGGACGACCACCGCGAGGACGGCGCCGAGGATGGCCGATCGCACGGGAGCGGCGTTCGCCCCGCGTCCGGACTTCAACGCGAATCGCAGTCCGGTCGCGAGTGAGAGCGGGACGCCCGACGTTGTCGTCACTCGAGTGACCCACGAGTTCTCCTCCCGGACGTCACCTCGGCGACCCAGCCGCACTCGGTGCAATTCGCGTCGTGAAAGCACGACAGCGGTCGTCTCGAGTATGACGACGAGCGCCGCGATACCAAATCCGAGCACCGTCCAATCGAACGAGACGCCCGGGTACGGATAGACGAAGCGCACGGGTCCGAGCGGAGAGAGTGGGGACAACGAGATGGCGAGCGCGACGGCGAGGATTGCTCCCGTGGCCACGGCGAGCGACACACCAATCAACTGGGTGCAGAGCGCCATCGAGTTGTTGGCGCCCAGCGCCTGGAGTGTGCGCATCTCGGCGGCTCCGGTCCGCAACATTCGACCGATGGTCAATCCACCTATCAAGAGCGCCGCGATGCCCGCGATGAGTCCGAACACCCCGAGCGCAATGGCTTCGGGCTTGATCTCGCGTTGGCCCTGGGCGAGGGACTGGTTCACGCTTCCACCCCCACCGATCCCTATCTTGGAAATCGGGTCGACCTTCGCGGCCTCCGCGCGAAAGCGCGCCACGTTGGCCTCGCCACCTCGTAGCGTGACCGCCATCCCCGTGTAATACGCACAGCACGTTTCCAACTGCTTGGTCAATTCGGGTGACATCATCACCACGCTGGAGCCGAGCGCGTCGATTTCATCTTGAATCACGGTGCTGGGAATCACGATTTCGCCAACTATCGTGATCTTCGGAAACATGTGCGGCGGCCCGTTGTAGGTCGAACTCGTCTCTTCATCGGTAAAGAACGGGACTTGGATGACAGAGCCGATGTGCACCCCCATCTCGCGCGCGGCCTGCGCATTGATGACTGCTTCATCGGGTCGTTTTGGGTCGAACCAGTGCCCGGAGATGAGCGTCGCCTTATCCATCGTGAGGTACTCGGTGCCACCGATGACGGTGGGTGGGGTCTCACCGGCCGACCTATGAGGATGTAATCCCTTCACGCCCTCCAGATTTATGTTTCCGTCGAATCCAACCGTGACGGCGCTCTTCTCCACGAGTGGAAGATGCGCGATTGCACGATCAATTTTTCGGCTATACCCCGACTTAGAGCCCAATTGCGGATCGTCAAATCCCGCGAACACTTGCGTCGTAGCTGGGTCAGTGCTGGCCGCGTAAATCGGATATGAGGAGTCCGTTCGCCGAGCACCGGCGAGTGACGCCATCGACAGACCACCCACCAAGGCGATCAAGAACATCAGGCTCACGTAACTTCCCCATTGACGGCCGAACGTCGCGCGGAAGCGATACGAGGCAACCCTAAGTGTCTGATTCATCCGGTTGGAACTCCCACCATGGCGTGTCTGCTGATGCTGTCACGACCAAGCCGAATGTCACAGGTAGTTGGCAACACTTCGACGACTCGTACTAACACGTCGTTGAATTGACACTCGTCGTACCGATGGATTTGATGAGAATCCAGACTGTTTTGCGCGTGATGCACAATGAGTCTGACTCTGATTCGCCTCCTTTCACTGAATTCACCTCGACCGGAAGAGACTTAGTAGGCTCCTTTGAGCCAAGAATCAAAGGCAAGTCGAGTCGCTCGGGAATAAAGAGGAACGTCATAACTTCGATCCGCAGATTCGGAATGCCAAACTTCGGGCCGCTAGCTCATCGGGAAGAGCAGGGGACTTTTAATCCCAAGGTGCCGGGATCGAGACCCGGGCGGCCCACTAAATGGAATTAACCGTTCACGCCCGTGGATCCCAACGGTCGTCGTATTCTCACTCGAAAATCAAAGCTTCCAAGACTTCGTCGTGGGATTGATGGATTCGGAACTCCTCACGAAAGGTGTGACAGCCCTCAATTTAGGCCTCATAGTTCCGCAACACGTCGCGAAACCCGTGCGACAACCGACAACGCCGTCTCAGCAGTACCTCGGCATTCATGTTTTCCGGCACGATTCACCCCGAGAAGGAATGTTTCTTCGGCGTGGTCGTCGTGGTGACCGGTGACAGGCCAAGCTGGCGACGCAGTACGTTCTCGGCGGCGAGCACGACGTTGCCGTCATTTTTTATTGTGGTTGCCCACTCTTTCGCCTTCGGGCCGCTCTGGACCGCGAAGGCCAGCAAGTCTCTCACGACGAGTTCGTCAGCGCTCGCCAACGCGTTGACGGAGGGTGCGAGTTTCCCGGTCGCCACGTAGCCGATCAACTCGTCGTCGAAGGCACCTTCGGCATCGGCGAGACTCAGGTCAAGTCGAGCCAGGTCCTGGGCGTTCGATGTGCTCGTCAGCTTCTTGAGACCCGCCACCCACTTCGTCCCCGCCGCGGTCGACGTCTTGTAGTCAACAAGGTAGCGCTGTCGAATCTGGGAGAGGTCGATCGATGTCGGCACCCCGGAGAGGAAGGTGCGAACGAGAAACGTGAAGGATTCGCCTTCTTGAAACAGGAACGCGTGGCCGGCGTCGGGGTAGAGCACCAGTCGCGATCCGGGTATCTCGGCCGCTACTTCGCGGTCATTGGCGGCCGCGTCGATGCGGTCGTTGGCGCCATCGGCGACGAGAGCCGGTACCGAGATCTGGTCTGCCCTGCGGCCCGATGTGTCACGGCCGTCGAACCAGGAGAGAACCGCGGTCTTTTGGGCCGCGATCACCGACGCGGACACCCCCGACGACGGCGAGTACGCAGCGATGCTCCCGTCGAATGCGTCGGCGGCCATGGATTGACCGGCCGGAAAGAGGTCCGCCTGAGCGGCGGCGGGATTACTACCGGTGAGAGCGTCCACATCTTTCTGAGATGGCTGAATGGCGTTGCCAATACCGGGAAACGTGGCGCCCAAGATCAAACGATGCACCTGAGCGGGGTGACGAATCGCCAGCGCTTGGGCGATCATGCTGCCCATCGACCACCCGAGCACGTCGGGGTCGCCCAGACGTAACGCCGTGATCAGTGCGCTCGTCTGATCGGCCATGGCGTCGATGCTGAGCGGCGCTCGAAGTGCCGTCGTGCTCCCGATGCCCGCGTTGTCAAAGATGATTACTCGGTAGTGAAGCGCCAGCATGTCGATGAAGTGGGGGTCCCACGTTTGCATGGTCCCCGCGTAACCCATGATCAGCACGAGGGCGGGCCCGCGGCCCAACGCGCGATACTCCACGTTTCCTAGTTTCGTGTGAGCGACCGCTACCGTGGCGTCCACCACCGTCGCCGGCTTCGAAGCCGGCGGAGTCGCAGCGTTTGCCCCACTAATGCTCAGCGTCGCCGCTGTCAACGCAGCCATCACGACAAAACAGATCATCCAAGGGCGTCGTGCGCGATGCACGAGAGCCACATCTGAGGTTTGGGGGGGATCAGACGGTGACACGGCGAGCAAGGCTACGCCCAATTGTGTTCTTCTAATCAAAGTCATCTTCTCCTTACTCGTTCCATGGCGCCTATAGCCCGTCGACGAGGTCACGCAGCGCCGCGGTGTAAGCGTCCAGGGCTTTGCGGCCTTGTTGGGTGAGCACGATCGTCGTGAGCGAGGCGGCACCGGTGCCGGACTTCTCGGTATCGATGTAGCCCGCATCTTCGAGTTTGCGCAGATGAGTAATCAGGTTGCCGGGAGTTAGCCCGATCAATCCCTGGAGTCGAGTGAACGAGAGCGTGTCGCCGTCGGGCAGGGCCGCGAGCGTGGCCATGATCCGAAGCCGCGCAGGCACGTGAATCAGCGGGTCGAGCTCGTCAGTTGTCATTCGAGCATCCTTACGCGCGACGCCTCAAGAACTGAACGATCGCAAAGACGACCAGCACAGTGCAGAGTCCGATGCCGGAGACCAACCAGACTGCCACCGGTCCGGCGAACGCGCCGCCGATGCCGATGGCGATCAGGACGACTCCGAGGGCCAACGCGCGACTCTCTTCTCGAGTTGCGCCAAGTGTGAGAAAAACGGTCCCAGCGAAAAGCCACGGCGCGCTCGCGGGAAAGATACCGTAGACGATCGCGTGACTCGCGCCGGCGTGGTAGAGCGCCCCTTGGAAGAGCGAGTAGGCGAAAATGATGGCCAAGTATCCAGTTCGATACGTTCTGCTCTTCGCCGAGCGTCCGCTGATGCCGCTGGTGGCACGTTGAACTACCAAGGAAACCGCCACTATCCAGGCAACGATTCCTCCATACATCACTGCCAATGCCGCGCCACTCGGACCAACGTAAGGGCTCTGTCCGCGTACTGACCACCAAGCTGCGCCATAGGCGACGAGGAATATCACCGCTCCAATCAGCAGCAGAAACGGTGGCCAGACGTCAAATTGTCGTTGCGCGCGCAATTTGGTCTCCTGGAGAAGTGCGGCCGCTTCTTGGGGATTGAGCTCCGCGTCATTGTCGACGCTCTCGGACTCTGGAGTGTCATGTTCTTGGTTCATCACGCTTCTCCTTCAGACTTTGTGGTACAAAGTTACCGTACTTTGTACCACAAAGTCAAGCGTGAATTTGAAGTTTCCCCGCCGTCGATTTCCAGGAACCCGAGGAATGAACGGGTCGTTGAAGCGCAAATTGGGATGATTCCTTTGCAGCGACCGGCATTCTTTGCGAGTCCCGTCTCGGATAAGGGTCCCCAAGTAGGGACGAACCCTTAGCGGTGGCGCACCCAAATGTTCGGCTCGACGTAGATACCGAGATCCGCGGTCTTGTCAATCCGAAGAGGTGCCATACCCTTCGGGATGATGTAGTCGCCTGACACGGGAATCTCCAGTCCGGTCCACTCTTCCCACCGCGAGACCGTATCGGTCATTGTCTGAGCTTCTCGCGCGAGACCAATGACTCTGCCGCCAATGCGGACGTGCAGGCGTAACCAGGGGTCCCAGGGCATTCCGTCATCGCGCACCCACGCCGCGTAAGCGTCGATATTTAATAAGGGATAGAGGTGCTTGCGCGTCGGGCGAACGGGCGCTATCACGTTCGCAAGATGGTGCGCTGCCGCTGAGTCGCATAGAGCACGGATCAATGACGCTGCAACTCCGCTGCCCTTGAGTGACGGATGAACCACCGCGCCACCAATGACGAAGGTATCCGCAACACCCAATACACCGTGAACCTCAATTGATTGACGAAGCACCTCAGCGAAGGACGACGGTAGTTCTGACACTTCGCCCGACCACATGATGGGCACGCCCCAGCCCGTTGCAGCAAGTTGGTCGTCTTCATCAGTGAGGATGAGGTCATACTCTCGAAATGACTCGCGCACACGTGCGATGTACTTGTCGACCTCTTTGTCCCCACTGATGAATTCTGGAAAGCCCTCAGCAAACAGGGCCTCCATCTGCACCTCAGTCCAAGAACGAGCACTTGTTAACTCAACTCGAAACGGCGTCATGGAAACCTCCGCATCTCCGGCCACAAATCATCGCGTTAGCTTCGCCCACTTGCGCGGATCCTGCCGAACGCTCTCCAATGTATGCGACCTTCGCCACTCCTCTTTGACCCCCTCCCGCGCGATGAAACACAAGGGCCAGCCGCACTGCGCGTTGCCCTCATGTTGATTACGGGTCTTCTTTCCAGAGACGCAGACCGTGGGATTGGCGAACCAAAGGCCGTACAATCACGGGCACTTGCGGAAGTCGAAAAGTCGGAGGGCCGACGTCAACAATCTAATGGTGTGCGTCATCGCCTTTTGAGAAGATGACACCGAACCGCTGGT
>OBLW0100000303.1_pt1 | contig 41852 bp, 35 predicted proteins | sample 1520161 | NCBI WGS metagenome assembly OBLW01 (sample SAMEA3539309, study PRJEB22396) | soil metagenome | biome: tundra; feature: field; material: soil | place: USA | collected 2010-05 | depth 0.15 m
ATCGAAAACGCCTCGCACTCAATTCTGAGGCTCACCCCTAACTCGTCGCCGAGGCGTTTCCGATGTTGGCTAACGGTCACTCGTCCGGAACTCTCAATTCTTCAGGGTTTCGTCGGTGATGCTCAATGAGTGCATAGCCGATTTGCAATAATCGAGAATCCCTTCCAGCCGCATTGGCGTTCATGAGTAAGAATCCAGCCTTCTGCTCTTGACGCGATGCATTGCCTCCATTCTTGAAGTGCCAAGATATTCCTGGTGGAAATCTCTCCGCTGCAACTTATTGTTTTCGATCGGTAGAGAGTGGAGGCTAGCGAATACGAGAATATCGGACGTCTTGGAATCGAGACCTGGAGCACCGAGCAACTCTTCTTATCCTGGTCTGTTATCTCTGAGGCAGCTTTGCTGACGCTTCTTCGCCTTGTGATCTCACATTTGCAGTGTCCAGGCCCGGAAGAAACTGCGGCGCGATTTGCTGATTAGTCGAGGCCAGCCACTCCTTCGCTTTCGCGTCCCCGTGGTCGGCGGCTTTCAGAAACCATGCATGTGCCTGCACTCGATTCTGTGCCACGCCCAAACCTTTGAAATACATGTAGCCGAGGTTGTTTTCCGCGCTCGCTAACCCCTGCTGAGCTGCCCTGTTGAACCATTTAACCGCCAACGCGAAATCCTGCGCCGTTCCCAGTCCCTTGAAGTAAACAATTCCAAGGCTATCTTCCGCGGGGGCTAAACCCTGCTCCGCAGCTTTGCTATACCATGCGATCGCTTTCGCGTAATCTTGCTCCGTCCCTGATCCCGTTAGGTACATCGAGCCGAGACTGTGTTGGGCGTTCGGATCCCCTTGATCTGCCGCTTTGCTGAACCAGGAAAGTGCCCGCACTTGATCTATCGCCACTCCCATTCCTTTGAGGTAAATAAAGCCGAGGTTATTTTCCGCCCGCGGATACCCTTGCTCTGCCGCTCTTTTGAACCATGCCAGCGCCTGCGCATAATCCTGTTTTGTACCAAGGCCCTGGCAGTAGAGAACGCCAAGGCCGTTCTCGGCATTTGGATCCCCTTGTTGTGCCGCTTTGCTGAACCAGGTAATCGCCTGCGCGTAATCCTGTATGGTGCCTATGCCATTCTGGTACATCATAGCGAGGCGAACCTCCGCACCCGCATAGCCTTGCTCCGCCGCCTTACTCATCCACTCGAATGCTTGCCTGGGATCCCGCGAGGTCCCTTGGCCGAATGCATACATGTAAGCGAGGATGGTTTGGCTTCTTGCGCTGCCCAGATCGGCCCCCTGCCGATACAATGTAAAGGCTTCGGAAAACTTCTCTTGTTGATAGAAAGAGATCGCCCGGCTCTCAATTTCGGCAATCGATTTCTCGCGGTTTTTCGTCCTGGACAGGGCAAACACCGCAACTAGGCAAAGGAACGCAACCAACCGCGCACACGCACAAAGTTGGCCCATGACGGGCCTCTGCTTCCCGGGGGTGGGAGACTCAATCTTTCGGAACCCGAGTAAGCAAGCGGGAAAACCGGGAAAAAGATACTGCTTCCTGTTTCTAATGTCAAGTAGTGTCCTACTTCTCCACCCTGCTCTTTTCATGAGGGGCCAGGGTTCCCCTCTCAACGGGATGGAGCAACGAGCCTACTGGCAAATGCGTTCAGCACGTTCCCTGCGGTTCAGGTGATGTAGTGGCATTGCAGTGGGTATGATGGGCGGCTTGCTTGATCAGACGCCCATTCAGGCTCAGTAACCGGAGCACGATGCAGATTGTGACTGATTCCGAGCGCCACCTAAGCTGGCGCAGCGCAATGTTGAGATTGCGGTCGGATGACTCGCGAACCGGAAGTAGTTCTCAGTTGGTGTTAACAAACCAATGCGCTTTTCGAACCGTTCCGTTGTGGTTCCTGGTTCCGGTCGGATTGTCGACAACTCGGAAGCTACTCTTTCGGCATTATTGCGGGTGCGGCGCCGCCACCGGGGTCGTACATTTTTGGGATGCGGTCTTCGGCGGCGGGCAAAGGCGGGAAGGCGGCGTGCGGCTCAGTCTGGTACCAGTAGGCGACCGAGTAGAAATCGTCGGAGCGGTGGTTGGCGTGGCCGTGCTCGATGGTGACCTTGATGGACTCGTCGAACGTGATGGGGCTTTCGGTATGCCAGCGATAGAGGCAATAGCGGCCGCCGATGCGCTCGGGATCGACCATGTAGGGCGCGCCGTTGTGCTGGTAGCCGAAGGACTGCAGGCCGAAGTCCCAGGCGCCGTTGTAATAATCTTCTGACCCGGTGCCGTTGATGGTGGGTAGCTTGTCTCCATCGATGAAGATCATGTCGTCGCCTTCGCCGAACCATCCGGTCTGGTTCTGCAAAACGGCTTGCGTGACGCCGACAAAATGCCCTTTGCCTTTGGCCTCCATGAAAACGTAGTTGTCCGCGCCGTCAAGATTCTTGCGGTCGTTGATGCCGGGACTGCCGTTGTTTGTCCAGTCGTTGGTCCAGCCACGGCAGGGCGCGGCCTGGCGATACTGCGCGTGGAAGCGGGCGACGTCCGCAGGAAGAGTGGGCAGGGTTATGTAGTCGATGGCGTAGTAAAGCGAGTTGGTGCGGACCTTGCCCTCGTTGGTCACGGTGATGCGGGCGGAAGAGGAAAACGGCATCTGAAAGTAGGCGTTGAGCGCCTTGATGGGCGCGACGGCCAGCAGCTCCGACTGGTAAACGAAGTACTCGCCCAGGCCGAGGCCGAAGAAATCGCCGATGGGCGTTTCAACGGATGGGGTGCTCTCGCCGTCCCACCAGGCGCGGAGAACAAGGTTCTTGAGGTGCATGGGGTCCGACGAGGAGATAGTGAACCAGATGTGCGTTACCACGCCGGCGCCGGTGATATCGAGCAGCGTGGCTGATTGGCCGGGCTCCACGGGGGTTGCGTCGCGGTTGCCGCCTGTGCGGTCCCAGCTTGAACTGCGGCGGGTTTTGTAAGTGCGGAGGCGGGCTTGCGCGAAGAGTTCGTCCGGTGTTTCCGGTTGCCCGGTTGGCGCGGGTGCCGCAGCAGGTGAGCTGGCAGCGGCGCCGGCGGCATTCAAGCCGAGAAGCGCGGCTGCGGAGACCATGCCTCCCAGCAGCTTGCGCCTTGCCGGCAAACCTTCATTGGAATCGGACGAATGCATTGAACGAGCCCTCCTGGCTTTTTAATGGTGAAAGCGAGTTGTAGTCTCGAGCGCCGGGGGCTGTCAAGAGGGTGGCGGGCTCTAGTCCACAACCAGCTCTAGCGCTTGCGCTCCTTCAGGTTGTGACTGTCGGATGCTTTCAGGGTCATTCCGTAGAGAGATTTGAACTGCTCGATTTCTTTGAGCGTTTGCGGAGAGAAAGGGACGATTTTGCCCTCGAATGCGTGAAGGACGATTCCCTCAAGCAGGTCGCCCAGGGTCATGTCCTTTTGCTCGGCGAGTGCTTTGAGCACCTTGAGCATGCGTTTTTCCATTCGGACGCCTGTCTGGACGCGTTCGACGACTACGGGTTCGCGATTTTGGGGTTCGTGCGGCATTGGTTCCTCCTGTTATCTTGGTACCAATGTACCAAGATAACAAAATCCTGTCAATTCATCTTGCGAGACCGCGGAAAAAGGCCCGGCGGAATTGAATTCGCATGTCCGGCACCCGCACATCAGGCACTCGCGCATTCCGGCTTCGCCTGTTATGGTCAGTGAGGAAACTCAAAATGAACCCACCATAGGATCGACCGGGCATGTGGAAACGTTGGCGAATCCGGATACTGCTGTTCCTGGCCGTTCTCGGCCCCGGATTTATTACGGCAAATGTCGACAACGACTCCGGCGGCATCCTCACCTACTCCCAGGCAGGCGCGCAGTTCGGCTATTCCCTGCTGTGGATGATGCTCCCTATTACTATCGCTCTGATCGTAGTGCAGGAGATGTGCGCCCGCATGGGCGTGGTCACGGGCAAGGGCCTCAGCGACCTTATCCGCGAGGAGTTCGGGCTGCGGCTCACCTTTGTGCTGATGCTGCTGCTGGTGGTGGTGAACTACACCAACGTGGTCACGGAGTTCATCGGCATTGCCGGATCGCTGCACCTGTTCCACGTAACCAAGTACATCTCAGTGCCTTTTTGCGCCGCGCTGGTGTGGTACATGGTGGTCAAGGGCAGCTACAAGAGTACGGAAAAAATCTTCCTTGTCGCGTCGGTCGTGTATATCGCATACATTTTCGCCGGGGTGCTGTCGCAGCCCAGTTGGCACGATGCGCTAAAAGCGACGGTGACCCTGCCGGCCCGGTCGGTGTGGAGCGACAAGGCGTATATGTACATGGCCATCGGCGTGGTGGGCACCACCATTGCTCCGTGGATGCAGTTTTATCTGCAGTCCTCGATCGTGGAAAAGGGCATTCGCGTGAAGGACTACGCGGCGTCGCGGCTGGACGTGATTGTGGGCAGCTTTTTTACCGACCTGGTGGCGTGGTTCATTGTGGTGGCCTGCGCGGCTACGCTTTACGTGCATGGGATGGGGGACATCCAGGTGGCCTCAGACGCGGCCGAAGCGATGCGCCCGCTGGCCGGTGACTACGCCTTCATTCTTTTCGCCTTCGGGCTTTTCAACGCATCAGTATTCGCGGCATCGATTCTGCCCATCTCAACGGCTTACACCGTGTGCGAAGGCATGGGGTTCGAATCGGGCGTGGACAAGAGCTTCAAAGAGGCGCCGTTTTTCTACTGGCTCTATTCGCTGCTGATTGCCGGTGGCGCCGTAACCGTGTTGCTGCTGCCGGATGCGCAACTGATCAACGTGGCGATTCTTTCGCAGGTGCTGAACGGCGTTCTGCTTCCGGTAGTGATTATTCTGATGCTGATGCTCATCAACCGCAAAGACTTGATGGGCGAGCACAAGAACTCGCGGTTGTGGAACGTGATTGCCTGGGGGACAAGCATCATCGTCATCGGCATGACTGGGGTTATGCTTTGGGGGATGATGCCGGGGCATTGAAAGGAACCGAGGGACGCTCACGTTGTGGGAATAGACGGTTGCCATTCCGGCTGGCTCACTTGTCGCTATGAAATTCACACGCGGCAAGTCAACTTCCGAATAGTCCCAAGTTTTGACGAAGTGCTGAGATTTTATGAGACCGCGAAGTTCATTGCTATAGATATCCCCATTGGCCTATGGAACGACGGTCAGCACCGCTGCTGTGATGTTGAAGCACGGCGCCTCCTTGCACCTCATCGTAGCAGCTGCGTATTTCCGGCCCCATGTAGGAGCCTGCTTGACATACAGAACTACACTGATGCCTGCGAAATATCTCGCGAGCGTTTTGGAGGGGGTATCAGCAAGCAATCGTACGCAATCTATCCGAAGGTAGCTGAGGTGGATCGACTGATAAGCCCGAAACTTCAGGAGCGAGTTTTCGAGGTTCATCCTGAACTCTGCTTTTGGGGCATCAATCACCGTCGGGCCCTGCTCAACAGCAAAAGAACTCGGAAAGGTTATGAGGATCGACGTCTCCTTCTCAACGAAGTCTTGGGGATTCAATTTCCAGATTCTCTGAATTGGAGAAGTATTTTCCCAGACGGACCAGTCAACGCAAACCGGGACGACGTCCTAGACGCTGCTGTCGCCGCTCACACAGCCTATCGAGCCTTCCTTGGAAAAGCCGAGCGGCTACCTCAACAGCCAGCGATTGATGAACGGGGCTTACGAATGGAAATGCTCTATTGATTTGGCGTTGAATGGGTCTCGGACCAAGAATCCCGAAACGCCATGGCCCCGCCTGCGGCAGCTTGCCCGAGAAGAATCGCCGCGTCTGGCACGCCGCAGAGGGTTCAGGCGACGGCCAATCGCTTGAGTTGGATGCGGCCAGCGGGGATCTGGGCAAGATCGTACTGAGCTTGCTGCGTAATCCAGCTCTCCGCGCTGCCGCCAAAAACCTGGGAGAGCCGGATGGCCATCTCCGGCGAGATGCCTCGCTTGCCGTTGACCAATTCGGAGAGAGTGGTGCGCGTGACGCCCAAGGCCTGCGCGGCTCGCGTGATGGTAAGGCCGAGCGGCTCGATGCACTCGGAAAGAACAACGCTGCCGGGATGAGGCGGATTCTTCATCGGCATGGGGAAACCTCCTTAGTGGTAATCCAGATAATCGACTTCAGACGCATCACCTTCAACAAATCGAAAAATCACTCGCCAATTGGCTCGCACCGTAACCGCCATGAAGCCCCGCAACTGCCCCTTCAGCGCGTGCAGGTTGAAGCCGGGAAGATTCATATCCTCCGCTGAATCGGCCGCATCCAGGCGGGCGAGGATATTGCGCAATTTGGTCAAGTGTTCCGCTAGAACTCCTCGATGGTCGTCATCCTCATAGAGGCGTTTCAACCCTTTGTGGCGGAACGATTGGATCATTAGCAATCGTAATGCGTAACGTAACGTAGGTCAAGTAATTTTGGACCGGGCGCGTCGGAATTAATCCTTGCTTTGTAGCTCAAATGGGCTACAGTATTGCTATGGCCACCAATGCCGTTGTCCGCTCCAGAATCAGCCTTGAAGTGAAAGAGAAGGCTACCGCAGTGCTCGATGAGATGGGCCTGACAGTCTCCGATGTGATGCGCATTGTTCTTACCAGGGTCGCAAAGGAGAAGGCCCTACCCTTCGACTTGAAACCCAACAAGCTCACGCGAGAGACCATGCGCAAGAGCGCCAAGGGCGTAGACATACATCAGGCCAAGGACGCCGCCAATCTCTTCAAGAAACTGGGGATATAGTGCGGTCCGCGACCTATTCGACCCAATTTCACCGCGACGTCAAACGGCTTCAGAAGAGGGGCAAAGACCTCGAAAAACTGAAAGCGCTTATCTAACTCTTGCTGGCCGAGCAGCCCTTGCCGCCGCAATACAAAGACCATCCGCTGAAACTCAATTGGGCCGGATACAGAGATGCGCACGTTGAACCGGATTGGGTGCTTATCTACTCAGCCACCGATGAGAAAGTTCACCTGGAGCGGACCGGAACCCATGAAGAACTCTTCGATAATTATTGATCTGATTACAGCAGCTTGCCTGCGGCGAGGTCGCGAATCAGGCCTCGGTCGGCGGCGAGGAAGTCGTAGCTGGTGAGGTCTTCGAGGCGTACCCAGCGGACCTGCTGGTAGATCTGGTTATCGATTTCGCCGGTGAACTCGTGGACGGCAAAGAATTGCAGGTCGACAGCGCCGCCATGGCGGTAGTTGTGGCGGATCCGGGTGACAGGCGGGCCAATGGCTGCCTGAATGCCGAGTTCTTCGTCCAGTTCGCGGGCTAGCGCCTGCTCCGGGCTTTCGCCGGCTTCGATCTTGCCACCGGGAAACTCCCACAATGACGCCATCGGCTGATCGGTTCGGCGTTGACCGATGAGAACCTGGCCTCCGCGAACGATGAGCGCAGCCGCTACAAAGCGGAGGGAGGGGCCTGCGGGACGTGAGCTGGAATTTGACTGGTCTGATTCCACACTTCTAGTGTAAACGCAACAAAAGAGATGCCGTACCTGACGAGGCGCCGTTTGCTATTACGCAGTGAAGACAATTGCAACGAACCCGGCCCAGAGGCCGACCCTTCAGAGTCGGACTTATTCGCCCTCGACCGCCGATTCCGCGCCCTCGGCGGACTCGGGACGGAAGTAGCCCCAGCCGTTCTTTGCGGCCGCCGCAAGCAGTGCGGGAGATGGGTTGACCGGGAATGGACAGCGCGCGAGTTTCAGCATTGCCAGGTCGTGAATTGAGTTGCCGAAGACCGCATCGGGCGCGGCCAACCCTACCCGCTTGAGTGCAACGGCCTTGCCTGGGCCGGTGGGTACGTCGACAATCTCGGTTGTAATAAGCCCATCCGTGACGCGGACCTCGGCGGCCAGAACGCGCTCCTCCGCGATGCCGAAGTCGCGCACGCCCTCGGCAACCACCCAGCGGTTGGTAGAACTGACGGCCCAAAGTTCAGTGCCGCTCTCGCGCAATGCGGCAACCAGATCGACCATCTCCGGAAAGATGTTCTGGTGCACAAATTCCTTGATGTACTGGGCGGCGGCGGCGCGCAGTTCCTGCTCGCGCAGGCCGGCATAGATCTGCACCATCTCGCCGCAGATTTCTTCTTCGCTCACCTTGCCGGAACGATAGGCGCGGTGGCGGGTGTCAATCCAGTCGCTGGTGGAGCGTGAGACGAGCCCTTGCTCGAGCGACCAGACCATGAAGCCGTAGCCTGAGTCGCCTCCCCACAGCGTTCCATCGCAATCGAAGACTGCAACCTTTGGTTTGCAATCGAGAACCATCCGCCTGAACTCCGGGGCGGTCCAATTGTGAATATCTATTTGCGTAGCTGCCAAACTTTCCTCAATCCTGCTCGATATATTCATCCAAGTCTATTCTCCCCTAAAAGGGGCCTTTTTTGCACGTTAAGGTTTGGAGAAGACCCCTGTGGAATGGAGATAGATGTACCCAAAGACACAACAGCTGAGCCGGGTTCAGGGGGGTGAAGGCCCCTGCTCCCTCCAAAGGCTCCTGAACCCTCGGATTGGTTGAAAGCCTCAACTAAAATTCTCGAACTGACTTAAAACTCGTCGTAGGCGATGTGCTGCGAGGGAACGCCGAGCGAGGCCAGCATACGGTTGCATGCCTTGATCATCATCGGCGGACCGCACAGATAGTACTCGACGGCGGTGGGGTCAGGATGGTCGCGCAGGTATTTCTCAAAAACGACTTCGTGGATGAAGCCGGTGTGGCTGGCCCAATTGTCATCAGCGAGCGGCGAGGAGAGGGCAAGGTGGAATGTGAAGTTGTCGTGAGCGTCGGCGAGGTCGCGGAAATATTCTTCGTAGAAAATTTCCTGCCTTGAGCGCGCGCCGTACCAGTAGCTTATTTTGCGCGCGGTGTGCTGAGTTTCAAGCAGGTGCGCGAGATGCGCACGTAGCGGAGCCATGCCGGCGCCGCCGCCGATATACACCATCTCATGCTGCGTGGGCTTGATGTGAAAATCGCCGAAGGGGCCGATGGCGGTGACGATGTCGCCGGGCCGGAGCGAGAAAACGTAACTGGAGCCGGCGCCGGGAGCGCAGTCCTGGCCTGGCGGCGGCGTGGCGATGCGCACGTTGAAGCGCAGTGTGCGCTCAGAATCCGGATTGCATGCAAGTGAATAGTTGTTGCGGCGGCCTGCCTGGGGATTGTGCGCTACCAGATCGAAGACGTGCTGTTTCTCCCACACCGTGGCGAAGGGCTCAGGAATTTCGAACTCGCGGAAGCGGATGGAGTCATAGGCAGGAATGTCGAGCTGCAGATAATCGCCTGGTGCGAAGGCAATTCTTTCGCTGCCGTCTTCAGGCTCAAGAACCAGTTCCTTGATGAACGTTGCAACACTGCGGTTGCTGACGACTCGGAACTTGAAGGCCTTTTGTAAACGCGCGCCGGCGCCGCCCGCATGGACAACATTGATGTGAATGCGACCGTTCCGCTCCTCAACTGGATAAGTAGCGAGGCCGCGACAGACGGGCGCGCGCGCAGGCGAGCCATCGATGAGATTGAAGCGCCCGTTGTGCTTTGGGCACTCGATTATCTTCCCCTTTACAAGGCCGCCCGAGAGGTGGGTATTGCCGTGGGTGCAGAATCCATCGCTTGCGTAGGGCTGGCCCGCCTCGTCGCGATAAAGCGCGAAAGATTTTCTGCCGTGGTCGAAGCGGATGGCATCAGAGCACAGCAAATCGGCTGCGGCGCAAACTTCGATCCAACCCTCGGCGTCCGGCTGGGCCTGCGATGTAAAGCATGCTTCGCTCAGGCACGGTTTCGGCTCAGGTAGCCTGCGCTTGACGTGATAAGCGGGGTCCTTGATCTGCTTGCGCAGCGCAGGAATAATTTCGCGCCACGCCTTCGGAATACTCGTATAGGGCGTGGGGCAGTCGTCCTTTACCGCGGCGTGGAGCCTGGGCAGCGCATGATAGGGAACCAGCGGGAACATGTGGTGCTCAACGTGGTAGTTCATGTTCCAGTAGAGATAGCGGTTGATCAGATTCATATGCACCGTCCGGCAGTTGAGACGGTGGTCGAGCACGTTCTCTGCCAGGCCGGCATGTTGCGTCATGCCGTAGATGGGCATGAGCCAGGTGCCGAATATATTTGTGAGCCCGACGAGCATCAACGGGAGAATGCTGCGCTGGTATATCGAAAGTCCGATGACGGAGGCGTAGATGAGGAAATAGATGCGTGCCCGGAGATAGACCTTGGGGAACTCCGACTCGGGGATAAAGGTTTCTTCCGCGGCGGACATGCGGCCGATGCAGTGCATCAGCACGGCCTGGAAGTATTTCGGGTAAGCGCGCACGCCGAGAAAGGTGAGGACGATGGCTTTCCAACTTGGCGGGCGAGGCACGGCGATTTCAGGATCGCGGCCAACGATGATGGTGTCGCTGTGATGACGGTTGTGGCTCCAGCGCCAGATTGTGGACTCGCGCATGACCATGAATGACGCGATCTCATAAAGCGCGTTGTTCATCCAGTCGGTTTTGAATGCGGTTCCGTGGCCGCTCTCATGCCAGCGCGAGTCGGAGGTCGAGGCGTAGAGCGCGCTGTAGATGGCGTAAGGGAGAACGGCCCACCACGAGCCCCAGAGCGCATAAGTCGCAAAACCGGCGGCGAAGAGCAGTGCAAACCAGAGGATGGTGTCGCGGATTGCCGGTCCATTGCGGCGCACGAGCAGCCTGCGCATGGTTTCGCGAGGCACGGAGCATTGATACCAGTCGGCCTCTGCGAGCCCCTTTTCAACGGCAAGCGTGGCGTTCACACCAGTCAGGCTGTAGTCGGGGTGGATTAGCGGTTTGTCCAGAACACTCGCACTGTGCGCCATATTCGAATTGCCTGTCGGTGAAGATCTTTCCTTGTTCTCGCGCTATGTGTTGACCGAAGGGCCCAGTTCGGAAGTTGTAGAGAAAGCATACGCCGTGGCGCGATGTCGCGGCAGCGCAGGGGAATGCCGGACATTAGACAGTATACGTACGCCTCTGGTAGCGTTTCGAGTTGTTATTGAGTATGCTTGCAGCAATATTCCGCATATCGAATTCATAAGCTCCGGGAGGAGCTTGCCTTCATGACTGGACCTTCTTTGTCCGCACCCGGCGGGACTTTTCAGGAACATGAATCAGTGTCCGGGAAATTCAATCGAAGCTATGTCGTCTTTCTCGCATGTACCGCGGCCCTGGGCGGACTGCTATTTGGGTTCGATATCGCCATCATCACGGGCGCTGGTCCGTTCCTGGTGCGGCAGTTCGATCTCGGCGACATCAGCCTGGGCTGGGCATTCAGTTCCCTGCTGTTTGGATGCGTGCTTGGGTCTTTTCTAGCCGGGCGGCTGACCGATCGCTTTGGGCGCAAACGCATGCTGGTGTGGGTGGCGCTGCTGTTTGTGGCTACATCGGTCGCTACTGCTTTGGCTCCGAACTTTCCCGTCTTCATTCTCGCGCGCTTTATTGGCGGCCTCGCGGTGGGCGGCGTTTCACTGCTCTCGCCCATGTATATTTCTGAAGTTGCTCCGCCTTCGATCCGAGGGCGGATGGGAACTGTCTATCAGATGTCGATCGTGATCGGGCTGCTGAGTTCGTACTCCATCAATTATTTGCTGCGCAACACGGGGCCGCATAACTGGCGGTGGATGTTTCTTACCGGCGTTGTGCCGTCGACGGTGTTTCTAATTCTCATCGCTCTCGCGCCTGAGACTCCACGCTTCCTGGTCAGAATTGGCAAGACGCGCGAGGCGTTTCTTCTGGTCGAACGCATCTCAGGAAAAGAGACTGCGCAGGCTGAGATCTCTGCGATCACTGAAAGCCTGAGCGGTGCGACAGAGGACTGGAGCGGTTTGTCCCGGCCGGGCGTGCGCAAGGCGCTCATCGCCAGTGGATTTCTGGCAATTCTGATTCACGTTTCGGGCATCAACACGATTATTGATTACGCTCCCGCGATCTTTATTTCCGCGGGCTGGAAGGTGGACGGCGCGCTTTTCTCCACCTTCCTGGTAGGGGTGACGCAGTTTGTCTTCACCATATTCGCATTGGGGATGATCGACAGATTCGGACGAAAGCCGCTGTACATTACCGGCTCCCTCGGCATGGCGCTGTCGCTCACCGGGTTGATCTTTGCCGCACTGACTGGACGATTTCACGGACTGCCGGTGCTGGTGCTCATCCTGACTTATCTGGCCTTCTTCTCTTGCTGCGTGGGGCCTGTTTTCTGGACGCTGGTGCCGGAGATATTTCCCAACGATGTGCGGGGCAGGGCGATGACGTTTCCCGTTCTGCTGCAGTGGGTGGCCAATGCGATGGTGGTGCTGCTGTTCCCTTATGCGTTTCACGTAATTGGAAAGGCAGTTACGCTGGGGTTTCTTGCGCTGATGTGCGTGACGCAGGCGGTGTTTACGTGGCGCTATGTGCCGGAAACCAAGAACAAGCCGCTGGAGGAGATCGAAGCTCATTGGAATGCGTCGAAGTAGGGTGGATGGATCCGGCAGGGCCGATTCGTCGCATTTGCGCTTCACCCGACGATGCCGGAAGTGAAAATCCATATTCCCGACTCGCACCGGCTCTACGGGATGGTGATTAAGGGCGAGAAATGCGGACCCTGCGCTCCACCCTGGGCTAATTTCGTATTCTCCCTGCCGGGAGAATGGACCGCCTCGAATCAATATCTGGAAGGCTGGCTGCAAAAATCCGCTAGTGCTGATGTTGATTCCTTGATGAACGAGGTTCGACAATCTCCCGGGTACCCGCAGGCCTGGCATCAACGCGCGGATAATTGAAGCTGTGGACACCCCGCGTAATTTGACGCTCTTGAAGGAATACCAGGCGTATTTGCGCGTGGAAAAGGGCTTGCGGCCCCTTACCTGCGAGGCCTATTTAAGCGACCTGAGGACCTTTGCGGAGTTCATCGAAGGCCGGAACGGCGTACTCCTGAAGGCGGTTCAGGAGGATGTGGCTGCATTCCTTGAAAATCTTCGCAACCATGGCATCGAATCTCGCTCGTCGGCGCGAAAGCTGAGTTGCCTGCGCGGTTTTTACAAGTGGCTGTTGCTGGACCGGCGCATTCATCACGATCCAACTGTAAATATTGAGTCGCCCAAGGCGTGGAAGGTTTTGCCCAAGTCGTTGGCGGAGCCTGAGGTTGCGGAGATGCTGGAGCGCGCCGGAATGGCTGCCTCGCATCCGCAGGCGAAGGCTACCGCTTTGCGCGACCGCGCCATACTCGAGCTGCTCTACGCTGGCGGGCTGCGCGTCTCTGAGGTGACATCTCTTTCCACCGGCGACCTGGCGCTGGATGCGGGGCGCGTGCATCTGCGCGGCAAAGGCGACAAGGAACGCATTGTTCCGCTGGGGCGCACAGCGGTGGAAGCACTCGAGACCTATCTGCGCGAGGGCAGGCCGCACCTGGCGCGCATCAGCAGCAAAAGCAAAGCCAATGCCGCGCGGCAGGAATCTTCGCGGCAGGACCCGGCGCGCTTGTTTCTCTCACTCAGGGGCATGCCGCTTACGCGCCAATGGATCTGGCACCTGGTAAAGATAGCTGACAGCACAGCCAGCCCGCACCGGTTGCGCCACAGTTGCGCCACCCACATGGTGGAGCATGGCGCCGACCTGCGCAGCGTGCAGTTGATTCTGGGCCACGCAGACATCTCCACAACGCAGGTTTACACGCACCTGGCACTGGGACGGCTCAAGGCGGTGCACCGCAAACACCATCCCCGCGGAGCATCGAGACCGGAGACCGTTCAATCCACACCGCGCCCATTTGGGGAACGGCCGCCCGCAGCTTCGCGGCGCAAGAAGGCGGTGGTCCATGCAAGGACGGAGAAGGAGCCGGCATGAGCGCCACGTCGGTTCAGGTGATTTCCTCTCGGCTCGATGATCTGGTCAACGGCTTTCTGAAGGTTCTGGCCAATGAGCGAGGATCCTCAACACACACTCTGCGCGCTTACCAGCGGGAGCTGCACGGCTTTGCTGCATGGGTCAACGGACACTACGAGTCTGAGCAAAGCGCAGACCAGAATGTGGACCAGAGTGTGCAGCGGATCGAGCACACCGACATTCGCGCCTACCTGGGCACGCTTTACGATCGCGGCCTTTCAAAGGCATCTGCGGCGCGGGCGCTGGCGGCGATTCGAAGTTGGTTCAAGTGGCTGGCACGGACTGGACACATCGACATGAATGCCGCGTCCCTGGTGGCGACGCCGCGCCTACCAAAACATCTGCCGCGCGTTCCATCCATTGAGCAGATGAACCAGGTGGTGGACTCGGTGAGCGAGGATGCGGCAAGTTGGCCGGCGCGCGACAAGGCCATTCTCGAGTTGCTGTACGGTTGCGGAATTCGTAATGCAGAGCTGACGGGGTTGAACCTCGCGGACATTCACTGGGCCAACGAGGCAATCCTGGTGCGAGGCAAAGGGCAGAAGCAGCGTTATGTGCCGCTGGGCGACGCGGCCGCAGTGGCGTTGCGCTCGTATCTCACCGAGCGTGCGGCGCGGCTGGAAGCGGCGGGCAGGAACACGGGAGCCGCGACGCAGGCATTGTTTCTCAATTTGCAACTGCGCGGGCTGGCCAAGGCCGGCGGCCAGGCTCGGCTGACGACGCGGAGCGTGGGCCGCATCGTCAAGCGCATCGCAATTATGCGCGGTCTCTCGTCGGAAGTGCATCCGCACACGTTGCGCCACGCATTCGGAACTCATCTGTTGGAAGAAGGCGCCGATCTGCGCGCTATACAAGAACTGCTGGGGCACGAGCGGCTCTCGACTACGCAACGATACACGCAGCTCACCACCGCACAGTTGACGCAGGTTTACGACCGAACCCATCCGCGAGCGCGCTAGCAAACCTGGCGGCTCACTGAGAAATCACTTGCCCATCTGGGCGAGGTCGAGTTCACGGCGGAAGTTCGCGGTCACTTTGGATTTGAATTTCTTGTCGAACAGTCCCTTACGAACCAGGTATTTCTCCATGTTGAGGATGGGATTGCCGGCTGCCCGGCGCTTGCCCGATTTTGAAATGGCGTGGGGCCATGGCTTGCAATCAATGAGGGTGGGACCGCTGCCGCGGCGAGCGTGGGCGATGGCTTCTGTAGCAACGCGATAAGCTGCGACGGCGTCATCTCCGTCGACAACGACGCCAGGAAAGCCGCAGTTCTCCGCCATGATGCAAAGATCCTCGCTATCCAGATCGCTGTGGCAAACCAGCAGAATGGGCAGGCGTAGTTTGCCTGCGCGATGCATGGCTTGATGCAAAAGCTCGGGCGAATCATACGGATTGCCGCAGAACGCCAAGACTATTTCCTTGTTCTTGCGGGCCTTGTTTTCCTTGGCCGCGGCGATGGCCCTGTCGAGTTGCGCACGGAGGCTCAACAAGGGAGGAATGACTTTGAGCGGTGCGTAGGGGGTCCGGGCACGGCCGGGGCTGGCGGCGAGTGCGGAGAAGATTCGGCTGACGGACAGGCCTTTTACGAAGCAGGGAATAAGGCCGCGGGGTGATGGTGCCAGTGTATCGCCGGGAAGGAGATCGACGCCAAAACCGACGGCAGCAGCTTCGTGGCTCTTTGCGGCATAGGCTTCGGTGAGCCCGTTTTGCTTGGCCAGAACACGGATGCGCTCCTCGAGCATGCGGCATCTGAGCATGGTGCTGTAGATTTGCAACAGCTTGTCATTGGAGATGAGCGAGAAGCCGTTATGAGGAGGCTGCGTGGTCTCGTCGATGGAGACTCGGGTTCTTGCAATTGACATCGTTTGGAGGGTCCTAAAAGGGGCTTCTGCGATTGTAAACGCCTCGAAGAATCTTCGCTTGGGAGGAATTGCGGAAACGCTACAGGTAGGTTCAATGGGCTCAAAAAAAGCAGGTGGCGGGCGATCGCGATTGCTGCACGATGGCTCGCCACCCCAAGTTACTGACGCACTCGATTAGAACGTGTACTTCAAAGCGAATTGCGCAATGCGTGGATCACCCGATCCAGTAATGGTTCCAAACGCAGTGCTGCTGCCAACCGGGTTATTGACGGCCGGGTTGTTGAGCAGGGTGTGGTTGAGCACGTTGAAGTACTCAGCCCTGAACTCCAGGTTCGTCTCGCGGTATAGAGGGAATTGGCGAACGACTGCCGCATTCCAGTTTGTGTAGCCGGGGCCACGAAGTGAGCCCTTTACCACGTTGCCAAAGCCGGTGCCGGGACCAGTGTTGGCAGGGACCGAGAAGGCGGCCGGATTGAACCAGGCTACGCAGGACTTACCCGCCGTCTTGCAATCACCCTGACCGGCACCAACAGCTTTGAGGTACGCATCCTTGGTAAAGTCCCGCTGCGCACGATCCTGGGTCAGGCCCGTGAGTGAGTTATCTGTTCCCATGTAGGCGGTGAGCGAATCTCCGGAGTGATGCTGGAACAGTCCGCTGGTGCGCCAGCCGTTGGCTGCGTAGTTGAGAATGCGGCTCCCACTGTGCAGCTTGGGAAGCATATACACATAGGAAGCCGAGATGGCATTCGGTTTATCGATGTCAGAAAGGCCGCGGTCGAGCGACTTGATGTCAGTCACGTACGCAGCTGCCGGCACTCCCGTTGCGCCTGCCGGATAGAGTGGGAACACATACGATGCGCCCGCATTCAGGTCCTGGGTGTTTGCGACCCTGGTTGCCTGCGGCATGTCATCGAGCGTCTTCGAGAAGGTGTAGTTGAAGAGCAGCGACAAGCCACGGGACATCTTCTTTTCGAGAGTTCCCTGGAACGAGTTGAAGCCTGCCGATCCGATCATTGCGGCTTCGACGATCTGGGCGTAATTTGCTTTGCAGGCGTTTCCTACTGTGCAGGGCCCGACGGTGGGTGACGAGTTATAGACACGCCGTGCGTTGGCACTAAGCCCAGACAAAGTTGGAACGCCAACGTTATTCACGGAAGGGTTGATTTCAAGATTGACAAACTGATGGCGGGAACCGGAGGCGACGTAAGCGACCCGCACTGACCAACTGGAGGCGAGCTGACGCTCGATGGTCAGGTTGTAGTCATAGGTGACTGGAACCTGGAAGTTGCCCGTTGGATCGAACTCGTCGACCAGAATTCCATTCGGGAAGACGTGTGAGGACGGGAAGGGCAGAGAGAACGGGAAGGGATTGGGGTAGGCCCCAGCCGCGCACCCTGTGCAATATGGGTTGCTGAACGGTCCACCGGGGTTGGCACCGGGAGCAGACCCGATCATACCCAGGTTCGTAAGCCCGACGGAGACTGTATTTGGCACATTGCCGGCTTGATTGAGGTTGAAGAAGCCGGGCATGCGGTCCTGAAAGAAGATACCAGTGCCGCCACGCACCACCGTCTTGCCGTCGCCAGTAATGTCATAGGCGAAGCCGATACGAGGCATGAACTGGAGGTTCTTGTTTTTGAGACCATTAGGAGGAAAGCCGGTGTCGCCGGAGAGTAACATACCCGCCGGCAGAGTGCTGAACATGGCTGTGCTCTTGTTGGCCGCGTAGTTAGCGGGGCTGAATGCGGTCTGCTGACCGATCCGGTTAACCCATGGGGCAAACTGCTCCCAGCGGATTCCGTAGTTGAATTGCAGGCGCGGAGTGACTTTCCAGCTATCCTGGGCATAGATCCCGGGGAAGTGAGCTCGATCGTTGAGGAGCTCGTAGTTTCCCTGACCGAATGAAGTCATGAAGCCCATTTGGAAGTTCGCCGCCGCGTTGGGATACTGGTAGGTGACGCCGCCGAGCGACTGGCTGGCCGTTGCAAAACCAAAGCCACCATATCCCTGGAACACGTTAGTCACATCGAATTTGCTCAACTCAAAGTGACCGCCAAAGGCGAGGTTGTGGTTGCCTTTCACCCAATGCAGGTCGTCGTTGAAGGTGTAGTTATTGCGCAACCAACCCGCAAACGCTGACGAACTTGCTCCGAAATAGCCGGTGATCGTGGAGGCCAGATACGGGCCTGTGGGCGGCTGCCAGAGGTTCTTCACGCCAAAGGCTGTGATGTCCTGACTTCCCGGAGGTCCGCCGCGCAGAGACACTTCACGCTGATAGCTGGCGATGAAACTGTTCAGCAGGTTGCTGGTGAAGGTGTGCGTCTCGGAGATCAGGGCGTTCTGATAGCGGGTATTGAAGTAGGACCTGTAGCTGGCCAGCATCGCGGGGTTGTATACAGCGTCCTGGTTGAAGTAGTTCTGATAGTAGCGGCCAAAGAAGTGGTCTTTGTCGCCGAAGGAGTGGTCCACGCGGGCAACGTACTCGTTAAAGAACTGAACCGTGGGCTGGAAGTAACTAACGACTCCGCCGATTACGCCGGGGGCCTCGGTCCCAGAGTATGTGGGAAATACCTTCTCGTAATTCACAGAAGCAGGATCAAAGTCGCTAGCCGGAATCCGGTTATATGCGTAGGCCACATTTGTAAATGGATTGGTGATCTGTTGCGTTGGTACGGAGACTCCGACTGAATTCACGCAAATTCCGCTTCCGTTGAACTTGTTGCCGGAGGTTGTATTGCAGAGGTTGCCATAATCGGCATAGGTTACGCCTGTAGCCCGGCCTTCTTCAGCGAGCGTGGGAACCGTTGTGTTCGAAGAGTTAGAATTTTGGTGAAAGAGCGTGTGCTGATATCCGAAGAAGAACTGGGTGCTCTCACCCTTGGACCAGTGGGGGATAATGACCGGGCCGCCGATGACGCCGCCGAACTGATGGCGATGAATGTTGTCGGCCACAGTGGCGAAGTAAGGCCTGGCATTGAAGTAGCCGTTGCGCAGGAACTCGAATGCGTCGCCATGAAACCTGTTGCCACCGGATTTGGTGACAATGTTGACGACCGCGCCGGCGCTCTGGCCAAATTCCGCGTTGTAGTTGCTGGTTTGAACGCTGAACTCCTGGAGTGCGTCGGGGAATGGGAACGGTCCATTGACGTTGGTCATTTCGTCGACATTGTTGCCGCCGTCGAGGAGGTAATTGGACTGGGCGGGCAGCGTACCATTCGAGCTGCTGATTACGGCAGCAGGGAATGTCTTGCCATTGCCCTGGTTGGTTCCATTGCCCTCATTGGTCGAGTCGGTGACTCCGGCAACGAGCGTGATGAGCGAAGCTGCGTTTCTGCCGTTCAACGGCAGATCGACAACGCGAGCCTCGTCGATGACCTGAGACAAAGTACCGGTGGTGGTGTCTACCTGCGGAGCATCACCCGTAACGCTCACGGTTTGTGTGGCTGAGCCGACGTGGAGACTCAGATTGACGGTCAGGGCCTGATTGGCCTGCAGGGTGATGTTGGTCTGTGTCAGGATCTGAAACCCGCTGGCTGAAACGGACAACGAGTAGGTGGTTGGCGGCAGAGATGGGAAGACGTAACCACCATCTTTTGAGGTGACAACGACCATTTCGCGGCCCGTCTGGGTTTGAGTCGCAGTTACAGTAGCTGACGCAACCACAGCGCCGGACGGATCGCTGGCCGTCCCGCTGATGGTTCCGTAGCCCTGGGCATTAAGGCGGGCCGTGGTGCAGGCAATGAGCAGGAATGCGATCAAAGCCAGCCGGGCAGAACAATTCCAGAAAAATTTCGTTGCTTTCATATTGGCACTCCGATGAATTAAGTCCACTGGTGCAGTGCACTGTCTGCTGAGAATCGACATTCTCAAGAGGCGGTTACGAGAAAACGCTTACAGTGGCCGCCGAGGTCCGGAGTGGCCACCTAGGACAAGTTGATTGATCTTGCTCGCGAAAACCAATGAGTTAGCCGGAGGGCCGTTTCCAGATGGTTTTCTGTGGTGAAACAAAATCGCGATTGGAATACGGCAATCAACCTACGGCATTGAGAGATTTAATGTCAATAGAAAAATAATTTTATTTGCGACTACCGATCAGAGTTTTCCCTTTCGGACTTTACGGCTCGAGAACGCAGTGCGGCCAGGAGTATGGATGGGTTGAAGGCGCAGTCATGCCTTGGAAACTAACACATATAGAATCAATAAGTTATGGATTTAAACCGCCTTGAACAAAATGGCGCCGCAAGAGTTTCTATGTCGAGTAGTCGGCGTTGATGTGGATGTACTGCGTGGTCAGGTCGGTGGTCCAGAAGATGCAACTGCCAGGGCCCTGGTGAAGGTGGATGGAGATGGAGAACTCGGTCTGGGCAATATAGGCGTGAGCTGTGACTTCATCGAATTCAGTGGCGCGGCCACCGTTGCGACAGATGGGCAGTTCACCGAACCATATGTCGATGCGGTCGGGGTCGATTTGCGCGCCGGAGTAGCCGATGGCTGCGGCCAGACGGCCCCAGTTGGGATCGCAACCGGCCCAGGCGGTTTTGACCAGGGGCGAATGCGCAATGGCCTTGGCAACGCGAAGTGCATCGGCGTCGCTGGCGGCGCCTTCGATATGGAGTTCGACGACGTGGGTGACACCTTCGCCGTCGGCAACGATTTGGCGCGCAAGCGAGGTACAGACCTGGGTGAGAGCGGTGGCAAAGGCCGGGTTGCCTGGGCCGATGGCGGCTCCGCTGGCACCGGAGGCGAGCAGGAGCACGGTGTCGTTGGTTGAAGTATCGCCGTCGACCGAGATGCGGTTGAAGCTGACGTCGATGGCGGGCCGCAGATATGCGTCGAGCACCGCCGGCTCCACCGCCGCATCGGTCATGATGTAGACCAGCATGGTGGCGTGGGGCACCAGTTGCGGATGAATCATGCCTGAACCTTTGCCGAGGGCCGCGAAGCGAATCTCCCGCGCGGCGCCGTCGGGGCCAGCGACTTCAATGCGCGCGAAGGCGGTCTTCTCCACCGTGTCGGTGGTCATGATGGCCTCGGCGACTTCAAGGAAATGATCGGACTCGGTGCCAATTGAGTCGGCCAGGGTGGGCAGGACGTCAATCAGCTTTTCAGCCGGCAGCGGCACGCCGATGACGCCGGTGGAGGAGGGAAAGACCTCCTCGGGCCGGCAGGCGAAGATTTTTGCCGCGGCAGCGCAGGTGGCGTGAGCAGCGTCCAGGCCGGCCTGGCCAGCGGCGCAGTTGGCGTTGCCCGCGTTGATGGCGACTACGCGCACCTTGCCCTTTGTGGCGCTCATATGCTGCTTGTCAACAATGAGGGGCGCGGCTGTGACGCGGTTGGCCGTGAAGGCCGCGGCGGCGCTGGCCGGTTCGTCGGCGACGATGAGGGAAAAGTCGGGGCGCCCGCTGGCTTTGAGGCCGGCTTTGATGGCGCCGAAGCGGAAACCGCGGGGAATGATTAGTCGGGAAAGGTCAGTCATCTGGGTAACGGGGTCAACCCATTTAATCTAGCAGGTGGACTGGGGGCCTGTGGGACTGGGAAGCAGCGCCTGTCCAGAACGGGAAAACGACCTTCGAGCCAGGCAACGGATGGCTTGTGGGGGTGGAATAATAGAAACGACATGGAAGACCCAATCAATGCCGGCGGAATCATGGGAGCTAATGCTCCTAGCTTCTATAAGGAGTTGCTGGATAATCTGAGCGATGGGGTGTACTTTGTTGACCGGGAACGGCGAATCCTTTACTGGAACAAGGGCGCCAGTAGACTGACCGGCTACACGTCTGAAGAGTTGCTCGGCAGATGCTGCCAGGACAATATCTTGTGTCATGTCGATTACGCAGGACGCGAGCTGTGCAATGCGAGCTGCCCGTTAGTGGCTACCATAGCCGACGGTGCGATGCACGAGGCGAGTGTTTTCCTGCGCCACAAGCATGGGCGGCGCGTGCCCGTTTTCGTAAGAGTGCAACCGATCCGTGACGATCAGGGATCCATAATCGGCGCGATCGAGATATTCAGCGACGACTCGGCCCAAAGTGAGGCGCTGCGCAAGGCTGAAGCACTAAAGCGAATGGCCTTTCTGGACCATCTGACGCAACTGCCAAATCGCCGATTCTTGGAAATGTCGCTTCGTTCCGCGTTGCTGGAGTACCGGGAACACAAGGATCCGTTCGCCCTGCTGATCATCGATCTTGACAGGCTCAAGGGCATCAACGACAGATTTGGCCACAGTTGCGGCGACCGCGCGCTGCAGGAAGTAGCGAAGACCCTGGCAGGGGCATTACGTTCCAACGACATTGTTGGGCGTTGGGGCGGCGACGAGTTTCTGGCCGTGGTGAGCAACATAAACAAAGAGGTTTTAGACGACTTGGCAAAACGTTGTGTCGTCATGGTTGAGCAAACCACAATCTCCGCTATCGGTGAGGAAACCATTGCGCTGTCAATTTCGCTCGGGGGCGCGCTCGTTGAGCCAGGCGAGTCGATTGAAGAGCTCATTGCCCGCGCGGATGCGCTGATGTACCGAAGCAAATCAGATGGGCGTGGCCGCGCCACCTGTGAGTAGGCCGAATGGCCATTTCTGTTCGGATAAGGTAAAAACCACAGAAAGAAGATTAGGCGGAAATTAGCTGGACTCTGCAAAGACAATCGAAGACGGCGGGGCCTTTCTTGATCTGCGCCAGGTGAACGTCGCGCGCGGCGACCGCGTTGTGCTGCACGATGTGAACCTGACGATTCGCGCCGGAGAGCACGTTGCCATTCTGGGGCCGAACGGGAGCGGGAAGTCGACGCTCATTCTGGCAATGACTTGCCAGATTTATCCGATCGTGCAGCCGGGAATGGTGGTGCGGATCTTCGGGCGCGAACGCTGGGATCTGACGCAGTTGCGCAGGCACTTTGGCGTGGTGGGAGCGGGGCTGATGGGAGCCGAGCTGCCCGGCGAGCGAACTGCTGTGACAACGGGCCTGGATGCGGTGACGGCGGGGTTTTTCTCCGCTTCGACGTTGTGGCCCAATCTGCATGTGACCGGGGAGATGCGCTCGCGGGCGGCTGAGGCGCTGGAACGCATGGAGGCGACACACCTGGGGGAGCAACTTGTCGGCACCATGTCTGCCGGCGAGAAGCGGCGCATCCTGATTGCGCGGGCGCTGGTACACAGGCCGCGCCAACTGCTACTGGATGAGCCCTCAAATGCGCTGGATCTGGCGGCGCAACGGGAGCTGCGCGAAACTCTGCGCAGGCTGGCGCAGGAAGGCACGGGGCTGGTGCTGGTGACGCATCATCTGGGCGATATTCTGCCGGAGATCGAGCGCGTGATTCTGATGCGCGACGGCAGGATTGTTGCCGATGGCCCGCGAACAGAGCTGCTGACCGAGGCGCGACTAAGCGAGCTGTTTAACGCGCCGGTGAGGATTGGCCGCGATGAGGAGTGGCTGCATAGCTGGTAAAAAGTGCGGCTGCAACTCAGGCGCAGGACTTGCTCCTTCAAGATTTGCGCGGTCTCGATGTGGCCCTAATTGCTCAGACTTGAGCTATCGCGGCGGCTAATGTGAGCAATGTAGGGATAGACAGAGGCTGGCCCGACAGATTCGTGGGCGACTCCTGAAAGCACCCAATATCCATTGGAGATCCTTATGGCTGCCGCTGTTGCAGGCTCGTTCTTTCCGGCTGCACGGCACCCCACGCAAGACAAGGAACCGCAGGCACCTCAAAGGGGGGTCACATGCGCGGACTTAAGGTTCTCCTCGGTAGTGCAGCATTGCTCGCGGGCTTGGCTCTGGCGCCAGCGGCTAGCGCGCAGATCTACGTCAACGTCGGTGTTCAACCGGTCTGTTCGTACGGCTATTACGGCTACGCTCCGTACCAGTGCGCGCCCATGGGTTATTACGGGCCGGGATATTTCTACAACGGCATTTTTCTGGGCATGGGCCCGTGGGGCGGTTGGGGCTATAGCCACGGCTGGGGCGGGCATCGCTTCAGCGGTGAAGGTGGCGGGAGATACCACGGCGGACCTGGCCGCGCTTCCTACGGCGGCGGTGGCGGCGGTGGCTATGCTCGCGGCGGCGGTGGTTTTAGCGGCGGCGGACAATCTTTACATGGCGGAGGGGCGCGACCCAGCGCAGCCCGTGCAGGAAGTTCGCACGGTAATGGCGGTGGACAAGCCCAAGGCGGTGGAGGCGGACAGAGTCATGGCGGTGGTGGTGGTGGTGGACAGAGTCATGGCGGCGGTGGCGGACAAGGCCACGGCGGTGGCGGCGGTGGACAGGGTCATGGCGGCGGACACAACTAAACCCGGTTCGCTGACAAGGGGCGCTTAATTACAGAAGCGTTGAAACACGGTGGTCATAAGCAGGCGGCGGAGCATACCAGCTCCGCCGCCTCTTACTTTGGCGCAGAACGGCAGTCAAGAAAAGTTGGGGATTCGAGTCCCATGGTTCAGGGATCGGCGGAAGATCGGCTCCGGGTTTGGCAAGTGAGATAAGGGGGCACCTGATTCGCGCGAAATTGCGGCCGAAACTCGCTCTGGTGAGGCGGTCTCCGGCTGCTGAGTAGCAGATGGTTCCAACTGTTTATAATTCCCGAAGAACCGGCAGCGCTCAACCCTGCTACGCTCAAGGGCACGCGCGCAAGTTGTTCACACAACCCCCTGAGAGAGAATTCACTTGAGCCCGTTCACGGCCCTCTTCCGAACGAAACAACGACGGTTGCGCCTGCGGCTGCTCAAGCACCACCTGCCACTGTTTGTCTTCTCCGTGATCGGCGTCGCTGCACTTTACTTCACGCGCCCCTACAGGGATGTTGTGAGCCGGGCGAGCTTTGCCACTGCTTACCCTGCGTTGGCGCTGCTGGCGGCAACGCTGTTGGTGGGGCCGTGGAATCTCGTTAAGAAGCGAAAAAACCCGATATCGAGCGACTTGCGGCGGGACATGGGCATCTGGGCGGGGATTCTGGGGATTCTGCACTCGGCAATCGGCCAGTGTGTCCACCTGCGGGGGCGGCCCTGGCTGTACTACGTCTACGGGCCGAAGGAACACCATAGCTTTCCGTTGCGCCACGATCTGTTCGGGCTTGCCAACTACACGGGGGCAGTGAGCGCGCTTGTGCTGATCGCGCTGCTGGCAACGTCAAACGACTTTTTTTTGCGAGCGCTCGGCGCCCCGCGATGGAAGCAGCTTCAACGCTGGAATTATGCCGTGTTCGCATTGGCCGCAGTTCATTCGTTCGCATACCAGGGAGTGGAAAAACAGCGTCTTCCTTTTGTGGCGACTGCCGCGATCTGCGTTGCGATTACGGTCGCTCTGCAGGTTGCCGGGATTGCGAGGCAGCGAACGCAGGTGAATTCTTCTGATGCTGAGCCATGACAGAGTGTAAGCTGACTAGCAGGTTACTCTGCGTCTTCAAAAAACCGAGCACGCGCTGCAAGGCTGCGCCGGGGTTGTAACGTGCGCCAGGTCCTGCGCACGGTGATCGAAACGGAGGTTCGAATCGAATGGCGATCTTCCAGCAGTTACCTCCTGAAGCAGTAAAGATTGTTCTGGTGCTTTTTCTGTCGTTCCTGCTGGGGCTGGAACGAGAGGAGCACAAGGCGGCAGGCAGTTACTCGTTCGGCGGCGTGCGGACGTTTCCGCTGATCGGACTGATCGGCTATTCCCTTGCCCTGTTCTCCGGCACGCAGTTGCTGCCCCTCACGATCGGCTTCTTGGTCATCGCCGGATTTCTAATGCTTTCGTACTGGCATAAGCTCACTTCCGCCGCGGTGGCCGGAGTCACTACGGAGATGTCGGGGCTGGCGACCTTTCTGGTTGGAGCACTGATCTGTTACGGACACTTCTGGATTGCCACAACGCTGGCTGTTGCGAGCCTGCTCTTGCTCGACTTGAAAGCCGCTCTGGAGAAGCTGGCAACGACGATCGCTCCGCACGAGATACTTACGTTTGCCAAGTTCATGCTATTAAGCGGAGTTATCCTGCCCGCGTTGCCCAATCAGGAGTTTGGCCAGTTCCATATAAATCCCTTCAAGACCTGGCTCGTGGTGGTTGCTATCAGCACTATCTCCTATGCGAGTTATGTGCTGCAGAAGGTGACCAAGGGGCAGGGCGGTATTGTGCTGGCGGCGTTGCTTGGCGGCGCTTACTCTTCGACAGTAACTACGGTGGTGATGGCGAAGCGGGCAGCGCGCGAGAATCATCCGCATCTCTTCGCGGGCGGGATTCTGATCGCCTGCGGCGTGATGTATCTGCGGCTGGCTGCGCTGCTCGCGCTCTTTAACCGGCAACTGATGGCTGTGCTGCTGGTGCCTTTTCTTGTATTGGCGGGCGCGGCCCTTGGCTTGGGATGGCTCTGGTCACGCCGCAAGGACAAGAGCACGGAAGAGGTGGCGCGGGAGTACGATCCGAAGAATCCGCTCGAACTGCTCACGGCCTTCATGTTTGCCGGGCTGTTTCTTGCCATGCTGGTGATTACTCAGTTAGCCGTCACTTATCTGGGCAAAGGCGGCGTAGATACTCTGGCAGCCATCATGGGAGTTAGCGATGTAGACCCATTCATCATGGGACTAACTCAGGCGGCGGGAACACTAACTCCGGTGAAGGTTGCGGCTGGCGCAATACTGATTGCCGCGGCCAGCAATAACATCGTGAAAGGGATTTACGCTTATAGCATGGCGGATAAGAAGACCGGGTTGCAGGCTTTATTGTTCCTGGTCGGCCTAGCTGCGGCTGGATTGATTCCGTTGATCTGGTTGGGCTAGTTTTTAAAAGGGCAGCAGGTCAGCCCCCGCTTTGCGGGGATTAGCGAGTCAGCAAGTCAGCTGGTTCATGCGATGGAATGAAGCGTGGCTGATGGCATGAGCCAGATTCTTCGGCTAGCGGCGAAGATTGACCTTTGCGAGATCGATGATTTCGTCGCCGCGGCCATCGAGTACAGCTTTGATCATGAACAGGCTGAAACCCTTGATCTGATCGACGGAAATCGACGGCGGCATGGAGAGTTCCTGGCGGCTGACGACGGCTTCAACCAGGGCCGGCCCGTCATGACGAAGCGCCTGCTCAATCATGGGTCTAACCTGGTCTGCCGTTTCAGCCCGAAGCCCGAGGATGCCCGAGGCCTCGGCTATCCTTGCGAAATCCGGGTTACGCAAGCTGGTTCCAAAGTCGAGGATGCCGGCCGCTTTCATCTCCAATTCGACGAAGGCCAGCGAGCTATTGCTGAAGACGATCAGCTTGACGGGCAACTGCAATTGACGAAGCGAGAGCAGATCACCCATAAGCATTGCGAGGCCGCCGTCTCCTGACATGGAGATAACCTGTCGGCCGGGATAACTCAACTGCGCTCCGATGGCCTGCGGAAGCGCACTGGCCATGGAACCATGAGTAAATGAGCCGATCAATGCGCGCTTGCCATTCATGTGGAGATAGCGTGCGGCCCAAATTGTAGGCGTGCCCACGTCGCAAGTGAAGACCGCGTCTTCGGCAGCAAGCTCATCCAGAACCTTTGCAACGTATTGCGGATGGATTGGTTTTTGTCCGGGTTCGCCGGCAGCCAGATCGTCGAGGCCTTTGCGTGCTTCGCCATAGTCTTTGAGCGATGCAGTCAAGTGCCCGTCATCCGATTTCGAATCGAGCAGGGGGTCAAGCGCAACGATGGTGGTTTTCACATCGCCCACCAGGCCGAGGTCGACCTTGGTGCGGCGGCCAATCTGTTCTCCTCTAATGTCGATCTGCAGGATGGTCGCGTCTTGAGGGTAGAACTGCTGGTAGGGGAAATCGGTTCCCAGCATCAGCAGGGTATCGCAACTCATCATGGCGCGATAGCCGGAAGAGTAGCCGAGCAGCCCGGTCATTCCCACGCTGAAGGGGTTGTCATATTCCACGAACTGCTTGCCGCGCAAAGCATGGACGATGGGAGCCTTCAGCTTGCCGGCGAGTTCGATCAACTCCTGATGAGCCCCGGCGCAGCCTGCACCGGCAAGAATGGTGGTTTTCTTTGAGCGATTGAGCAGAGCTGCCAACTCCGCAAGTTCGTCACCGGATGGGCACACGGCCGGATTCGCATTATGAAAGTGGAGGCGCAATCCGGCTTCGACGGCCTCGCGCAAAGCCACGTCGCCAGGCAGGGCGATGACGGAGACGCCGCGCCGCGAGATCGCGGTTTGAATTGCAATCTCAAGCGCGCGCGGCATCTGTTCGGCTTGCGAAACCAGTTCACAATAATGGCTGCACTGCGCAAAGAGATGTTGCGGATTGGTTTCCTGAAAGTATGCGCTACCGATTTCGTTGCTTGGAATCTGCGCGGCGATGGCGAGCACAGGAACACGGCTGCGGTGGCAGTCGTAGAGTCCGTTGATCAGGTGGAGATTTCCGGGACCGCAACTGCCGGCGCAAACCGCCAGCCCGCCGGTAAGATGAGCCTCAGCGCCCGCGGCAAAAGCTGCTGTTTCTTCATGGCGCAGATGAATCCAATCCAATTTTCCGGTGGCTCTGATCGACTCGGTAATGCCATTGAGCGAATCGCCGGAGACGCCGTAAATCCGGCGCACCCCGGCCTCTGCCAAAACATCAACCAACAGATCTGCTACTTTTTTCTTCGCCATTACGGCCTCCGCACCAAGGTTGGATAGATGGATGTCCACCGTGGAATTTCGCGGCGAAACACACTATCTTTTCACTTGGATGCGGCTCTGACCCATGAGGCGTCACTCGATGCACAAGCATCTTCGGCTTGCGGGGATGGCCGTCCGGGAGGGGGATGCGGGCTGCGGACTCGTGCCGCCGGCAATCAGGACGTAATCATGTGCGTTGTTCGCGATCCCGTTTCGTCCGGGTCTCGGCTGGTGAACTTTGCGATCTTCACCTGCCGAGCCAGGCCAATCTTCTTGAGCAGCCAGATGCCGTAGTAGTTGGGATCGAACTCGTACCATGCGAGGCCGTGACGGGCCGAGACTGGATTCGCGTGGTGGTTGTTGTGCCATCCCTCGCCGCCGGTAACCAGTGCTACCCACCAACTGTTGCGCGAGTCATCGCGGGTTTCAAAGCGGCGCCCGCCGTAGAGATGGGTTGCGGAGTTGACCAGCCAAGTGGCGTGCAGGCCGAGCGTGACGCGAAGAGCGATGCCCCACAGGAAGAGGCCGATTCCAGCCTTGATGCCGCCAACCAAAGTCCCCGCGACAATCAACGAGATTGCCAGCAGCGTCAACGGCACCCAATGATATTTGCTCAGCCAGACGAGGAAGCGGTCTTTGGCGAGATCGGGCGCGTAGTGAGCCAGCGCGGCAGTCTGCGTGTTGAGCGCCTGGCCAGAGATGATCCAACCGATGTGCGCCCACCAGGTGCCTTCCTGCGGCGTGTGGGGGTCGCCTTCTTTATCGCTGTGCTGATGGTGGATGCGGTGCGTGGCCACCCACGCGATCGGGCCGCCTTCGAGCGAGAGCGTGCCGCACATGGCGAGGAAATACTCCACCGCCTTGGGCACCTGGTATCCGCGGTGCACCAGCAGACGGTGATAGCCCATCCCGATTCCACAATTGATGGCAAAAATATAGAGGACAACCGCGACAATCAGGTTTGTCCAACTGAAGAAGAACAGCGCGGCAATCGCGCCGACGTGGAAGAGGACCATAAAAACGGTAGTAACCCAGATCAGGCCGGATTCATTCTGCGCTCGGCCCATGCGGACTTCAGAATGCATGCCCGCTCCCTGGACTGGCTTCGGGCCGGGGTGTGCGGCTTGAGGTTCGTCGCGAACGAGCCTGTCGATTGAGGGCCACAGGTGTCCGCCTTCGTGTATGTCCTGCACGGTCTTTTCGGTTACAGCTTCTTGTGCCATCGCAATCCTCCTGCGAACGAGGTTCACCTGCGCGCTTTGATGCTCCCGGGGTGTGCTGGATGCTTTGAGTGGCTGGAGGGATGCTGTCTGAGGAGCAGCTCAGAAGCGGCAGAAAGCACGGGGAAATTCGCGGGGAACCTCTCTCTCTATTGTCTATCACTTCAAGGTTTTATTACAAGAAGACTCCAACAAAATGCACACTTCGGGTCATGTGCGCGCTCCAAAGCGTCAGCCCGGCGTGGAATCCACGGAAGAACGGGCAAACGCGATGCGCGGGCGGTGGCTTGCCGAGCGGTGCATTTAGGATAAAAGCAACGTGCAAACCATACGAGTAGAAACACCAACGGCGAAATATGAAGTGGTTGCGGGCAGCGGGCTGGTTGAGACGCTGGCGCCGCGCATAGAGCGGGTGATCGGCAGGCTGCCGCGGCGGGTTTTTGTGCTGACCTCGCCGTCGATCTGGGCCTTGTGGAACGAGAGCTTTTGTGCTTCGTTTCGCGAGCAGCCGGTGGCGCTGTTTTTGCCTCCCGGCGAGAAGTACAAGACCATGGCGAGCGTGGAGCGGCTGACGCGGGAGATGATGCGCGCGGGCGCGGACCGCGGCAGCCTGCTGATCGCTTTTGGTGGCGGCATTGTGGGCGACGTGGGCGGCTTTCTGGCTGCTGTATTCATGCGCGGAATCCCGTATGTGCAGGTTCCCACCACGTTTCTGTCGCAGGTGGATTCGTCGGTGGGCGGCAAGACGGGCGTGAACCTGCCCGAGGGCAAAAATATGGTGGGCTGCTTCCACCAGCCGCGGGCCGTGTTTGCCGATATTGGCGTGCTGGGAACGCTGCCGGAGCGCGAGTTGAAGGCCGGCCTCATGGAGAGCGTCAAGGCGGGTATTATCCGCGACCGGAGCCTGGTTCGCTTCATGGAAGAGAACGTGGGCGCGATCGTGGGCCGGGATGCGAAGGCGCTTGAAAAAGTGATAGCGGCTTCGATCCGCATGAAGGCCGGGGTGGTTACGCAGGATGAGCGCGACACCGGGCTGAGAATGATTCTGAACCTGGGCCACACGGTGGGCCACGCAATCGAACAGGCCACCGCATACAAGGTTCTGCTGCACGGCGAGGCGGTGGGATGGGGCATGGTGGCTGCGCTTTACCTGGCCCGGCAGCGGGGGACAATTTCAAGCGCGCAATTCGACCGGCTGGAGAAACTAGTTTTCCTTTATGGACCGCTGCCGGCGCTAAAGGTGCGGCCTGCCAAGGTGGTTGCGGCTACGGGCGCAGACAAGAAGAATGTGGGCGGGGTCAGGCGCTTTGTGCTGCCGCTGGGGATTGGCGACGCGGGCGTGGTGGAGGATGTGACGCCGGCGGAGTTGGAAGCGGCGGTCAAGTACATGCTGGCGCGGGCTAGCCGGTAGTTGTCAGGGCTCAGGGATCAGGGGTCGGGGATCCGAAAAGCCCGTGAGTGGGGGGTTGTGCTGTCCCACCCTTGCGAGAACGAAAACTCGCAAGGATGGGGCACGGGAATTTATAGGCGGCGCCTTTACTTATAAGGGTTTACGTGGCGCGTGGGCGATTCGCGGCCGGACCGATAGCAAATTATGTATCAAACGGATCACAGTCTGTCGCGTCAAGTTATCAGACGAGTCCGCATCCGGGTAGGTACTCGGAGACAAGTGCGGATCGGGATAGACTGGAGAAGCTCTCGATTGTCCGCACACTCCCCAATGCGCCGGACCTTTATATTCGTTTTTTTGCTGTTGGCAGTGTCGGCTGTCTCAGTTGCCGGTTCCCCGGCCAGGCTCGCGCAGGGCCGCGGGAGAGTCTCAGCAACCGCTCGCACAGGCTCCCGCCAGGCAAAATCCCCGGCAAGGTCTCGTATAAGTTCCCACCAAACGGTGAGGCACACAGCGCCACGCGGAACGACGCGCGTCAGGGTGCATAGCGTTGCGTACACTCCGGAGCAACCGCGCAGCGGCGCCTCATCCGGGTACGCAGCCGGGTACAAGAACGGCTACGAGGCAGGACTAGCAGCCGCGAGCAGACAACCGGCACGCGACGGCACATCAGCACAAGTGGCGAGCCGCAGTTCTCAACCCGTCCAGGGCAGTGATCGTTCGTTCCAGACTCACCCATTCGCAGTTGTACCCACGTCTGCTGCAAATCAGCCTGCCAATGAGCCAACAGTGGATCGGACTGGTGTGCAGCCAGCCCTGGGCTGGAACTCAAGCCAGCCAGTAGCCGGGCAGCCGAATGCCGGGCAGATCGTTGGAGACCGGGCAATTGAAGGCGCGCCCGCTGCGTACAGGACTATCAAAACACCGGCCGAAACCGAATCTACTGATACAGAAACACCTGAACTAGCGCCGCCGGCTGAAACCGCCTCCCTGGAGATGAGCGGAGTGGGGATGCCTCGGTCGCTGCGCGGGTCACTTGCGTCGCTTGAGCGGCAAAACACGCGCACGGAGGCCGACGGTCTGGAACGAATTGAGAACGAAACCGACCTCACCAGCCGCATTGAGCACAGGCTGCTGGTTCCCTTGCCTGCTTCGTTGGCACTCACTGTAAATCCAAATTTGACTGAGAACCATCGCTACTGCCGGCCCTGGACGGCCCAGTTCCTCGCCGACCTGGCGCGAGCGCATTCCGCGGTCTTTCACCGGCCCATCCAGGTGAACTCGGCAGTACGGACCGTCGAGTATCAGAAGCGGCTGATGAGGACCAACGGAAATGCAGCGCAGGCCGAGGGCGACATCGTGAGCCCGCACCTGACCGGCGCCACCATCGACATCGGCAAATCAGGGCTGACCCGACAGGAGATTGTCTGGATCCGGCGCCAACTGATGGGACTGCAGCAGACAGGCAAGATCGACGTGGAAGAGGAGTTTGAGCAGGCCTGCTTCCACATCACCGTTTACAAGAGCTACGCTCCCTCAAAACCTGTGCGCAAAGCAGGACAGCCGGCGACGGGCCCAGGCTCAAATGGTCAGCGCAAGGCTGCGCAGCCGGGTGCCCGGCCACCTGCCAGCCAGTTGCCCACAGGCCTTGCAGTCGGCGTATTTCCCGCCCAGGGCCGCTAGAGCCTGGATTCCTGCACCACCCTCTCCCGCTTCGATTGTCATTGATCTACACTTCACCAGAAATTGAATTCGTCTTTTGCGCCCCGGCGAGGGTACAATCTCGGGCAAAGCTCCAAAGCGGTTTGGTGAGAGGCGAAATCATGAACGATATGGCAGTGCAATCTGCGGTCGAGGCCGCCCCCGGACTCAGCCAGTGGCAGCGCGTCTCAAACACTTTTACATCGCCGTCCAAAACCTTTGAAGACATCAAGCGCGGCAACAAGAGCTGGTGGATGCCATTGATCATCATGGCGATTGTTGGCTACGTCCTGTTTGCGGCAATTTACACAAAGATCGGCATGCAGCAGGTGGTGGACAACCAGATTCGCATGGACCCCAAAGCTGCCGAACGGATGGCACAGGTGCCGCCGGAGCAGCGCGAGGCGGGCGCGAAGATCTCGCTCTACATTACCGAGGGTATCTTCATCGCCAGTCCGGTGATGGTGATGGTGATTGCCGCCATCGTATCGGTGGTGCTATGGGGCACTATCAACTTCGCCTTCGGCGGCAAAGCGACATTTGCCAGCGTTTTTGCGGTCTGGTTTTATGCAAGCCTGCCATCGATTATCAAATCGCTTCTGGGGACAATTGTGGTCTTTGCGGGGATGGCGCCGGAGTCGTTCAACATCAAAAACTTTGCGCCAACCAACCTTGGGGCATTTCTCGATCCGATTGAGACCAATAAAGCGCTCTACGCGCTTGCGACCTCGGTGGACGCAATCACGATTTGGACGCTGGTGCTGCTGGGCATGGGCACGGCGGCCGTGGCCGGCGTCAAGCGTGGATCAGGCTACATTGCGGTGTTTGGGTGGTGGGCGATTATTGTGCTGTTTGGCGTGGGCTTTGCAGCGGTCAGGGGCTGAGGGCCGGCTGCCTACTTGAAAATCGTGCGAGGCATTTGCCGTAGTAACCTGACACTTATATGAGCAGGTTCTCGGTAGAGGGAAAACTCGCCATGGTGACCGGGGCGAGGCGCGGTATCGGCCTGGGCGCGGCGCGCGCGCTGGGCGAAAGTGGCGCTCGGGTCGTCCTGGTGGCGCGGTCTGAGGAAGCACTGAAGCGCGCGGCGGAAGAACTTGGAGCTGCGAAAATCGACGCGGCGTATTCTGCATACGACCTGCAGAATACGGAGGGCATCGCTGCGTGGTTTGACGAGTGCGTGGCTCAGTTTGGCCAACCTGACATCCTGGTGAATTCGGCGGGAATTCAGCGCCGCGGGCTGGCCACCGAGCTTTCGCTAGCGGACTGGAACCATGTGTTGGCGGTGAACACAACTGCAATCTTCGAACTTAGCCGATGCTTCGCACGCAAGTTGATCGCGGCGGGACGCAAGGGCAAGATTGTGAACATTGCGTCACTGATGACTGCGGCGGCGCGGCGAGGCGTCTCGGCGTACACGGCATCCAAAGGCGCAGTAGGCCAACTGACAAAGGCGCTCGCAGTTGACTGGGCCGAGCACGGTATCCTGGTGAACGCCATTGCCCCGGGATACATCGATACGGAGATGAACGAGGCTCTGATTGCCGATGCGGCGTTCGACGAGTGGGTGAAGAAGCGCTGTCCGCTGGGGCGATGGGGCACGCCGGAAGATATTGCGTGGCCGGTGGTGTTTCTGGCTTCGCCGGCGTCGGACTTCATTACCGGGCAGGTGATCTACGTGGATGGCGGGTGGCTGTCTACGTTTTGAATTTCTTCAAACGTAAGCGGCACCGACGCCCGGGAAAGCCTACAGTTCAGCCGAGATGGAGATGCTCGCCGGAGCTGAGATCATGCGCACCCGGCCATGTCCGGGATTTGTGACGTGCCGCGAGGAAACGATCCCGAATTTCTCAAGAGCAACCACATCGCGGCGTACCGCGCTCACGTCACGGCCCAAAGTCTCTGCTAGATTTTTGATGGGGATGGTCTTCTTCTTCACCGTGTCAAAGAGATTGAGCCGTGCAGGCGTAAGCAGGCGAACCATCTCCGCCGCGCTCTCGAAGGTGATTCCCCGCGATGGTGTGATCTTGCGGCCCTTGTCCATGGCCTTGGCTCGCACCCTCGCCCGCTTCGCCCACCCTTCAAAACCGTCGGTATGAATCTTCGTCTTCATAATTTTCTCCGCCTTCTCAGCGTGTTGACCTCTGCGATAAAGCGTTCAAGAACCTTCGTGTATGGAGCGGACTCGACCGGTTCGATTGTTCCTGCGAAATGCCGATGCGGGCGCCCGTGCGCATTGTCGTAGCCGAGAACCCGTCCATTATCCCCAGCAAACAATTCAAAATTGATGAAGGCCAGGTTGTAGCGGACGACCGCGCCGCCCACATCTTCCCATACTTCCTCGCGAATTATCCCATCGCCGACGGCGCAACGAATTGCGGCCATTTCATCGGTCACTTTGATAGGTTTGCGGGCCTTCTTTCTTGCCGAGGCCATACTTCAAGCATAGCACAGATAGGATATTTTACGTCTTACCTGTTAAACACGCAGGGCTTTATCGGAACTCCGTCTAAAATGCGAACAGCGCAAACCCCACCGGGATTCGCGCTGTCCTTGTTTCTCAATATCGCTTCGAGTTACTCCGTCCAGCGCCGCATGATGAGCGTGGCGTTGATGCCGCCGAAACCAAAGGAATTTGACAGGCCGATGACGAAGCTGTGGGCTATGGCCTTGTTGGGCACGTAGTCGAGCTTGCACTCCGGGTCAACGTTTTCAAGGTTGATGGTGGGCGGAAGCATCTGGTTCTGCAATGCCAACACGGTAATGCCGGCTTCGAGGCCGCCGGCGCCGCCAAGCAAATGTCCGTGCATGGACTTTGTTCCGGAGATCTTGAGCTTGTGGCTGGTGGCGTGTTCGCCGAAAACAAGCTCGATGGCCCGCGATTCGTTGCCGTCGCCTGCCGGGGTTGAAGTGGCGTGAGCGTTCACGTAGCCCACCTCTTCCGGCTTGATGCCGGCGTCTTTCAATGCCGCTCTCATGGCGCGCTGGGCGCCTGCACCTTCCGGTGCGATCCCGGTCATGTGATAAGCGTCGGCGCTCATGCCGTAGCCGATCACCTCTGCCAGAATCTTTGCGCCACGAGCCTTGGCGAACTCCAACTCCTCAAGGATGAGGATGCCGGCGCCTTCGCCGATGACGAAGCCGTCGCGATCTTTGTCGAACGGGCGACTGGCCCGGGTTGGTTCTTCGTTGCGCGTGGAGAGCGCGCGCATGGCGGCGAACCCGCCTACCGAAAGAGGTGTGACCGAAGCCTCAGCTCCGCCGGCGATGATGGCGTCGGCATCACCGTGCATAATCATGCGCACCGAGTCGCCGATTGCGTTGGCGCTGGTTGCGCAGGCCGTGGCCGTGGCCGAGATGGGACCCTGGGCTCCGTAGCGTATGCTGATTTGCCCGGCCGCCATATTCACGATGACGGCGGGAATAAAGAACGGCGATATTTTGCGTGGGCCGCCTGCCAGCAGGTTTGAGTGCTCGCGCTCGATGATTTCGAATCCGCCAATGCCGGAGCCGATGAATACACCCACCCGCTCAGCATTCTCCGGCGTAATCTGGAGACCCGACTGGGCCATGGCTTCCTGGGTCGCGGCAAAAGCAAAGTGGATGAAGCGCCCCATCTTGCGGGCTTCCTTCTTGTCCACAAAGTTCAGCGGGTCAAAGTTCTTGACTTCCGCGGCGAAGGTGACCGGAAAGCCGGTGGTATCGAAGCCATGAATCGGCCCCATGCCACTGACGCCGGCCAGAAGCTGCTGCCATACCTCGGGAGCGGTGTTGCCCACACCGCACACCAGCCCCAGGCCGGTGATGACTACTCTGCGCGCCAAGGGCTATTTGCCGCCTTTCGCGTTCTTCTCAATGTAGTCGACGGCGTCCTTTACAGTCTTGATCTTCTCGGCGTCTTCGTCGGGAATTTCGAGATCAAACGCCTCTTCGAACTGCATCACCAGTTCGACCACGTCCAGCGAGTCCGCGCCCAGGTCTTCCTGGAAGCTGGCCCCGGGGGTAACCTCGGCTTCATCCACCTGCAACTGCTCGACGATGATCTGTTTTACTTTCTCTTCAACGGCCATGCTGTGCTTCTCCTCTTATTTTTTTTAAACTCTGGAATCTCATCGGGCTTGCAGTCCGATCCCATTCCGCTTGCCTACAATAACGGCCCGCGGCAGGGAAATACAACCATCGCAGGAAAAAATTTGCGCATGGCCCCGAAACTTCAAGTTTACCGGGCGGGTGGGGGTGTGTAAAGGCGTGGAAAAACAGGGAATAGGGAACAGGGAATAGCGAATAGGAAACCGGCTTCATTTAGCGGAGAAATGCACAGCCGGGAAGCGTACATTAGGCGAAGAGGATGAATGGGGGAAGAGATGCTGCCTTTGATAGCTGGAGTGGTTGCGGCAATTGCAGGAATCGTGGTGGGATTCTGGTTGCGCAGCGCATCGGCGCGCAGAGATTTGACACAGGTGCAGGTTGAATCTGCCGCGCGGGCGGGCTTTGAGGCACTTGCCACCGAGCGGGAAAGGTCAGTTGCCGGGCTGCGCGAAGAATTGCATGCGCGGACAGAAGCTGAGCGCGTTCAATCGGCACGCGTGAAAGAACTCGAAGCCGAGCTGAGAAACGAACGCCAGAACATGGCGGAGAAAATCGCATTACTCGAAACCGCGAAGAAGACCCTGGCCGATCAGTTTCAGGCACTGGCATCGCAAATCCTGGAAGCGAAGTCGAAGACATTTTCAGAAACCAGTCAGACGCAGATGGGCAACCTTCTTGAGCCGCTGAAGACGCAGATCAAGGAGTTCCGCGACAAAGTTGAGCAGGCACAAAGCGATTCAAAGACCGGTGTTGCAAAGCTTGAAGGGCTGATCGGCAGCCTGGGCGGGCTGAACCAGCAATTGGCCGAAGAGGCGCGTAACCTGACCACGGCGCTGCGGGGTTCGGCAAAAGCGCAGGGTGACTGGGGCGAATTCATTCTGCGCGATCTGCTTGAAAAAGCCGGCTTGCATGAAGGCGAGCAATACAGTTTTCAGCAAAATTTCTCCGGCCTGGAAAGCGAAGACGGCGAAAAGAGGAGATCCGCACGCACCGATGTCATCGTCTTTTTGCCGGGCGGACGAAACCTGGTGATCGATTCCAAGGTTTCGCTCACCGCCTACAGTGATTCAGTGAACGCGACCGGGGAGAGCGAACGCAGCGCCGCGCTCAAGCTGCATCTTGCCAGCGTGCGGGCACACATGATCGGCCTTTCCAAGGCCGGATACCATCGTTTGCCGGGCATTGAAGCGCCGGATTTTGTGGTGATGTTTGTACCCATTGAACCGGCGTTTCTAATTGCCTTGCAGAGCGACAGCGAGCTCTGGGCCGACGCCTACAAGCAGGGGATTCTGCTGGTGGGACCAACCACGCTGCTCTACGTAATTCGCATTGTGAATGTTTTGTGGCAGCAGGAGTTGCAGGCGCGCAGCGTGCAGGACGTGATGAATCGCGGTGCCGAGCTCTATGACAAATTCGTCGGGTTCGTCAGTGATCTTGAGGCAGTGGGAAGGAGCCTGCGCTCTGCCGACCAGAGCTATGCCACTGCGATGAGGAAACTCAGCGAGGGGCGCGGGAACCTTGTCCGCCAGGTGGAGATGCTCAAGCAACTTGGAATCAGGACCAGCAAATCGATACCGCAGAGCCTTCTGGACGCCGCATCGGTCGAGGAGCCGGGGCTTGCACTCGCAGCCCAGGCTGAAGAGGACTCCGAAGTCAACGTTCCACAGGATGCTGATTGAAGCGCGGAGCCAGTCTTCAAAATCAAATCGCCGCGCGCAGCTGAGGCGCGAGCGGAGGCGCAGCGGTTCCCGCCGGAACTGGAGCGGCTTTCACGCGCGTCAGCGTCATTTCCCTTGCTGGAAAATCTGCCGAGTCGGATTTGGTGCTCAGCTTGATTTCGTCTCCGCTCTCGCTGGCGGTTCCGTCGTGCGAGATGGTCATGCCGTTGAATGACACCTTGAACGAGAGCTTGTTGCCGTCCACCTTGCCATCGCTGATTGCTATCGCGTCGCCCTGAGGTCCCTGCACCGTTCCGGTGAGTGCGGCGCCATCCTGCTTGAAGGTGAATGAGAGCTGGAAGGTGCTTCCGTTGGGGGCCGTGGATTCGGCGGTCCATGTGCCGGTAATGTCGGCGGCCCGCGCCGTCACGGCGGTCAGCGCCATTGCAAGTGCGGCGCATGCACAGAGCAGTGTTTTCATGGTTGTCCCTCGCTGTCAGATGGCAGCGCAGAAATGATAAACCGGCAATGTGGAGTTGTGGAGAGCGTGCCAGGCCGTTCGATCTTTGAAAAAGTCCATTTTCGTGAGGCAGGCATTCCCTCAGGGGCTAAAGCCCTCATCGATTTCGGGCCGTCTGCGGCACGGCTGAAGCCGTGCCCTTTCAAAACTTCAACTCATTGAGAGTCTCTTGAACATGTGTGAAGCGGGGCTATAGCATTTTCGGAATTGGTGTAGACCGAAGGCACTATGCTAAGTGGCTTTTTCCTCAAGAAAAAGCCACCTTTCAATGCTCTTAAAAAGTCTACGTGTATTCCGAAAATGCACTAGTGCTGTTCGGCTGCCAACGCCTCGCGGATCCGCTTCCACGTGGATTCGAGGTCTTCGGGCAGGACGCGGGTTTCGCCGACGGTGGTCATGAAGTTGGTGTCGCCAGTCCAGCGCGGCATGGCGTGCATGTGCAGGTGTCCGGCCACACCAGCGCCGGCGGCCTGGCCTACGTTGAGGCCAAAGTTGAAGCCGTGCGGCGAGTAAACGCGCTCGAGTGCGCGCTCCGTGCGCTGCGCCAGATCCATCAGCTCATGTGCGGCGTCCGCAGGCAGCGCGGCCAGCCGGTCAAGGTGCGCGTAGGGCATCACCATGACGTGGCCGGAGGTGTAAGGGAACGCGTTCAGGCAGATGAAGCAATGCTTTCCGCGAAGAATGAGCCCGCCCGCGGCTTCGGCCTGGTCAGCACTCATTCCGTTGGCAATGGCGTAATCGATGGAGGCAATCAGGTTGCAAAAGACGCATCCCAGGTCGCCGGGCCAGGCCGTCAGACTGGCGGGGACACCGGGCCGTATCGCAGTATCCGCCGTGGTGACGTACGTAAAACGCCAGGGACTCCAGAGATGATCCATCGTTGCTGCACCGTTCAAAACAGTATAGATGGGATATCGAGGAGCAGCTTTTTGCATCTAGCATTTAGCTGCCAGCTCGTTTGGGTTGTGGGAATGTTCATGGACACCGGCTACTCCCAAGTCACAATTGCGAGATCTGAGCCACTCGGCCCTGTGGTTGGGATAGGAAAGGCAGCAGAAGCGAATAACAAGTGGTAGCGCGGCAGGCGCTCATTTAATTGGTGATATCCATGTAAATTCCCTTTTGCAATGCGGGATATGAGCGATTGTGACCGCGCTGTTGGATTGACCTTCTAATGCTGGGTTGGTACACTCGTGAGCGTAGCTTCCTGCGCGAATTCCAGCAGTGAGTTGCGGCCGCCCTACAGCACGCCGTAACCTGCCGGGTGTTTTTCTAGGAGACCAGTCGTACTTTTTCTACTCCAGCTACACGCTGGGCTGGCATTTCTCCGGAAAAAGCTCCCGGATTGGTCACGAGTCGCGTTGGTTGGGACACGGCCTTTTGGCATCTCCAGCTGCGGCAATCGCAGCGCGGAAGCCACCCCCCCGGCCAGTTAGATTGGCCGTGGGAGCAAGGAATTCCGGAGCTCGCAGCAATGGCAAACGTCCTCAATCCCGAACCCGAGAGCATAACCCTGAACAGCACACTTGAAACCACAACGCTAGAACCTGCGACGGAGCTTGAGCAGCCGTTGTCCGAATCCACGTCCAACCCCGAGACCGCCGAAGTTGTCGAAGTACCCGCGCTGGACGCCGATGCCCCAACCGAGCCTGTAGCTGAGGCCGTAACTGTGGAGGCCGCGCCCGCCGAAGAAATTGCACCTGAAGTTGGGGTGCAGGCCGAACCTGTTGTAGAGGCCGCAGCCGAACCTGTCCTAGAGGCCGCAGCCGAACCTGTTGTAGAAGCCGCAGCCGAACCTGTTGTTGAAGCCGCCGCGAAGCCTGTTGTTGAAGCCGCGCCCGCTGCTAAGGCGCCCGCCAAGGCTCCAGAGCATGGACTTGAATCCATGGACGACTTTTCTGCCGCGCTGGCCGCATTTGAGCGCGAGCAGGCCGCGGAAGCGGCAGCCGTCGAGGCCTACGGAGACAAGATCGTCTCCGGCACGGTCATCAAGCAGACGGAAAAGCACCTGGTGATTGATGTGGGCCTGAAGTCCGAGGGCCTGGTGCCCCTGGAACAGGTTCTTGACCATACCGGTGCGGTCAAGTTCAATCCCGGCGACGTAATTGAAGTGGTAATCGAGCGCGAGGAGCCCGAAGGCGGCTACCTGGTCAGCTACGAGCGCGCGCAGCGTCTGCGCGTGTGGGACACGATCGAGAAGGCAGCCAACGACAAGACCCCGATGATCGGCACTGTGATCAGCCGCGTCAAGGGCGGACTTACCGTTGACATCGGCCTCAAGGCGTTCCTGCCCGGCTCGCAGCTTGAGATTCGGCCGGTTCGCAACCTGGACGGCTATCTCGGCCAACAGATCGAGATCCGGGTCATCAAGCTCAACAAGAAGCGCGGCAATGTCGTGGTCAGCCGCAAGGAAATCCTCGAGGAGGAGCAGAACTCCAAGCGCTCCACCACTCTCGAGCACCTGGGCGAAGGCGCCATCCTTACCGGCACCGTCAAGAACCTCACCGACTACGGTGCGTTTGTTGACCTGGGCGGAATTGACGGCCTGCTGCACATTACCGACATGAGCTGGGGACGGCTTACGCATCCCCGCGACCTGGTCAACGTCAGTGACGAGATCCAGGTGAAGGTGCTCAAGTTCGACAAGGACAAGCAGCGCGTTTCGCTCGGCTTCAAGCAGTTGACGCCGGACCCGTGGCTTGACGCCTCGGAGCGCTACCCGGTGGGCGCGCACGTCAAGGGCCGTGTACTTTCGGTCACTGACTACGGTGCGTTCGTCGAGCTGGAACAGGGCATCGAAGGCCTGGTTCATCTTTCTGAGATGACCTGGTCGAAGCGGCTCAAGCATCCCTCCAAGCTGGTCAAGCCTGGCGACGAAGTCGAGACAGTTGTGTTGAGCGTGAATCCGGCCGACCGCCGCATTTCGCTGGGCATGAAGCAGT
>OBLW0100000304.1_pt1 | contig 41770 bp, 32 predicted proteins | sample 1520161 | NCBI WGS metagenome assembly OBLW01 (sample SAMEA3539309, study PRJEB22396) | soil metagenome | biome: tundra; feature: field; material: soil | place: USA | collected 2010-05 | depth 0.15 m
CCGAGATTGTTGTGGGCCATCCAGCATCCCGGGTTCCGCTCGATGGTGGTCTCGTAGAGCGTGCGCTGGTCCGCGTAGGTCCGGCTCTGCGCGTTGCTCAGGGCGGCGAGTGCCAGGACGAGCATTGCGACGAGACCCCAGCCGGCGGCCCGGGCGGCGGGGGTGGCCCGGGCAAGGAGGCCGGCGGCGCCGGCCGCGGCGGCGGCGATGACCCCCATGCTGGCCAGGTACTGGAAGTGGTCCGCCACGTAGGAGAAGAGGAAGGGATAGGCGTTGAAGAAGCCGAGGGCCGGGAAGAGCGATCCGATGAAGAACAGCCAGGCGGCGAGAGGGCCTCGCGAGCGCTTGCGCAGGAGCCACAGGGCCGCGGTCGCCAGGACCGCCGCGGCCAGGTACCCCATCCATCCGGCGGCCGCGGACCTCACGTCCCAGTGCGGATACACAAAGATGAGGTTTGCCGGCCAGGCGAGCTTGCCCAGGTAGAACCAGATCACGCGGCCGGCCAGAAGGCAGCGCTGCGCGAGCGTCAGGTCGAATCCGGCGCCCTGCGCCCCGATGAGTATGCGCTCCACCCAGGAGGTGAACAGCCCGCTGGCGAGGGCGCACACGAACCAGGGGGTGAGGGGCAGGACGTCGCGGCGCCAGGACAGGCGGCCGCACCGCCACCAGAAGACGACCAGGAGGGCCGCGGGCAGCGTCGCGGTCACGGTCTTGGTCAGAAGGGCGCATACGAACAGCATGGACGCCGCGGCGTAGGCCCGTCCGGCCGCCGGCCGTCCCCGGTCCCTGTCAAACCGCAGGTAGGCCAGCGCCGCCAGCAGGTAGAAGACCAGCGACAGGGTGTTCTTCTGCTCCGAGATCCAGGCGACGGACTCGACGCACACTGGATGGACGGCGAAGAGCAGGCCGGCCAGCCAGGCTCCGGGAACCCCGAGACGGCGAAGGAGGAGGACCAGGAGGCCCGCGGCCGCGGCGTGCAGCAGCACGTTGGCCAGGTGGTAGCCCAGCGTCGCATCGCCCCACAACCTGTGCTCGAGCCAGAACGCGCTGTGAAGCAGCGGATAATACTGCTGGGTGGCGCGAAGGTTCGCCCAGATCTGCCACAATCCCGCCACCGACCGAATCTCGGGCCTGGTGACGTGGGCGTCGTCATCCCAGACCATTTCCCCACGCAGGGCCGGCCAGTAGCATGCGAGCGTAAGCGCAAGGATGAGCGCCGCCGTCCACCAGAGACCGGCGCGGGAGGCTTGGGGCGCGCTATGACCCTGCATCCCGGCAATTTACCCGCGGGGACGGCTTCGAATCAATCCCGACTTCTTCTCTCGGGCTGTCGCGCCGCCCCGGCAAGGGATTCCGCGACGGGCTATACATATCCGGATGTTGGATACCTATGGCCGGTTCGCCCGGATCTGCGCGAGGATTCGCCGGGCCCTTTCATTCCCGGGTCTGGCCTGCAGGAACGCCTCAAGCTGCTCCGCGGCCTCATTCTCCCGGCCCGGGGCCTTGAGCAGCGCCAGCGCGATGTTGAAACGGATCTCGGCATAGCCCGGCATAAGCCGAAGCGCCTCTTTGTACTGGGCCACGGCCTCCGTTGTCCGGCCCTGCGCGCCGAGGGCCAGACCCATGTTGTTGTGCGCCTCGGCATTGTCCGGCTGCAGTCGAAGCGCCTCCCCATATTGGGCGATCGACTCGTTCAGCCGGTCGGGCATCCTTAGCCAGGCGTTCCCGAGATTCTTGTGGGCTTCGGCGAAATCCGGCCTGATGCGCAGGGCCTCCTGGTACTCGCCAACCGCGTCATTCAACCGTCCCGGCGTGTTCAGCCAGGCGGTCCCGAGATTGTTGTGCGCCTCGGCAAAACCGGGACGAACGCGCAAAGCCTCCTGGAATTGCACAATCGCCTCGGTCAACCGGCTGGGCGTCCTCGCCAGTACGCTGCCCAGGTTGTTGTGCGCCTCGGCGTAATCGGGCTCCAGGCGGAGCGCCTCCTGAAAATGGGCGATCGCGTTTTCCAGATCCCCCCGGTCCTCGTACCAGACGCCAAGGTTGTTCTGCGCCTCGGTGTAGTCCGGCTGCAGGCGCAGGGCCTCCTGAATGTGGGCGAACGCCTCAGCGGATCGCTCGGGCACCTTCCGCAGAAGGCCTCCCAGGTTGTTGTGCGCCGTCGCATTGTCCTTTTTCAGGCGGAGGGCCTCCTCATATTGTGCGATTGCCACGTCCGAATCCCCGCGGCCTTCGTACCATAAGCCGAGATTGTTGTGGGCCATCCAGCATCCCGGGTTCCGCTCGATGGTGGTCTCGTAGAGCGTGCGCTGGTCCGCGTAGGTCCGGCTCTGCGCGTTGCTCAGGGCGGCGAGTGCCAGGACGAGCATTGCGACGAGACCCCAGCCGGCGGCCCGGGCGGCGGGGGTGGCCCGGGCAAGGAGGCCGGCGGCGCCGGCCGCGGCGGCGGCGATGACCCCCATGCTGGCCAGGTACTGGAAGTGGTCCGCCACGTAGGAGAAGAGGAAGGGATAGGCGTTGAAGAAGCCGAGGGCCGGGAAGAGCGATCCGATGAAGAACAGCCAGGCGGCGAGAGGGCCTCGCGAGCGCTTGCGCAGGAGCCACAGGGCCGCGGTCGCCAGGACCGCCGCGGCCAGGTACCCCATCCATCCGGCGGCCGCGGACCTCACGTCCCAGTGCGGATACACAAAGATGAGGTTTGCCGGCCAGGCGAGCTTGCCCAGGTAGAACCAGATCACGCGGCCGGCCAGAAGGCAGCGCTGCGCGAGCGTCAGGTCGAATCCGGCGCCCTGCGCCCCGATGAGTATGCGCTCCACCCAGGAGGTGAACAGCCCGCTGGCGAGGGCGCACACGAACCAGGGGGTGAGGGGCAGGACGTCGCGGCGCCAGGACAGGCGGCCGCACCGCCACCAGAAGACGACCAGGAGGGCCGCGGGCAGCGTCGCGGTCACGGTCTTGGTCAGAAGGGCGCATACGAACAGCATGGACGCCGCGGCGTAGGCCCGTCCGGCCGCCGGCCGTCCCCGGTCCCTGTCAAACCGCAGGTAGGCCAGCGCCGCCAGCAGGTAGAAGACCAGCGACAGGGTGTTCTTCTGCTCCGAGATCCAGGCGACGGACTCGACGCACACTGGATGGACGGCGAAGAGCAGGCCGGCCAGCCAGGCTCCGGGAACCCCGAGACGGCGAAGGAGGAGGACCAGGAGGCCCGCGGCCGCGGCGTGCAGCAGCACGTTGGCCAGGTGGTAGCCCAGCGTCGCATCGCCCCACAACCTGTGCTCGAGCCAGAACGCGCTGTGAAGCAGCGGATAATACTGCTGGGTGGCGCGAAGGTTCGCCCAGATCTGCCACAATCCCGCCACCGACCGAATCTCGGGCCTGGTGACGTGGGCGTCGTCATCCCAGACCATTTCCCCACGCAGGGCCGGCCAGTAGCATGCGAGCGTAAGCGCAAGGATGAGCGCCGCCGTCCACCAGAGACCGGCGCGGGAGGCTTGGGGCGCGCTTTGACCCTGCATCCCGGCAATTTACCCGCGAGGACGGCTTCGAATCAATCCCGGCGTCAACCCGCTCTGGCGGGCCCCTTGGCGAGCTGCTCCGGACCCTGAAGATAGGCTTCAGCCCGTGAAGGCGATGCGGTGCGCGCCGGGGAGACAGGGCCCATCCGGCGGGAGCCTGCTCGTCCGTGAAACGTGCCACGCATGGAGTTACGGCGCCGGCCGATGGCGCACCCAAGGGATCCTCCCGGCAATATGTGCGCAGGGTCAGCCAATTGATGCGGGGCGGCCCGAATCCGTTTCTGCGACTATCGGATCCGCTGCAGAAGCCCATCTTCCCCCAACCAGCGCCGTAATGAGCACCCCCACGCTTTTCCTCGTTGGAGCCAGTCACCGCACGGCTCCTCTTGAGTTTCGGGAGAAGCTGGCGCTCGGACTCGAGGCGGAGGCGGGATTTGCCAAGGAACTTGCGGAATTATCTTCCCTTCAGGAGTTTGCCGTGCTGAGCACCTGCAACCGGGTCGAGATCTATGGTGTTGCGACCGAGGACTGCGCGCTGGATCAGGTGGCTGCTGCGTTTTGCGCCCGCCAGCATGTGGACGCCGGGGAGTTCGGACGCTTTGGGTTCGTGGCGCGTGGCCGGGAGGCCGTCCAGCACCTCTTCGAGGTCGCCTCCGGGCTAGATTCGCAGGTATTGGGCGAAACGGAAATCTTCGGCCAGGTGAAGCGGGCCTATGCGGTGGCCCAAGCCCGCGGATCAGTTCGCGCGGTCCTGAACCGCGTGTTCCAGAAGGCTTTCCAGGCCGCAAAGCACGTGCGCACGAACACCGCGGTGACGGCGGGTCAGGTGAGCGTGGCAAACGTGGCGGTGGATCTGGCGCTGGATGTTTTCGGGAGCCTCGAGAACGCGCGGGTGCTGCTCATCGGAGCCGGCGAAATGGCCAGGAAGAGCGGCCGGGCCTTTGCGAGCCGCGGGGCCGGGAACCTGACGGTCTCGAGCCGGAGGCTGGAGAGGGCGAGCCAGCTCGCGGCGGAGCTTGGCGCTTCGGTGCTGCGTTTCGAGGAGCGCGAGACGCGGCTGGCGGAATGGGATATCGTGGTGTGCTCAACGTCGGCCCCGAGCGCGGTCATCTCGGCCGGCGCGGTGCGCTCGGCGATGAAGGAGCGCGCGGCCCGGCCGATCCTGTTCGTGGACCTGGCGATGCCGCGCGACATCGAAGCCTCGGTGGCGGACGCGGGCAACCTGTACCTCTACAATCTCGATGACCTCGGCCAGATCGCGGAGAAGAACCGCCTGGCGCGCGTTGCGGAGGCCGAGCGCGGCCGGCTGGTCCTTTCCCAGCGGGCAGATGCGATCTGGCAGCAGCTCCAGGCACAGCTGGCGGCAGGGGTTTCCGGTGGAAGTTGCCAGGCGCCGGAACCGGCCGTCCAAGACCGCGCATTGCGGGCGGTGGTGTTTGCCTGAGCCGCGCGATCCGGCCGGGGGCGCCGGGGGCCAGCTCGCTCAAAAGGCGACGGGAGACGGAGCAAACAAAGCGGCCACCGCCTGCGCGAGCCGGCAGCCGGAGGCGACGCATGCCGAGACGGATATGCCGTCGCGGCAATTGCCGCCGATGTACAATCCCGGGGCCGATGCCTCTGCGGCGGCGAAGATCGCCTTGTAGCGGTCGAACCCAACGGCGTACTGGGGAATGGCCCGCGCGTGCCGGCGCACGCGGACAAGGACCGGGGCTTCCCGGGCTCCCAGCAGGGCGGCCAGTTCCGCCTGGACGAGCTTGATCAGAGCGCCGTCGTCAAGGCGCGCGAGCGCGGACTGGCGGGTGCCCCCGACAAATGTGGTCAGGGCCACGTGGCCGGCCGGCGCGCGCCCAGGAAAAAGCGAGCTCGAGAACAGCGTCCCCAGGATGTTCCGGCCCTCGGCCCGCGGAACGAGGACGCCGAAGCCGTCCAGGGCATGGGCCACATCCCCGCGGCGGAAGCCCGTGAAGACCGAGGCGACGGGAGGGTGCTCAATCTCGCTCAGGGGGGAGAACGCGCCGGGGGTCGCGAATCCCCCTAGGCGCAGCCGGGCCAGCTGGTCGGCGGGCAGCGCGCATATCACCGCGGAGAACGCCTCCAGATGCGTATCTCCAGCCCGTTCGAAGGCGACGCTCCAGCCGCTCTCGCCGCGCTCCAGGGCCAGAACCCGAGTGCCGAGCCGGATGGCGCCGCCGAGCTGGTCGGCCAGGGCGCGCGGAAGCTCCTCCAGCCCCTCGGGGAAGGACAGGATCCGGCCGCGCGGCCCGCCGCTCGAATTTCGGAGCTTGATCCCGCCAAGGATCAGCGACCGGTGGTCGCGCTCGAGGGCAAAGAGCTTTGGGAAGGCGTGGCGGACGGAAAGCCTGGCGGGGTCTCCCGCGTACACGCCGCCGACGAACGGGTCCACGGCGTAGTCCAGGAATTCGCGGCCGAGCCTCCGAACCGTGAATTCGGCCAGGGTTTCGTCGCCGCTCAGCCGGCCGCGGGGCCGGAACACCTCGCAGGCCAGGCCCAGCTTCGCCCGCCAGGAGAACAGCCGCGTGCCCAGGAATTGGGCTGGGGAGGCCGGCATTGGCTCCATCCTGCCGCGCTTGAGCACGTAGCGGTGCTTGGCCGCCTCGCCCGCGTAGAGGCGCCGGGATCCCAGGCCAACCGCTTCGATGAGGTCGGATGCCTCCGCCGTGCCCTCCAGCAACGAATTCGGCCCGGACTCGAGCAGCCAGCCGCCTTCGCGGACGGTCTCGATCGCTCCGCCGCACCGGCCGGAGGCCTCGAAGACGGCGACCGGGATTCCCGCCCGGCGCAGCCTCCAGGCGGCGGTGAGCCCCGTGATGCCGGCGCCGAGCACGGCGACCGGCAGGGCGGGGGACGGCCGGGAGTGGCTGGCTGACGTCATGAATCGCTAGGGTACCGTGGTTCTTGTGTGAGGTGCATCGCGTCTGTTGCCGGGAGCGTCGCATTTCTTGCCCACACTACGCCCCACGGCGAGAAACATCTCTTGGGAACCGCCGGGGCGCAATGAGCGATGCTCCTTGAAGCAGGCGAAGCCGTGGGGGTAAGACAAGATACGCGCAGTGCCAGCCAACCGGCGCGCAGTGGCGCGAGCCGGCATCTGGTATATTGCCGCATTCCCACGCCCCACCTGCAATGAGCGACCCTTCCCCTCCCACCCCCGCGGGCACTGCCCGCCCGCAGTCGGTGTGGCAGAACTGGATCACCCTGGCCGGCGTGATCGAGGCGGCGGGCAGCCTGTTTGCCTTCCTGCTGCTCTTCGCGCTTGACCTGATGGGTCGCGGGGCGAGGAACCCCTATCTCGGCATCCTGTGCTACGTGGTGGCGCCCGGCTTCCTCTTCTTCGGCGCGGCCGTCGCGGTTGCGGGCGCCTGGCACGAGAACCGGCAACGGACGCGCGGGCAGGCGCCGGTCGCGCCGCGTCTGGCGATCGACCTTTCGCGGCCCCGCGACCGCAGCATCCTGCTTTGGTTCACGCTCGGGGGTTCGACGTTCCTCCTGCTCACCGCGATCGGCAGCTACCAGACCTTCGCCTACACCGAGTCGAACCAGTTCTGCGGGGAGGTGTGTCACGGCGTGATGGGTCCGGAATACACGGCCTACCACCGTTCCAACCATGCCAGGGTGGGCTGCGTCGAATGCCACGTGGGTTCCGGGCCGGCCTGGTACTTCAAGGCCAAGGTCACCGGAGTGCACCAGCTTCTCGACATCACCACCGGCCAGTACCCTCGGCCGATCCCGTCGCCGGTCAGGAGCCTGCGCCCGGCCAGCGAAACCTGCGAACATTGCCACTGGCCGCAGAAGAACTCCGGCAGCATCGAGCACATCTCGCACCGCTTCCTGGCCGACAAGACCAACACGCCCTACACGACCCGGCTCCTGGTCCACGTCGTCGGCGGCGATCCCGCGAACGGCCCGGTGGCCGGCATTCATTGGCATGTAAGCGCCTCCAACCGGGTGGAGTACTACGCGACCGACCCGCAGCGCCAGGTCATCGTCTGGGTCAGGAAGACCGATTCGGCCGGCGCGGTGACGACGTACCGGACGCCGGACTTCAAGGGGGATCCCGACCCGGAGAAGGTCCGGCTGATGGACTGCATCGACTGCCACAACCGGCCGTCGCACCGCTATGAGAGCCCGAACGACGCGGTGGACGAGGCGATGTACCTCGGGCGCATCGATCCGGCGCTGCCGCAGGTCAAACGCACGGTGGTGGACCTCCTGACGAAAACATACGCGACCCAGGACGCGGCCACCGCCTCCATGTCCGCGGCGCTGCGGGCCCGCTATGGCGACGCGCCCCGGGTGCTGCAGGCCGTCGCAGCCGTCGAGGCGATCTACCGGTCCAACTTCTTCCCGGAGATGAAGGCGGACTGGAGCAAGTACCCCGACAACATCGGGCACCTTGATTCGGCGGGCTGCTTCCGCTGCCACGATGGCAAGCACCTCGCGGACGGGGGCGCCAAGAAAATGCCGGCGACCGAATGCGACAGCTGCCACACGCTGCTTGCCCAAGGAGCCGGCGCCGAGCTCTCCCGGGTGGCGCCAGAAGGGTTGCCCTTTAGGCATCCTTCCACTGACATCGAGGGGATGGGCCTGTTGTGCGCCGACTGCCACAACGGCAAGAACCAGGAAAACTGAGACGACATGATCCTTCCCCACGAACCGACCGCCGCGACGGGCGCGCCCCTGGACCTCGACCTGATCCGCAAGTATGCGATCGCCGGGCCCCGGTACACGTCCTATCCGCCCGCCACCCGGTTCACGCCCGATTTCGACTGGGAAAGGCTCGAGGCGGCGATTGCGGCGGACAACCGGCCGGGGGCGGGCCCGCTGTCCCTTTACTTCCACCTGCCGTTCTGCGAGTCGCTGTGCTGGTATTGCGGGTGCAACACGGTCATCACCCGCCGGCGCGAGTCCGCGCGGGAGTACCTGGGCGACCTCGAGCGGGAGATGAACCTGACCGCGGCCCGGCTGAGGCGCGGCCGGCCGGTCCGGCAGATTCATTTCGGCGGCGGCACGCCGACGTTCTTTCCGCCGGAGGAGCTGGCTCGGCTAGGCCTTCTGATCTATGAGAACTTCGACCTCGATATGGACTGCGAATTCAGCGTCGAGATCGATCCGCGCGGGCTGACCGCGGAGCACGTCGAGGCGCTGCGGGTGATCGGGGTCAACCGGGTTTCGCTGGGCGTCCAGGACACCGATCCCAAGGTGCAGGTTGCGATCCACCGCTGGCAGCCGTCGCCGCTGAACCGCCAGGCGATGACCTGGCTGCGAGACGCCGGCTTCCGCTCGATCAGCGTGGACCTGATCTACGGCCTGCCCAAGCAGGACGCCGCCTCCTTCGGCCGGACGATCGACGAGGTTCTGACGCTCGGCCCGGACCGGCTGTCGGTGTTCAGCTATGCCCACGTCCCGTGGCTGAAGCCCGCCCAGCGCATCTTCGACGTGCGAGGCGAGCTTCCGCCGCCCGAGGAGAAGCTGGCGATGGCGGTGGTCGCGCATGACAGGCTGACCCGGGCGGGCTACGTCGACATCGGCCTGGACCATTTCGCCCGCCCCGACGACGAGCTTGCGGTGGCCCAGCGCAGCGGAACGCTGCAGCGCAATTTCCAGGGTTACAGCACTGCCGCCGGCGCCTCGCTCTACGGCTTTGGCGTCTCGTCGATCTCGTCGACGGCGGAAAGCTACCGCCAGAACTTCAAGGGCATGGCCGAATGGCGGGCGGCGCTCGCCGCCGGACGCCTGCCGGTGGAGCGCGCCCTCATTCTGACCGAGGAGGACCGCAGGCGACGCACCCTGATCATGGGCCTGATGTGCGACCGGCGGCTCGACTACGCCGCGCTGTCCGCGTCGCTGGACGTGGACGTGGCGCGGGAGTATGCGGCGGAGATCTCCGGGCTGGCAGACCTCGAGGCCGACGGCCTCCTAACCCGCACGCCTGCGGGGATCGAGGTGCTGCCCCGGGGCGTGCCGCTCCTGCGGGTCATCGCCATGCGCTTCGACGCGACATTCGTCCCCGGCCCCGGGCGCCACGCGCAGACGGTCTGACCGGGATGGGGGCATTGGGCCGCATGGCCCTTTCCAGTCCATGACTCGTGGCCGCGAGGGGCGGACCAATGCATCCATTACAGGCGGGTCCCGCTCCCCGGGAAAAAAGGCGCAAAAAAAACCGGATGGCGGGGCTCACGGTCCCGCCATCCGGCGAATTCAGGCCAAATCAGAGGGAATAGGTGAAGGCCAGGTAGGCGAGCGGGCTTTGGTAGTTCGTGAAGCCGCCGGTCAGGTCGTCCGTCTTTCGGATGTAGCCCACCTTACCTTCGCCTATGAGGTGGTCGCCGAACTTGTGCTTTAGCCCCGCGGTGACCGTCGCTATCTCGAAACCGGCCCCGTAGGGTTCGCCGCCCAAGGCGACGCCGGGATTGTAGTCTTTGGCCTGCTGCCAGTACATCTGGAGCTGGGCGTCGGTCTGCTTGTCGAGCACGAAGCCGATGAGGGCGGAGCTGCTGACATAGTTGTCGTTGGAGTTCGCTATCGGCGGCGGGATGTAGGTGGTCGCCGACACCACGACGATCGGGTAGGACGTCTGGATGTAGTTGTAGACGACGTTGAGGTTGTACTGGAAGTAAACCTCGCTGTTGGGCGTCCAGTTGACGGTCTCGCTGAACAGCTGCCCTTTGGCCTGGCCGGAGGTGACCTCATTTCCCAGGCCGCCATTGGCCACGTTGGCGAGGACCGACATATTCCCGGTCTGGGGCTGGTAGCGGGTGTTGAACGAGATCTCCGGCAGGGGCTTGTAGATCACGCTGAACTTCATCCCGGTGAACGTGTAGCCGGTGACATAAAGGCCGCCGTAGCTTGCCGTGCCGATGATGTCGTCAGAGCCAATGAACTTGTTCTCGTGATCCTTGCGGTAGACCTCGGCCCTGACCGTCAGCTTGGACGTGGCGTTCCAGTTGGCGCCGAGCTTCACGTCCTCGTAGTCCTGGTTGGCATCCTGGAAGAAGACCGACCCGATCGGGGTGGGGGTCATGGTGACCACACCGGCGCCGGTGGTGGAGACGGCGACGTAGGGGTTGATCCAGTGCTGGGTGCCACGGGTGACTCGGTCGTCGAACGAGCCGTAAAGGACTAGGTTGGAGATGCCGGTGTACTGGAAGGAAGCCTCCGGCGAGGCGATGTGGTCGGCGTAGTGCGAGTAGGTCAGTTCGTTTCTGGTGGTGATGTTCGTGCTCGCGATGGTCTTGGCCCCAGTGGCCAGGGTGGTATTCGTAAAGCCGCCGCTGCTGCCGACCGTGTCCTGCTCATCTCGGAAGCCAATGTCCGCCAGCCAGTTCGGGCTTGGCGTAAACTTGAGGAAGACGTTGCCGACGTAGTCGTCGTCCTTTGAGGTGCCATAGATGTTCGCGGCCGTGAGGGCGGTGTAGACCGCATTTGCGGTCGAGCTGTAGGTCGGCGTGATCCAGTTGCCGCCATTTGTGGAGGACAGGTGCGAATAGGTGAGCCCGATCTCCATTGCGACCAGATCATTGAACTTCGTTTCGGTCTGGTTGAGGAACCGGAAGGTCTTTGCATCCCGCGTTTCCCCGTCGTCCTGGACCGTGACAGTCGGGTCAGCGATCACGTTGGAGTTCGGATACCTGACGTAGACGCGGGCGTCGTTGTTGTTGACCCAGTCCTCGGTCAACCTGAGGGTTTCGGTTGTCTTCCCGATCGTCGCGACCATCGAGCCCTCGAGGATCTGGTGGTGCTCGTCAAGCATCTGGACATTGGGGGCGATGTAAGGGGTGTTTACCGGCAGGGCCGTTCCCACGAAGGCCCCCTTAACCACGGTCGCGTTCGGATTGATTATCGCGCCCCACTCGGTGGAGTCCTTCATGCCGGTCCGCTTCTCGTCGTGGTAGCTGATCGTGAAGACCGGACGGTTCGGCAGGGCCAGCTTCGCATCCACCCAGAACGAGCTGCGGTCCACGTGAAGGTCCTCCGGGCCCATCACCTCGAACTTGTTTGCCAGCGGGAAGAATCCGCCGACCCCGTCGTAGAACGTGCGGAACCGCTTGTAGCCGGCGTCGATGGATCCGAGGTTGGCCGTGGTGACGTTGAAGTCCGCGAGATAGTCCTCCGTCCCGGCCATGGCATGGCCCTTTGCCGTCACCGTCGTGTTGTCGTTGACGTCCTTCGTATAGTAGAAGTCCTCGATGCCTGCGGCGCCCGCGCTGGGCATGCCCGTCGTCTTGGCGAACGCGGCGTCGTCGCCGTTGACCCAGGCCGCCGAGCCCGAAATCTTTATGTAGCTTTCGTAATTCGGGAAGGCGTCGGTGGGGACCGACGTCTCATCCGACGCGGCCCGTGCCGTTGGAAGGGCGAGGACCGCGCCGGCGCAAATCAGACCGGCGCTGCGCAGGAGTGCTGAGGGAGTGGCGATCATGATCTTGGTTTCCTTGGTAGGTTAGGGCCGGAGGGAAGCGTTTACATTGGAGCCGTGGACGTCCTCGTGGCAGTTGGCCGACCAGCAGGTGCCCTCGGAGAGCCTGGAGCCGACGGCGCTGGCGTGGGTGGAGCCCGCACCATAGCCGCCGAGGTTGAAGCCGGGGGCCAGGTCGGCGAGATGGCAGCGCAGGCACAGGTTGGCGTCGCGTGCGACCAGCATCTTGTCGTTGACCGAGCCGTGGGGGTTGTGGCAGGCCGTGCAGCCTTCCTCGCGGATCGCGCCGTGCGGGTAGGTGAAGGGGCCGGCCTGGGCGGTGTGGCAGCGAAGGCAGGTCTCAGTCCGGGACGCCAGGGCGGCGCCGCCGCCGCGCACCGCGTTGCCCTTGTGCACGTCGTGGCAGTCCACGCAGCTGACTTGGCCGGTCAGGACCGGGTGGGAGTGGGGCAGGCTCATCTCGCCGCGCTTGTCTGAGTGGCACTCGAAGCAGGCCTCGGGCGACTTGCGAGGATTGACGATGGTGCCGGCCTTACCGCCCGCCTGCACGTGCAGGCTGCCCGGGCCGTGGCAGGCCTCGCAGCCGGTGCCGGCGACCTTGGCCTCGGCGACCGCGATCCTCGCGTGGGTCGAGCCGGGGAACTCGCTGACCCGCTCGGAGTGGCACTGCGCGCACTCCTTGCTGCCGACATACGTGGCCCCGGGGGTGCCCGCGCCCGGAGGCACCTCGATGCGGCTCGCGGTTTCGCAGGAGATCAGGAGCAGGGACCAGAGGGCGCAGCCCCCGAATATCAGTTGGTTCGCGGACAGGCGTCTTAGTTTTCTCACGGTGAGGGATAGGTTTGTTGGAGATGCCCGGTGAACTTCGGGAAGGCGTCTTGGCTGACGCCAGTCTGCCATGCGAGCGGTCGTTTCATCTGCGCATCCTTTGGCGAGAAGCGTGCATAAATTGGCGATAAGCATGCATTAACGGGCGGATAAGATTTCGTGAATCCGCGGAATCGCGGCGTCGGTTGCGCGAGGCCGCGCAACTCTCGCGCAAGGTTTCGCAAGAACTGCGCAAGCTTTGCCTTCGACAGCCGGGACCGGCCCTGCGTCAATCCCGGGCCTCGCCCCCGAAGCGCAATTGATTTCCGCCACGAGCCTCTTCCCATGGTATGCCAAGCGTTCCCCCGACCAAGCGCCGGATAACCCTCCTTCTGGCGGTGGGCGTCTGTTCCGGGCTGGCCGCTTGCAGGGACAGGAGCATCACCAGCTATCGGATCCCGAAGGAACCCGATGCCGAGCAAGCCCCGGCTCCGGAGGCCGCGTCCCAATCCGGCGCGCCTGCCATCCACTGGACGGTGCCGGACGGCTGGCAGCTGCAACCTGCGGCCGCCATGCGCCAGGGCAGCTTCCTGGTGGCCGGCGCAGCGGGCGCCACCGCCGACGTGTCTGTGGTGTCGTTGCCCGGCACCGGCGGCGATGACCTGGCAAACATCAACCGCTGGCGCGACCAGCTGAAGCTCGCGCCGGTTTCCGCCTCCGAGATGCCCGGCCAGGTGCAGAGCCTGGCGGCCGCCGCCGGCCAGTTTGTCCTCGCCGACATGGCCGGCACGGTCGCCGAGAAGGGAGCCGTGCGCATCCTGGGGGCCTGGCTCCGGCAGCCGGACCGGGTGTGGTTCTTCAAGATGATAGGGTCGTCCGACCTGGTCGAAACGCAAAAGGACGCCTTCATCGCCTTTCTTAAGTCAGTCAGCCTGGGGGATGGGTCGGCGGGCCGGCTGCCGCTGGCCCAGGGCGGCCCCGCCCCGTCCAACACGAACGACCTGCCCAGGAGCGGCCGCGAGACGGGCGTACCGCTGGTCCAGCCCGCCGCGGGCGGCGCGGGAATGGATTCCATCCCGGTAAAGGCCGAGCGCGGCGCCTCGCTCCTCTGGCAGGCGCCGGCCGACTGGCAGAACCTGCCCGGCAACGCCATGCGCAAGGGCAGCTATTCCCTCGGCGGCGGGGCCGAGGTGGCGATCACGGCCTTCCCAGGCGGGGTCGGCGGGGTCCTCGCCAATGTGAATCGCTGGCGGGGGCAGGCGGGTCTGGCCCCGGTGGACGAAACCGGCCTCGGCCGGGCGACGACCCCGGTAGAGAGCAACGGGCTGCATTTCCTCCTGGTCGACTCCGAGGGCGCCTCCTCGTCGGTCGTGGCCGCACTCCTGCCGTGGAACGGCGCCACGTGGTTCTTCAAGCTGACGGGCCCGGCCGACGCCGTCGCCCGGGCGAAGCCGTCCTTCCTTTCCTTCCTCAAGACGGTCCGGGCCCCCTGAGCCGATGCCCATGCCCCGCCCGAATCCGTTCGCCCTGTTCACGTCGCTCCGGCTCACGGTCGTCCTGCTGCTGCTTTCCATCATGCTGGTCTTCGCCGCGACGCTCGACCAGGTGCATCTCGGTGTCTGGGGCGTGCAGGAGAAGTATTTTCGCTCGTTCTTCGTCTTCGGCCACGTTCCCGGCACCGGGTTCCTTTTTCCGGTCTTTCCCGGCGGCTTCCTGCTGGGCGGGGTGTTGATCGTCAACCTGGTGGCGGCCCATCTCTACCGCTTCCGCTTTGCCTGGAACAAATTGGGCATCTGGCTGACGCACGCCGGCCTCATCCTCCTGCTGGTCGGGGAGGGCCTTTCCGGGATGCTGCAGCAGGACCACCAGATGCGGATCGACGTCGGCCAGACTCGGCGCTACTCGGAAAGCTTTCGCGAGACCGAGCTCGCCATCGTCGAAACCACCCATCCTGGGTACGACGACGTGGTCGCCATCCCGGCGGCGCTCCTTGCCGCGGGCGCCCCGATCCAGCATCCGATGCTGCCGTTCCTCGTGAAACCCGTGGCCTTCTTTCCCAACGCCATGTTGCGGACCCGGTCCCAGGCACCCGGCGGCCCGCCGAGCGTGGCGACGGCGGGGGAGGGCGCAGACATCGTGGCCACCCCGATACCCCTCACGACCAAGCCGGATGAGGCCAACTGGCCGACCGGCTACGTCGAGCTCGCCGGGCCGGAGGGATCCCAGGGCACGTTCCTCGTCTCGACCATGCTGCAGCAGCCGGAGGCGTTTGCGTACCAGGGGCGGACCTGGCGCCTCGCTCTTCGCGCAAGGCGCGACTACCTGCCGTTCACCATCACGCTCCTTAAGTTCACCCACGACATCTATCCGGGCACCGACATTCCCAGGGACTTCGCGAGCACGATCCGCCTGCGAAGCGACGACGGCCGCGACGACCGCGAGATCCGGATCTTCATGAACAGTCCGCTGCGCTTCGGTGGCCGCGCCTTCTACCAGGCGGGGTACGCCAACAATGACCGCACGACGGTGCTCCAGGTCGTGCGCAACCCGAGCTGGCGGATCCCGTACGTGTCCTGCGCGCTGATCGCCCTCGGCCTGGCCGGCCAGTTCGGCATCCATCTCCTTGCGTTCTTCCGGCGCCGCCCCGGCGCACCCCCGGGGAACCGGGCCGCGGCCGCCGCCCCGGGCATGGCCTCCTCTCCCCCTTCGCCATGAGAAGATACATGGCCTCCGGGGCGCTGGTGCTCGCGCTGGTCTGGATCGGATCCACCCTGGTGCCGCGCGGCAATCCTGGCGCGTTCGACCTGGCGTCGTTCGGGCGGCTGCCGGTGCTGGCCGACGGACGCATCAAGCCGATGGACACGGTCGCCCGCACGAGCCTCCTCATGCTGCAGGGACGCCAGCGGCTTGCCGCGGCCGACGGCCGCGCGCTGACGCCGGAGGAGTGGCTCCTCGACGTGCTGTTCCGGCCCGAGGTTGCCGACGCCTACCGGATATTCCGCATCGACAATTCCGAGGTGCTCTCGCTCTTCGGCCTGGGCGCCGGCGAAAGCGCGGGCCAGGTGAGGTTCTCCTTCGCGCAGCTCCAGTCCGGGCTGCCGGAGCTCGATCGACAGGCGCAATTGGCCGGTCCGGTGGACGCCGCGGCGCGCACCTCCTTCCAGCGCGCGGTCGTCGAGCTGCGCGAGCACCTGGAATACTACGGCCGGCTGAAATACAGCCTGCAGACGCCCGACGGCTTCGACCTGTCCGCGGTCCTGGACGATCCGGGCCGGCTCGCTGCGGGCCGCCCCGGCTTCGAGACGATGGAGGCGTTCAGCCTGCTGCGGGCCATTCCGCCGCCCGCGCCGTCGGCCCGCCTCGACGAATGGCAGAGCATGGGGCGGTCCCTGCTGCGGGCGCTGCCCGCGGGAGCGGTGGATCGGCCGGTGCGTTTCTACGCCGCGATTGGGCGGGCCTGGAAGGCCGGGCAGGCCGCGGATTTCAACGCCGCGGTCGGGGCCTACCGGGCCGACCTGTCCCCGCGGTTCGCCCCGCTACTGCGCCGATGCTCCCTTGAGAGCCTCTTCAACCAGGCGGAGCCCTTCTTCACGAGCCTGGTCCTCTATGTGGCGGCGTTCCTGCTGGCCGTGGCGTCCTGGCTCAAATGGCCCGCCGAGCTGGGGCGCGCCGCCTTCCGGCTCATGACCGTCGCCTTTCTCCTGGCGACCGCGGGGATCGTCGCCCGCATGTGGCTCGAGGGCCGGCCCCCGGTGACCAACCTCTACTCCTCGGCGCTGTTCATCGGCTGGGGATCGGTGGCCCTGTGCCTGGTCCTCGAGCGGCTCAACCGCAACGCGGTGGCGAGCTCGGCCGGCTCGCTGATCGGCTTCGGCACGCTTGTGATCGCCCACAACCTGTCGCTCAGCGGCGACACGCTGGAAATGATGCGCGCGGTGCTCGACTCGAACTTCTGGCTGTCGACCCACGTGGTGACGGTGACGACGGGCTACGCCTCGACCTTCCTGGCCGGCTTCCTGGCGATCATCTACATCGTGCGCGGCGTGTTCAGCCGCACCCTCGACCGCCCGACGGCCGACTCGCTGGCCGGCATGGTCTACGGCATCGTCTGCTTCGCGACGCTTTTCAGCTTTGTGGGCACGGTGCTGGGCGGCATCTGGGCGGACCAGTCCTGGGGCCGATTCTGGGGCTGGGATCCGAAGGAGAACGGCGCGCTCATCATCGTCCTCTGGAACGCGGTCATCCTCCACTGCCGGTGGGGCGGCCTCGTCAGGCAGCGCGGGCTAATGTGCCTGGCCGTGTTCGGCAACATCGTGACGGCATGGAGCTGGTTCGGCACCAATATGCTCGGGGTCGGCCTGCACAGCTACGGCTTCACCAACGCGGCGTTCCAGGGCCTCGTCGCCTTCGTCGCCCTGCAGCTGGCGGTGATCGGCGTCGCGGCGATCCCCCGTGCCAAATGGCGCAGCGCCGCTCTCGCCGGCCCGGCCTGAGCCCCCGATCCACGGCGGGGATACTCCCCGTGGCTACCAACCCGGGACCTGCGCCTCCGGCGCCCCTTCCCGCCGTCCGGCAGCCGCCTTCAGCCGCGGCGCCGGCGAGATTCGCGCAGGATTGGCTGTACGAGGCGGGCCATTCCGGCTAGATTGCCGGGTGATTCGGTACCCGCCCCAACAAAAAGTGACTCACATGAAAAAATACATGCTCCTTGGATTCGCGTCCTCCGTTCTCCTTGCAGCCCCGGCGGTCTTTGGCGCCGACGCTGGCGACAACTATGCGAAATACTGCGCGTCGTGCCACGGCAGCGACGGCGCCGGCCATACCAAGGCCGGGCGGATGCTCAAGGTCAAGGACCTGACCGACGCCCAGTACCAGAAGTCATTCACCGATGAGACTGCGTTCAAGGACCTGAAGGAGGGTTCGCAGAGCAAGGACGGAGTGGTCCAGATGAAGCCCATGAAGGACAAGCTCTCGGACGACGAGATCACGGCCGTCGTGAAGTACATCCGCACGTTTGCGAAGTGAAGCTTCGGGGCGGGCTGTCCCGGCCCGCACCCTGAGAAGACGCATTGAAGCCGGATGCGCTCCGGCGCGCGCGGATCGCGTTCAGGCGGCCGACACCGCCGATATCGCCGGCCGCGCCGCATCCATCTGCTGGCAGAGGGAGCAGAACGATTCCACCTCGCGCCGGGCGATGTCGTGCAGGACCAGGTACAGCTCGGCCGCGGCCCTGTCCCATGTCTCCGGCGCCAGGTCGCGTGCCTCCGACCACGCCAGGGATAGCGCACCCTGCAGCGCCCGCTCGCCCGCCATGAAGTAGGCGAGCAGCGGGTTTCGGCCGCAGTCGCAGATGGCGCGGACGGCCGCATAGGAGCAGGGCTGAGCGGGCCGGCGCCGGCATCCGGCGCCCAGGGAGGCGAAGAGCACGTTCAGGGTGCGGCCGATCAGGTGAGCCAGAATGTCGGGGTTCCCGAGCGGCGTGGCCACCGGCTCGGCGCGCAGGAAGGCCTCCCAATCCCGCCGAATCGCAGGACGGCGGGCTCGGAGGCGCTTCAGCAGGCTCTCGTCCATGCCCCGACCATACTACGCCCCGCGCCTTCATTGCTCCGCATTTGTTGACGAGCCCCGCGCATCTCTTGCCAGGATGGCGCCGCCACCATTCTCCCGCGGCGTTCGGGCGGGGCCCGCGGGAGCCAAAACATGCCCTTCCAGAGGGTTTTCCGCCGAAGGCCAAGAAATGCGCAAATGCCGCCAAAGGGCGCGGAGCACGGTGGGGACAGGAAACGATACGCTGGTTCGGACCCGTTCGCCCCCCTAGCCGCGCCCACCTTTTCCATGGCCGTTATCCCAATCACCCGGGCGCTTTGCCGGGGAACGCCGGTAATCCATCGCGGCATCCTGGAGGGCAAGGCCGACTTCTACTACCTGCGGAAGGGCATCGGCGGGATCCGGGAGCTCATTGGCATGGAACGCACCCATCGGCGCGTCCAGGGCGCGATCATCACCTTCTCGGTCGCCTACAATGTTGCGGCGGCCGGGCTCGCGATGGCGGGCAGGGTGAATCCCCTGGTTGCCGCGGTCCTCATGCCCGCCAGCTCCCTGGCATCCCTGGCGATCGCGACCTTGGGAATGCGGCGCGGGATGGCCGGGGCCGAGAGGCCGGCACCCCAAGGACTCCCCGAGGAACCGGTGGCCCTACACGATCGGGAAAGCGCATGCGCACCACTGTAAAAGAGCTGCAGGACATCAAGGCCGCCCTGGACCAGCACTCCATCGTGGCGATCACCGACGCGTCGGGGTGCATCACCTACGTCAATGACAAGTTCTGCTCCATCTCGAAATACTCCCGCAGGGAGCTGATGGGAAAGGACCACCGGATCATCAACTCGGGCTACCACCCCAAGGCGTTCTTCCATGGCATCTGGAGCACGATCGCTTCCGGCAGGACCTGGCATGGGGAGATCCGCAACCGCGCAAAGGACGGCAGCACCTATTGGGTCGACACGACCATCTATGCCTGCATGGGCCCGGCCGGAGAGCCGACGCAGTACGTCGCGATCCGCACCGACATCACCCAGCGCAAGGCGGACGAGGCCCAGCTGCAGCGCTACGCCGAGGATCTGGCGGAGAAGAACAAGGAGCTGGAGGCGATCGTCAACACCCTGTCGCACGACCTGCGGTCGCCCCTGATCAACGTGCAAGGCTTCGGCAAGCAGCTGACCTGCGCGTGCGAGAGGATCCAGCTGGCATTCTCCGCGGTCCCGGACAGGGCGGTGCCCGCCTCTGCAGTGAGGCAGCCGCTGGAGGTCGCGATCCCCCAGGCGCTGAAATTCATCAACGCCGGGGTGAGCCGGATGGACGCGCTCTTGGCAGGACTCCTGCGCTTTTCCCGCCTCGGCCGGGAGGCCCTGACCATCGAGCAGCTCGACATGGATGCCATGGTTGCGGACGCATTCTCCGCCATGAGGTTCCAGCTCGACGCTGCGAAGGCCGACGTAAGGGCGGGCCCGCTGCCCGCTGGATTCGGCGACAAGGTGCAGACGAGCCAGGTCCTCGGCAACCTCATCGACAACGCCCTCAAGTATCGCCATCCGGACCGCGCCCCGAGGATCGTGGTGGATGGCCATCTCGAGGACGGCCAGGCCGTCTACTCGGTCGCGGACAACGGGGTTGGCATAGCCCCGGAACACCAGGCGAAGGCCTTCGAGATCTTCCACCGCCTGGACCCGGACGGCCCGCCGGGAGAGGGGCTGGGCCTCACGATCGCCCGCCGGGTGCTCGAGCGCCAAAAGGGAAGGATCTGGGTGGAGAGCGCCGGGGAAGGCGGGTGCACGTTCCACTTTTCGCTTCCATCGACCGAACCGCAACCTCTGCCCATGCCATGAACAACGCCGGCGCCCGTGCCCCTGCCATCCTTATCGTCGACGATGACGAGGGTCATGCGATCCTCGCCCGCGCGAGCCTTGAGGCCGCCGGGCTGAGCAACTCGATCCAGCATTTCCGCGACGGCCAGTCTGTGCTGGACTTCTTCTTCCCGGCGGGCCCCGGTCCCCACGCGGTCAGGGGAGGCGCCTACCTGATGCTGCTCGACATCCGCATGCCGAAGGTGGATGGCGTCGAGGTGTTGCGCCGGCTGAAGGCGGACCCGGAGCTGCGCAACCTGCCCATAATAGCCCTCACGACGGCGGACGACGCGCGCGAAGTCGAGCGTTGCCACGCCCTCGGTTGCGATGTCTATCTCCAGAAGCCAGTCGATTACGACAAGTTCACCGAGGCGATCCGCCGCCTCGGCCTCTTCATGACCCTCCTCCTCATACCGCCCGCAAAAAAGAGCTGATCCCGATGTCCGTTCGCCCGCGAGATTCCGAGATCATGGTCGTCGACGACGACGAGGGCCTGCGGCTGCTCATCTCGGACACCCTGCACGCTGAAGGGTACGCCGTGGCGTCCGCCGATTCCGGAGCCACGGCGGTCGCGGCCCTGCGCGAGCGCCGGCCCGACCTGCTGCTCCTCGACCTGCAGCTCAGGGATATGGCGGGAACGACGCTCCTCGACCGGCTGAAGCACGAGAACCTCTCCGTACCTTTCGTCGTCATCACCGGCCAGGGAAACGAGAAGGTGGCCGTGGAGATGATGAAGCATGGAGCCCTCGACTACCTGATGAAGGACACCGGCATTCTCGACCTGCTGCCGTCGGTGGTGAAGCGCGCCCTGGCCGCCCTGGATAGGGAGCGGTCGCTGGCAGCTGCCCAGGCCGAGCAGCGGCGCCTGGAGAAGGAAATCCAGGACATCAGCGAGAAGGAGCGGCAGCGGTTCGGCGCCGACCTGCACGACGGCGTGGGCCAGCAGCTCACGGCGATCGAACTCATGTGCGTGGGGCTGAAGAACGACGTCGGCGCGCTCGACCCGCAGCTGGCCAAGCAGGTTGAAGAAATCGCCGGCATGCTCCGCGATACGATCGCGCAGACCCGGGCGCTGGCCCGCGGGCTTTCGCCGTTCGACGAGCAGCCCGATGGGCTCCAGAACGGCCTTGCGGACCTCGCGGAGCACGCCAATTCGCTCGGCCGCCTGCGCTGCCGCGTGGAAATCGTCTCGGCCCCGCCGCTGACCGATCGCATGGTCGCCGGGCATCTCTTTCGGATCGCGCAGGAGGCGGTCAACAACGCCGTCAAGCACAGCGGGGCGAGCGAGGTGGTGCTGCGGTGGGAGGAAAAAGGAGGCGCGCTTCGCCTCGAGATCTCCGACAATGGCAAGGGCATGCCGAAGGTTCGGTCCCGTGGCATGGGGGTGGGCGTCATGAAGTACCGGGCGGGGATAATCGGCGCCACGCTGACGGTGGAGGCGAGGCCGGGAGGGGGCGTGAGCGTGGTCTGCGTCCTGCCGCGAAAGACGTGAAGGCGGCCGGGCGAGATGTCCGGCCGGCCCCGACTGGGCCCTCATCCGGCGCCCGCGACCCGGCCGCAACCGGGAAGAAGAGGGTTTTTCTGGTCGATGACCATCCCTTCATGCGGGCCGGGTTGGCCCAGCTCATCGAGCGCCAGCCGGATCTGGCCTTCTGCGGAGAGGCCGGGAATCCGGCCGAGGCGTTTCGCGAGCTGGCGCAAGCGGCTCCTGATCTCGTGCTGGCCGACATCACCATGCCGGGGCGCAGCGGCCTCGAGTTCATCAAGGACCTGAGCGCCCAGTACCCAGACCTCCTCGTCCTTGTGGTCTCGATGCATGACGAGGCCATCTACGCCGAGCGCGCGCTGCGCTCCGGCGCACGCGGGTACATCATGAAGGAGGCGGGCGGCGACAATCTCCTTGCAGCCATCCGGAAGGTCCTGCGCGGCGAGATCTACGTGAGCCCGCGGATGGCGGCCAGCGTGCTGGACGGCCTGTCGGCCCGTCGTCCGCGTGGGTCGTCCTCGCCGATCGAGAAGCTGACGGACCGCGAATTCGAGGTCTTTCGCCTCATCGGCCAGGGCAAGAGCACGCGCGACATCTCCGAGCTGCTTCACCTGAGCCCCAAGACGGTCGACGTTCACCGCAGCCACATAAAGGAAAAGCTTGGCCTGACCGGCGCCACCGCGCTCGTGCACCGTGCGGTGCGCTGGGTGGAGACCCCGGGGAGCGAGGCGTAGTTTCCCCGCGTCGCGCAAGCGGCGGACGCCGGCAATCGCGGAATGCAGCGGGCGCGAACTAAGGGTTTTCCTTAGCCAGATGCGGGCGCGACTTCTATATGCAGGCGGTGTGCCCTTGGGTATTCTGGTGGGCATGGACACCACATTGACCGCTGGCCTCGCAACAGCCCGTTCCGCTGCCGCTCCCGACCCGCGTGACGATGCCGCTTCCTCCGAGGATCGCGCCCGGCAGAGCCGCGAGATAGTCTCCCACCTGCAGAGGTCGGAGATCTACCGCACCTACGAGGACGCGTTCCAGGCCACGACCGGCCTGCCGCTTGCGCTTCGGGCGGTTGGAACCTTCAATTCGTCCCTGAAGGAGGCGAAGAACGTGAACCCCTTCTGCACCTTCATGGAGACAGCCAACAAGAGCTGCGCGGCGTGCCTGCGGCTCCAGCAGGAGGTGGAGGAATCCTCCTTCTCGGGTCCGCGCACCATCGAGTGCTACGCCGGCCTGGCCGAGTCGGCGGTGCCGATCCGAGTCGGAGAGAATGTCGTCGCCTACCTGCGGACCGGACAGGTCATGCTGCGTCGCCCGTCTGCCGCCCGATTCCGGCGCACTCTGCGCCGCCTGACGGAGTGCGGCCTGCACGTCTCCCGGGCCGAGGTCGAGAAGACCTATTTCGAGACTCGGGTCGTGACCCGGTCGCAGTACGGATCGATCCTGCGCCTCCTGACCATCTTCGCCGAGCATCTGTCGACGATGACCAACCAGCTCATGGTCACGCGGGCCGCGTCCGAGCTCCCGGCAGTCGCCAAGGCCCGAAGCTTCATAGCAGAGCACCAGACGGAGGAGATCTCCCTCGGGGACGTGGCCCGGGCCGTCAACATGAGCGCCTTCTACTTCTGCAAGACCTTCCGGAAGGTGACGGGAGTGACGTTCGTGGACTACCTCGCCCGGCTGCGGGTGGAGAGCGTCAAGAACCTCCTTCTCGACCCGCACAAGCGGATCAGCGAGGCCGCCTTTGAGGCCGGCTTCCAGTCGCTCTCCCAATTCAACCGGGTGTTCCGCCGGATCGCCGGCGAGGCGCCCACTGTGTACCGGGAACGGCTGCACGGTTCTTCGGGGGCCGGCCTGCGTGAGGACCGCGCCCTAGTGTTCGCCGCCTGACCGCTGCCGGTGGCTCATACCCCATGAAAACAGTCCTCGCCGCTATCGACTTTTCGCCGGTAACCGAGCCGGTCCTCGGCGTCGTGGCCGGCCTCGCCCGGGCCCTGAAGGCCCGGGTCCTGCTTCTGCACGTAGTGCCGGCTCCGCCCCCCATGGCTTCGTATCAGATCAGCGAGGACGAGGCGGCGCAGCTGCTGGCCGCGACCGAGAGGGACGCCGTCCGGCGCCTCGGCAATCTTGCCGGATGCCTGACCGGCCTGGCCACCGAGACGTTGACGGCCACTGGCGTTCCCGCCGATGAGATCGTGCGCGAGGCGCTCGGCAACGGCGCGGACTTTATCGTGGTCGGCTCCCACGGCCACACGGCGCTCTACGATCTCCTCGTCGGCAGCACTACCCATGGCGTGCTGAAGAAGGCGGCTTGCCCGGTGCTGATCGTCCCGTCGGCCGTCGCGATCGCAAAAGCGAAGCCGGCTTTGGTGCCTGAGGCCAAACTGGCGGCCGCGGCCAGCTGACGCGCCCGAGGCGGTCGCCGGGTGTGGCGGGGCGCCCTAGGGCTGCGCCGCGGCTTCGGTGCTGGATCCGGTCAGGGTGGCCTTGGGGTTCGTGACCGGGACGATCAATACGGGGCAGGGCGCGTCCTTGAGCAGGGCGCTTGCGGTGCTCCCGACGACCAGGTCGTACAACGCTCCATGGCCGTGGGATCCGACCACGATGTAGTCGGCGGCGAGCCGCTCGGCCTCCTCGCGGATGGAGGCAGCCGGCTGGCCGTGCAGGATGCTCCTCTCCACCGTGAAGCCACCCTTCTGAAGCTCCGCCTCCCATTGGGAAAGCTGCTCGGATGCGTTGCTCTCGACGGCCGCGGTGAAGCTTTCCACAACCGCGCTGAATTCGTTCACGATCGAAGCGGGCCGGATGACGTGCGCGAGGACGACCTTGGCCCGGACCGCCCGTGCGAGCACGCCTCCCGCCTCCACCACCGGGCTGGTGGCGTCCGAAAAATCAATGGGGACAAGAATGGTTTTCATGGCCGGGAGTGGATTCTTCTTTGGCGATACCTCAATTCCAAGGGTAACCTAGCACGGGTTCCGGAACGATGCTGCGCATGGATTGCCGATCCTGCGCCAGAATTTGCTCCCGTTGGGGCCCGGATGGGCGGCTCCATGAAACGGACCGCCTTCTGCGCAGCCGATTCAACGCCAACGCCTTGGATCCTGGTGGCGTCCAGCGCCTGGTTGGGTGAGGGAGACGGGCGCGCGTGGCGATGGCCGCACGGCCGCCTGGGCCTGGGTCAACGCCATTCGGCCTCTCACCGGCGGATGCAGACGCCGCTGGCTCCGTTCAAGGCATTGCTAGACGCGCCAGTTCTGCAGGATGCGCTGGTAGCTGCCGCGCTCGAACGCGGCCGCGTCCGAGCAGCGATCGAGGTTCATCGAGCCGCGGAAGTCGGAGATGGCCTCATAGCCCCGCTCGACCATCCATTTCCGCAGGCTTTCGGTGAGCGTGGAGAGAAACCGCGGCCCGTGCCGCAGGAGCACGGAAACCAGCTGCACCACGTGTGCGCCGGCGAGAATCCCCTTGATCACGTCGCTGCCGTCGTGAACGCCCCCGGTCAGCGCGAGCGAGCAGCGCGTCCGCGGGGAAAGAATCGCGAGCCAGCGCAGGCGCAACAGAAGCTCTGCCGGATCGGAGAGGCGCAGCCGCGTCTCCGGCTCCTGATCCGCGATGTCGATATCAGCCTGGTAAAACCGGTTGAACACGACGATCCCGTCGGCGCCGGCCCTGCCCAGCTTCTGGACGAAATGGGCCGGCGAGGTGTAGAAGGGCTGCAGCTTGACCGCCACCGGGATGTGGACGGAGCTTTTCACCAGCCGGACGGTCTCGAGCATCTCGGCCTCGACATCGAGCGATGAGGAGCCCGGGTCTGTCGAGAAGTGGTAGAGATTGAGCTCGATCGCATCAGCTCCGGCTGCCTCAAAACGGCTGGCGTAGTCGATCCATCCGCCCGGCCGGCACCCATTGAGCGAGGCGATGACCGGTATGTTCAGGGCCGCCTTGAGTTGCTCGATCTGGCGTAGGTATTGGTCGGGGTTGAGCTGGTAATCCGCAAGAGCGGGGAACATGGCGCGCTCGTGGAAGCCGTCTGTGGCCACAAGTTGCGGCTGCGGCGCGCGCGAAATCTCGTCGAGGTAGATCTGCTCCTCGAAGAGCGAGCGCATCACGATGGCGCCGGCCCCGGCATCCTGGATCTGGCGGGCCATATGGATGTCGTCCGCGAGCGGTGAAGCACCGACCGCAAGCGGGGAAACGAGCTTCAAGCCGAGGTATGGGGTGGAAAGATCCATGGGGTATGGGGGTCTGGTAATCTGGCCCAAACCTGCCCGGGCGGCTGCGCGGATTTTGGCAATTGCAACGCGCCGATTGTCGCGCCGTTGTCCAAAAGCCATTCGCCCGCGCACCGTCCCGGACCGTGTCGCTGAAGGCGCCGGCGCGTATCGCCACCGTCCACTTTTCTGCTAGACCCCGAGGCGTCTCGGGCCGCTGACGCAGGGGTTGCCTCGCTCGTAGAAGCGGAGCATGCGGTGAGCCTCCCGCGCGACGCCAATGCGCACGCTCTTGCCGACCCGGATCCTCCCGGACTTCTTCACGGGTGCGCCGATCCAGATCGGCCCCGCCGCGCACAGGTCCAGCCCGTCGAATCGCCTGTCGATGTCGAGCGCCATGGCGAGGCAGCCCGGCCCGGACGCCAGCCTGTGCAAGGGCGCTTCAGGCCTGCGCCGCCGCATCAGCTCAACGCCCTCCGTCGGTTCCAGCGCCCGGAGCAGGACTCCTCCGCCGACTCCCTCCACCTCGCCCGACATATTGACCGAGAACCAGTTGCCGTAAATGAAGTAAACGTAGGCGTGCCCATGCTCGAGAAACAGCGACCGGTTGCGCGGCGTCATCCCGCGGTGGGAGTGCGCCGCCGCATCGCCCACCACGTAGGCCTCCGACTCGACAATGCGCCCGCTCATGCGGCCTTCGGGCGTGTTGCGCACAAGGATCTTCCCGATGAGGTAGCGCGCGAGCGCCGTCGTGTCGACAGGCAGCTCGAAGCGGCGAAGCCTGCGGATGCGTTGCATGGCCGGGCGGGGGTCAGGGGCGGCCGATCACCCCGGACAGCCGCGAGCGCGGCCGCTGTGGAAATCAGGTTCCAGCCGCCCGGCAGGCTGAGGCCCGCCGCGATGATCAGGGGCAGCGTCTCTGCCGCCGGGGGTCTGCGTGTCCATGGGGCGTCCTCGACTCTTGGCTTCCTTGCCTAGCCGGCGACTGTGTTCGAGCCTTTTTCGCCCTTCCAGCTGAATCAGAGCGTCTTCATGTACTCCAGGAGGGCGTTCTTGTCCTGCTCGGGGAGTTCCACGCCGTAGGTGTGGCCCTGGTTGCCGTTGCCGCGAACCGAGGTGTCGTTCTTCCATCCTTCGCGCTCGGCGGCAGCTCCCGCCGTGACGAAACCCACGTTGACGGGATCGTAGACATCATAGCCGCGGTAGAAGACCTTTGTGCGCTCGGCCACGGGCGCCATCAGGTCGCGCAGCGTCGGCACCGAGCCGTTGTGAAGGTACGGCGCGCGCATCCACAGGCCGTCGAGCGGGGGCGACTGGTAGCCCTCCTGCTTGACCATGTTCGGCCGGATGATGCCGATCTCCTTCACCTTCTCGTTGGCCTGGTCGGCGGCGGCCTGGTTCCACGTGTCCATGCGGTTGCGGTCGGTGCCTATGTCGGCGATGGGGATGAGCCTGCTGGTCTGGGGCTGGCCGGGCTCATGGCACGACGCGCAGCTCTGGGCGTAAACCTGCTTCCCCTTGGCGGCGAGCGCGGCGTCGACCGGAAACGGGTACGGGGGCGGCGCGAGGGCGCTAAGGTACTCGTCGAGCTCCGCCATCCGCACGACGAACCACGCGCGCCGCTCGAGCCTCCAGTTGAGCGTGTCGAGCGGGACCGTCGGATCCGGAGCGGCTCCGAGCCCGAGCGCCGAGTCGATGAGGACCGAGCGGACGGCCGGCGTGTCGCAGCTCCAGTTCAGGAACAGGCCGTCGCCCTTGCGGATCTTGAGGTTCCAGACCGAGGGGAAGTCCGCCTGGCCCGTGGTGTTGTCCACCGGCATGGACGTCATGAAATACTTCGTGAGGTTCATCGGGTCGTCGCGGCCCGTGCCCCAGTCCGGCCAGCCGGGCCGGTTCATCCATGCCATCGTCGTGGCCTGCTTCTGGAGGGCGCTCCGGGTGAGCGGGATGAGCGCGAAGCGGTAGATCAGCCGGTCGACCAGCGAGAGCTTCGTCTCGCGCTCAATCTGGCCGAGAAGCGTGTCGGCGTTGAACCGCGGGTCCGCGGCGCAGTTTGTCAGGAAGCGGATCATGCTCTGCAGGTTCGAGGTGTGCGCAGGGGCGCCGATCACCACGTGCGGCAGGTCGCTTGCGTCCGTGCGCCACGTGCCGACGTGGCAGATAGCGCAGTTGTTCGCTATGCGCGGGAAGCCGATCGTCCTCTTGGAGAATCCGACGGGTATCTCCTGGCCGGGCTCCCAGACGACGCCGAACGACTTGTAGCCGCCGGGGCCGGGCATGAGGTCCGGGAACACGCGCGGGAGCACGAGCCAGATCCAGTAGGGGATGCCGCGCGAGTTTTCGGCCCCGACGGAGCCGTACTTGAAGCGCTCCCCCTCGTCGGCGAACGCGGGTTGGGGCACCTCGCGGAAGAACTTGTACCACGCAAAGACGACGACAAAGCAGAGGATAGCCAGTATGGCGATGAGCCAGCGCGCGCAGCGGGAGAGGTGCATGGTCAGAATGTCTTTAGGAATTCAAGCAGGGCCAGTTTGTTGTCGTCGGAAAGCTCGGTGCCGTAGGCCCAGCCCTCGTGGCCGTGGTTGCCGTTGCCGGGCAGGGTCGTGTCGTAGGCGAAATACGCCCTCCCGTTCTCGCCGGGGACGTCGGCGATGAAGCCGACGTTCTTCGGGTCATACACATCGTACCCCCGGTAGAAGGATGCCGGACGCCTGGACGCGGGCTCGAGGAGGGACCGGAGGTTGGGAACTGAGCCGTTGTGCAGGTACGGGGCGCGCAGCCAGATCCCGTCGAGCGGCTGGTTGGCGTAGCCGTTGGTCTTCCGGAAATGCTGGAACCGCTCCTCGGGATACGCGGCGTACAGCTGGCCCTGGTTCACGCACAGAGCGAAGGAGTAGGAGTCGAGCCTGTGGCGGTCGGTCTTGATCAGGTCGATCGGCGTGACCTTCCCGACCAGCTCCCCGGCGAAGTCGGTGCCGCTCGCACCGTGGCAGCGCGCGCAATACTGCTCATAGACGGGCTTTCCCCTCGAGGCGAGGGCCGCATCGACGGGGTAGGGATACGGGGGCGGCGCCGCGTCGAGGAGCCAGTCCGCTGTCCTGTGGACGGAGGGACGGTCCAGGGTGGGCGGGAGCGCCCCCGTGCCGAAAGCCGCGCTGCGGTTGCGCTCGTCCACGGACGTGTTGTTTCCGTCCCAGTGCAGCTCCATGCCCTCGCGAAGGCGCTGGTGCCATATCGAGGGGAAGTTGCACACGCCGATCCGCTCCACCTCCGGGAGGCTGTCCATCCGGAAGTTCAGCAGCACCTTCGGCGGGTTGAAGGTGTCGAAGCGCCCGGGACCAAAGACGGGCTCGCCGTCCATGAAGCTGAACATCTGGCGCAGGGTGACGAGCTGGTCGCGCATGAGGTCGACGCCGACGTACCGGATGAGCTCGCGGTTGAGCCAGTCGTCGGTGCCCATTTTCTTGATCACCGGGGCGATCCGGTCGCCCGTGAAGTCCTTGTCGAGCGCGACGGCGGAGAGAAACCGCTCGAACCCCTGAAGGTCCACCGTGTTGGACGCCATGCCCAGGATGAACCGGGGGGAGCTCGCCGGCGTGTCGCGCACCGAGCCCACGTGGCAGACCGCGCAGTTGAGGAAAACACGGTCGATTCCCTGCACCTTGCGCTTCGAGACGCCGATCGGCAGGTCCCTGCCCGGCTCGTACAGGAACCCGAGCGATTGGAGCCCCTTGCCCGGCAGGTACTGCGGGAAAAGCTCCGGCAGCGCCATCCAGATGGAGTAGGGGATGCCCGACGAGCGCTCGCCGCCCGTGGAGCCGTACTTGAAGTGGTCCTCGTTGCTGGCGTACGTGACCGGGACGTCGCTGGTGAAGCGCAAGGCAGCCCAGATCGCGAGGGCCGCCAGGGCGACGCCGGCGCCCCAGCACGCCCAGCGGCAGCGGCACCTGGGCGGCATCGAGGCCCTTGGCTCGGTTGGCATGTCGTTGGGCTCTGGGCGGGGCTAGGCCGGAAACTTCAGGGCGAAGTCGATGAGCCGGGTGCTCCCCCACCAGACGATCCCGAGGTAGATGCGGTTCTGGGGGTCGACCAGGCGGATCTCGTCGCGGATCTTCCGCGCCAGGAGCACCGACTTCGAATAGTCCAACACGATGCACTTCTTCCCGTCGAACCAGCTCTCCGTGTAGTACACCTGGGCCATGACCTCCCTTGTGCCGTCGGGGCCCAGCTTGTTCAGGAGCGTGGTGGTGCCGTCGGGATTCCGGGTGAAGACCTTCCCCTGCCAGGCGAGGTCGTGGACGAACCTGGCGATCACGCGGGTCCAGAACGGGCCCGCCAGCGCGATGGCGTCGCCCTCCGAGTTGCCTTCGGGGATGGGGCCGGTCTGGTTGGCGCCGAACATGGCGTCGAGTTCGCTTTGGGATTTTCCCAGGAGGTCGTTGAGTTTCATGGTTGTATGCGGGTTGGGGCGCTCTTCGGGCCCGGCTCCCCGGTCCGGGTGCGGACCGGGGGGATCGGGCGGCCGCTGGAGCTAGATGGTCTTCAGGAATTCGATCAGTGCGCGCTTGTCGGAATCCGGCAGGGTTGAGCCGAACGTGTGGCCGCGGTCGGTGACAAAATCCGGGCACTTGCTAACGGCCAGCAGCGCGGGCACGAGCTCCTGGGCCATGAGCGCCTTTGTGGCCGCCGGATCGAGCTTCTTCAGTTTGATATCGGCGAACACCTCCTTGAGCTTCACGCAGAGCTTAACCAGTTCCGCGGGGTCGGCGTCGGGATTGATGTTTGCGATCAGGTTGATGGGTGTCCCCGCCGGGATGTCCCCGATCCGGAGGTAGCCGTCCGGGTCGAAGTGCGGCTTCAGGAGGCTGCGCAGCGGCTCGGGGATCACGGCGCCCTGGATCTGCAGGCGGCAGTCCGCAGTCGTGAGCCAGATCGAGTCCTTGCCCAGGCGCTTCTCCGGCCACAGGAGCTTCTCGGCGGCGTCGTTGAAGGCCTCCATGCGGCCCGCCACGGACGGGTTGCCGGTGAACTTGCCGAGCGAATTGTTGTGAAAGAAAGGGGCGGTCGACCAAATGTTGATGAGCGACGGCGTCCGGTAGTAGCCGGGACCGCCGGAGGGCACCGTGAACTTGTCCGTCGAATCCGTGAAGGGATTGTACACGTCGATCTGCCCGACCGAGGGAAGGCTCTTGTAGGTGTCCGACGAGAAGTCGTTCCAGACGTGGCCGCTCGTGGCGTTCGTGCCCAGGGCGCGGGCGGCGTTCGTCTTGATCTTGGTGATCGGGTAGCGGGCCTCGTCGGAGAAGAAATTGTCGTCGCGGAAGTCGTCCTTCAGGACCGCCTCCGCAAACCAGGCGTCCGGGTCGGCGCCGGAGGGGGGGCGCTTGCTGGAGTGGCACTGCGCGCAGTTGGCCGCAAAGACCAGCTTTCCCTGTTTGAGGACGTCGGGGTCCTTGGTCATGAAATCCCTGCCCCCGGGCGCATCCTCAAGGTGCAGCGGCCTCAGCCGCATGAAGAACTTCGCGACGTCGCCGACCTTCTGCTGGGTCGCCAGCCAGTAGACGGAGTTTTTCTGGGCGACGCTGATCTGGAACGGCTTCTGGGGGGTCAGGCCGATCAGGGCGTTGTGCAGTGTCAGCCAGTACTGCGAAAACGCGCCGATGTTGATGTAGACCCGCAGCGTGGCTCCGGGCACGCCGACGGAATCCGCGCCGTCCTTGAGGACGTGCGGGACATCCATCTGGGCCGTTTCGCCCGGGATGAGGAGCGTGTCCCCCGAAACATGCTCGCTGTGCGCGACGGTCAGGCGCTGGCCCAGCAGGAAGATCGGGTTGATCGCGTTCGGATTGTTGATGTGATCGGTGGCGATGCGCGAGGTATCGGAGGTGCCGGGGGGCTGCATCTTCAGCATCTCCCAGAAAAAGCCGCCCTTCTTGACATTGTGCGCGAAGACGGCGCCCTCGCGGATATATTGGTTTCCTATGGCCGAATTCAGGTTCTCGATCTTGGGATTCTCCGGATCGGCCGGCGGGTTGCAGGGGTTGAACGCGATGTGGCAGGCGCCGCAGGCAACCCCGACGCGGTACGGTTTCACCAGGCCTGGATTCACGGCGAAGTCGGGGTCGCTATAGTAGCGCTGGCCGTCCCATTTCTTCTTCGCGGCATCGTCGAAATCGGGGTTGGGGAAAAGCCGGAATCCCATGATGCCGGTGGAGCGCCCGTAGACCTTCGGGTCGATCGCGCTCGACTCGGGCTCGACGGCCTCGTCGATCCAGAGGCCGTATTCGTCGGGCTTCGTCGCCTGGCGGTAGCCCGGGGCGTTGATGAGGCCCATGTCCCTGAACCGATTCGGGCGGTTTCTCGAATCGATGGTCTTTAGCATGTCGATGAGGCCGTAGCTCTCCTGGGACATCCTGTTCCAGAACTGCTCGTCGCCGCCGCACCACAGGTCCCACGTGTTTCGGCCCTTTATCTCATCCTCGGAAAGTGCGATTCCGCCGTCCATGGGCTTGAAGACGTCGACGGCCAACTCGGGGAAATCCTCCGGCTTTCGACCGCCGCCGTCATCGACGATGGAGACGGGTTTTACACCGTCATCGACGATGGAGACGGGCTTTACGCAGCCTGCGGCAAGGAGGAGGGCAAGCGCGTATGCGGGAGCATGAATTCTGCAGGGTATGGTTTTCATTGGCGTTCTACCTGGAATGGATTCTCGGGCTCGGGGTAATTCAGGCTTCGACGGTCTTTATGTCGGTTTTATTTGAGGATCGAGCAATTAAAGCTGCGATAAAAACACGGGGTTCCGGGACGATTCGGGGAGCCTTGCGGGCGGGTGTCACTGTTGCAGTTGGTTCTCAGCTTTGCCACCGGCTCCATCCGGGTTCCCACCGGGAGAGGGGATGATGCGGGCCGGGCTCATCATTTCGAAATCACGACCTCAAGCGCCTGCAGGACGCCGCTTCCCCCGAACGGCAGGAGGATGGCCCTGACGAAGGGCTGCTGGTGCCAGGGCAGGAAGGCGCCCTCCTGGTTGGCGTCCATGTCCGACTGCAGCGCCTGCAGCGAATCGGCGAGCCCGCCGGCGCCGGCGGCCCTGGCATCGGCCGCGTTGAGCCCGATGTTGCGGATGGCCCGGGTCTTCGCCTTTGTGGCCGCGTTCTTGAGCAGGATTGCACAGAGCGCGCAGATGGCGGCGTCGATGCTGTAGAAGGCGACGATCCAGGGCGTCATGTGCCAGTTGGCGAAGAACGTCCAGCGCGCAAAGATGAGCAGGGTGAGGACAACGAACGGCAGGATGATGAGGGGAACGGCCTCCGCCGTGAGCCTGCCGATGAACAGGACGTCTATATAGGCGCTTGCGGCCTTCCGCTCGGCCTTGGCCTTCGACCCCTCGACCTTGTTGATCGCCGGGATCTTCTCGAAGGCCTTCTCGGGCCAGATGCTTGGAATGTCCTCGCCCAGCTTTGAAACGAAACGCATGCAGCTCTGCGTCTCGTCGACCACCCAGAATATGAGGTAGACCATGGAAATCAGGCTCGCGATCAGGAGAATGCTGTCGCATTGCGAGCTGAGGTCACCCCGGATCGGGGACTGCGGAAGGCCGATGAAGGAGAACAGGCCGGTCCATCCCGCAAAGTAGAACGCCGTCATGAGGGCCGCCCGCGCGTTCCTTCTCGCGGGCGTGGAACGTTCGCAAAGGTAGCGCCAAAGGACCTGGCTGCTCACGTATCGGGGCGCCTGCGCCTCCTCACTCGCCGCCTCGTGCGCGTGCCGGACGGCCTCGGCCGCGGCGACCGATTTGCGGAAATCGCTCCCCGGCTTCATGAGGGACAGGACCGCCGCGTGATTCTCGCGCTCCGTCAGGAGATAGTTGTCGCTCGAGAGCGGCATTCTTGCGAGCACCTCCCCAACGGACGCAATAAAACTAGGTCTTGGCGGCAGGACAAAGGGCGCCGGGATCAACCCGAATTCCTCGCACAGGATCTGACGGCTCCGCCTCACCCGGCTGCCGCAGTAGTACAGGCCCGCGGCGGCCACTATCAGCGCCAGCAGCCTGAAGAATTCCGATGGCCAGATGCTCACGCCCTCGATCCAGGTCAACGGCTCAACCCCGTCGTAGACCGCGGTAAAGAGGAGAAGGATGCCGGCAATCGCCCCGGCGAGCACCGCGGCGGCGTAGACGTCCGGCTTCTCGGAGGGCTCGAGCCTGAACCGGCCGAGGAAAACAAACATGATCATCGCGGCAAAAAAGACCGTTCCGGCCGCGATAAAGAGGATGTCGTATACATGATGCTTCCAGAAGGGGCCGCCTGGCAGAAGCGGCATGTCGAACTTCGGGTGCAGGCGGCTGTAGAACCGCGTTTTGTCCGTGTTCGTCGGGACCTGCACCCGGCCCTGCACAAACAAGGGTACGGGGTGGGTGCGCCCGATCTCAAAGCGAAGCGGCTGCAGCTGGGCGCGAAGGTAATCGACGTCAGGTTTCTCTGATGAAACCGCCGCCTGCACCGCGAGAAACACGCCGGTCTGCTCGGAGCTGCGAAACGGCGCGACGCCGACCTGGAGTTTCTGAAAGAGCTCGAATCCGTACGATGACGCCACCAGAAGGTTGCGGGTGTACCTTACGTTCGCCGGGTCAAAGAACCGGGCGTCAAGCTTGTCCGTGAAGAAGATGGCCTCGGGAAACCGGGGGCGAAGGATCTGGATGAGCAGCAGGTCGTCGTACACGTTTGAGCCCATGAGCCCGATCGCCCGCAGCTTCGGCGCCGGGCCCCGCTTGGCAGCCGTTTCCGTGGCCGCCTTCGGGTAGTCTCGTTCGTTGAGCCGGTCGGCAAAGACCATGGCGAGCCGGGCTATGTAGTCGACCTGGTGCTCGCCTTCGGCGCGCGTGAAGGACTGCGACGCATCCGGGCTCGAGCCGGATTTTCCCGGATCGTCCGGGTTGCTGCCCGCGCCCGCCGAATCCGCCGTTCCGCCGACACCGGAAATGTAGTACGCCCGGAGTATCTGGTGCGGCCAGGACTTGTCCTTGTCGAACTTGACCTTGCCGTAGCTTTCGGCCGTCAGCGGAGCCAGGAGTGAGGCATCGGTTGCCCTTGCGCCGTCCACGGGATCCTTCAGCTGCATCAGCTTTGCCGCGAACGTGAGCGGGAGCACGCGGCCGAATTCCGTGTCCCAATCGCATATGATGGCGATCCGGGTGCTTTCATCGGTCACGTCCACCCCCCGAAGCGTGAGTTCGTCGAGAAGCGTGTCGGCCAGCTCCTCGTCCGTGCACGTGAGGTTCACCAATGCCGGGCCGTTTCCCGGCTGGGAGAACCGCTTTCGGCCGGCGGGCACGGCCGCGGACTTTGCGTCCGCGGGGCCCGCCGGCTTGGCCGCGCCGGTCGCTTCACCGTCGGCAAGGAGGTCCAGCAAACCGTCCGCCATCGTCGCCGTTGCCGAGTAAAAGGTTGTGCCCGTGCCGGCGCTGGCCTCGCCGGCGGCCCTGGACGCCTTCATTTCCGCGAGGATGTCGATCAGGGTGCCGGACCAGTACGGGCCGATCACCTTGAAGTCGATCCGGCCGGCTTCGATTCCAGGGAGATTCAGAAGCCGCGAAGTCAGCTCGCTCTTGAGGCCGTCGAGCGACTTGAGGGGGTTTATGTTGAGTGTCTCGTCCTGGACCCAGACGACCAGCACGGCGCCGTAAGGCGAATAATGCTGCCGCTCAAGGCCGCTTGAAACGAACCATTCGGCGGGCAGGGGCTGGTCGATGCCCGCGGGCTTGCGTCCCGGCTCGCCGGACCAGCTCTGGGGGGGCGAAATCAGCATCAGGTGGTCGGGATCGTCCGCGACCAGGCCCACGGCGCCGAGCCCGCTAACCGCGGCCGAGCGAAACCGGATGCGCATCTCCCGGGCCTCGTTCGAGTGAAAGTCGCCGCGGACGATCACCGGCAGCAGGCAGACCCTCTTGTCCGCGACCAGGGCCCTCAGGCTGTCGACCGACTCGATCGGCCCCTGCAGGGCGCTCCCTGCGATCCCCGGCGGAGGGGTTTCGCCGCTCGAATCTGATTTCTTCGCCGCCCTCACCCACGCGCCAAAGGGGTCATCCGAAAGATGCGCGTCGACAATCGTTCCCCGGTCATGCGCCGGTTCCACGGCGGATGGAGTCAGGGATCCCACCCGGCCGCTGCTCAGGAACGCCCCCATCGCCGCGGCAAGGAGCACCACGAACTGCCAGGAAGGCATGGACGAACCACTTGAGTCGGAGGCCATGGCGCTCAGGCGTGAATCGAGCCGGATGCGATGCCAGGCCCGCCTTGCGCCGGGACTGGCGCCCGCGAATCTCGAATGCGCAGGCGCGCCATCGGGCAATGGTCAGGAGTGGGCAACATTCAATGTCCTAGGGGTGGAATTTGGTGGAACGGAGCAACTTAATCCCCCACGACCAACGCGATGATGGGAATGCGGGCCAAACGTACGAATCAAGGCCCCCTCATCAAAACGGAAAAACCGCGTGAAAATACGTAAAAAAACCTGGGTGCGCGGGCGGACGTCCCAAAGCCCGACCCTGAACACCGCGGCCCGCCTCTCTTTGAACGAGACCCTAACGCCAGCTGAAGCCAAACCCGGCGAGGAAGATGTCGGAGTCCCGGTTGTAATTGCTGGTGACTCGGTCCCAGATTATACGGGCGATCCAGTGGTCGGACAGTCGCCTGGCGATGGTGAGGGACACAAGGGGCGCGATCGCCGCGGGATTGCTTAGGCCCACGTTCACGGTCTGCCCGGAATTCATGGGATGCCTGCGGTCTATGAATATGTACGGTCCGACTCCGATCCCGACCGACGTGCTCTCATCGAGGAAAGTGTTGACCGGCCAAAGCTGCAGTCCGACTCCACTGCGGCGCTCGACTTTCGGGTCGCCCTCATAGATGAACGATGCCGTCCCGTCGAGGTGGGGCAGCAGGCCCTGGCGATATTCCGCCGCGGCCGCCAGCGCCTTCTGGCTGAGGAGCGTGTTCACCACGCTCTGGCCCCCGAAAAGGGTAAGCTGCGGCTCGGTGACGTACTCGGCCTGGGCAGGAGGCGCCTTGTCGGGCTCCTTGCCGAGCGGACGGCGGTGCTGCCCGAACCAGTAACCGATGCCCACCGTCGCGGTGGTCGTCCTTATGTCGCCCGTCGGGCTGATTCGGTTGACCATGACCCGGTAAAAAAAGCGGTCGGAAAGGTAGCCCGTGACGGTGAAGCTGTAGATGGGCGCCGTGCCGTGGACATCCGCCGAGCCGCTGGCGTTCATCGCCTGCGTGTCGTAATAATAGTAGACGCCGGCGCCGAGCGAGACCGCGATTCTATCGTTGAACAGGGGCAGATTCCCCCATGCCTCCAAGGCTTCCCCGTCGCGATAGTGGCCGGGCACGTGCCCCTCGTTGATATAGGCGACCGAGGAGGCGAAGTTCTGGAAGAAGTCCTGCCGATAGTCGAGCTGCCACGAGTAGCTCGTATTCTTGGAGCTCAACTCGGTCATCGTGCCGTCAAGGAAGGTCAGTTCCTGCGCGTGGAGGCTCATGCCCGCGCAGATCAGGAGAAGGGCGGAGAGCTTCCAGGCATGGGCGGGCTTGAACATGGCGATGGCCATGGGAACTGACAGGCTTCCGGGCAGCCGGTTCGGTTGGGACGCGGGAGGGGACTCGTGGGCATTCCGGCCGCGGCCCGATTGATGCAAGCGCATCCAACGAATACTAGCGGATTATCCGGATTCTTCGATGGGGGGTTCACCTACCTCATAGGCTGCATTCCCGGAATGCGGCCGTGGGGCGGTCCTACTTCGATTGAAATTCGCCTGTCGCGCCCTCGGCGGCCAGGACGCCGCCGACGCCTTCCTGCCTCAGGCTCCGGCGGAACCCGGCCTCGGTCGGGTCATTTCTCCGAAGTGTCGTCTCCCAAAACGCCAGCCCCAGTCGCTTCATGAGCTCATGGTATTTTTCCGGCGGGGCGAAGCCGTCGAAATGGTGGTCGCCAAAATCCATGTGGGTGAGTTCGGCAACCGTCACGTGAAACTTTCTTCCCGGCGCCATGTGCTGGAACGGCTGCATCGACTATAGGCCAGGGAGCGCCCAAGGGAATACCGAGTTTTCTTCGGGGCGCGTTCGCCGCGTTGCCCGGCAAGCTGCCGCCGTCCGGCTCGAAATTGCCGCGTTTTGTCGCAAAGCCAGGCATCCATCGGGCAAATTTGCGTGCATTCCATTGGGCGACGTCCAGCGTTTCACCATGAATAAGCCGCCCCTCCTCGCCGCGATCGCGCTCTTCATATCCTGCACGCCCGCGCTTCCGGGCCAGTTCCTGACGCTGCCCGAAGTCAGCCCTCGGGCCACCGTCTCCCAGACCATTGGGATCACCGAGGTGACCGTCGTCTATCACCGCCCGAGTGTTCTCAAGCGCGAGATCTGGGGAAACCTCGTCCCTTACGGGTTCACCGACCTCGGGTTTGGCACGTCCAAGGCGGCGCCCTGGCGCGCCGGGGCGAACCAGACTACGCTTATCTCCTTCCAGCACGATGTCGTGGTCGCAGGAAGCCCGCTGCCCGCGGGCACTTACGGGTTCTTCATGGCGCTGGCGGCGGACGGCACTGTGACCGTGATCTTCTCCCACGACACCGGTTCATGGGGCAGCTTCTTTTACGACGAGAGCCACGATGCGCTGCGCGTGCCGGTAAAGTGGGAGGATGCGCCTTTCCGCGAGCAGCTGACGTACGACTTTTCCGATATCACCAAGGACTCGGCGGTGCTCGCGCTGTCGTGGGAAAAGAAGCGCATCCCGCTTTCCCTCAAGGTCCACACCGACCTGAACGTCGTCGCCACGCTCAAGGCTGAGCTGAGCAACTCAAAGGGGTTCCTGAGCCAGTCGTGGGTGACCGCCTCGAATTATCTCCTGACCAACAACCTCGAACTGCCTCTCGCCCTGACATGGGCCCAGTACGCCGTCAGCGGCCGCGGCGTCGGCGAACGCACGTTCGCCACGCTTTCAAACGATGCCGACGTCCTTGAAAAGCTCGGGCGGGCCGACGAGGCGAAGCCGATCATGGACGAGGCGCTGAAGCTGGGGACTGCCCTGCAGATCCACCTGTACGGCCGGGGCCTTATCGCGCGGGGCAAGGCCGAGCAGGCGCTGGAGGCGTTCAAGCTCAACGCACAGCTCCATCCGGATGCGTGGCCCGTGAATTACGGCCTCGCGCGCGGATACTCCGCGGTCGGCGACTACAAGGCCGCGCTCGAGGCTCTTCTGAAGGCGCAGACCCAGATCCCCGATGGAGACACCCTGAACGCGGCGCCCATCAAGACGAACATCGAGAAGCTCAGGCGCGGCGAGAACATCAACTGAGGCGGTTCGGCCCGCGGCGCGGGCCCGCATCCCGGGCCCGGCCTATCGCACAATCCGGGCGCCCGCGCCCGAGAACAGGCGCTCGACCTCGGCGCGCGTGGCCATGGAGGTGTCGCCTGGCGTGGTCGACGCCAGCGCGCCGTGCGCCGCGCCGTAGTCGACCCCCTTCTGGGCGTCGTTGAACTCGAGGAATCCAAACTGCATCCCCGACGCAAAGCTGTCGCCGCCCCCCACGCGGTCCATTATCTCGAGGTCCGGATACTTGCGGCTCTCGTGAAACGTGCCGTCGTGCCAGAGGATCGCGCTCCAGTCGTTCCTCGTGGCGGAGATGACGCGGCGCAGCGTGGTCGCGGCCACCTTGAAGTTCTTGAATTCCCCCACGGCGACCCCGATCATGGCCTTGAAGGCGTCGGTATCGATGGCCCCGGCGCGCCCGTCGGCACCCTTGACCTCGAATCCGAGCGAGGCGGTGAAGTCCTCCTCGTTGCCGACCATGACATCGACATGCCGGGCGATCTCGCGGTTGACCTCGCGCGCCTTTTTCAGCCCCCCGATGGACTTCCAGAGCGATGGGCGGTAGTTGAGGTCGTACGAGACGATCGAGCCGTGCCGCTTCGCCGCCTTCACGGCCTCGATCGCGAGCTCGGCCGCCGACGGGGAGAGCGCGGCGAAGATGCCGCCCGTGTGGAACCAGCGCGCGCCGAGCTTTCCGAACAGCCGGTCCCAGTCGAAGTCGCCGGACTTCAGCTGCGACGCGGCGGAATTGCCCCGGTCGGGCACGCCCACGGCGCCCCGGACGCCGAACCCGCGCTCGGTGAAATTCAGGCCGTTGCGGACGGTGCGCCCGATGCCGTCGTCCTCGCGCCAGCGGATGAAGTCTGTCGCGACGCCGCCCTGCATGACGCAGTCCTCGACGAGGTGGCCGACCTCGTTGTCCACGAGGGCCGTGCAGACCGCCGTCCTAAGGCCGAAGCACTTGCGCAGGCCGCGCGACGTGTTGTATTCGCCGCCGCCCTCCCAGGCCGTGAAGGCGCGGGCGGTGCGGATGCGGCCCTCGCCGGGATCCAGGCGCAGCATGACCTCTCCCAGCGAGACCTGGTCAAACGCGCAGGAATCGGGTGGCTTGATTTTGAGCGGCATAGCGGTTCCCCGGGGCGCGAGGCTACCGCGCGGCCCTCGCGGCGGCGACAAAAAGCCGGGCGCGGGCCGTGACGGCGGCCCAGTCGGCCGACTTTAGAGCGGCGGCTGACACAAGCGCGCCACCGGCGGCCACGGCGAAGGCGCCGGCCCTGAGGAAGTCGCCTGCCGTCTCGGGCGTGACACCCCCGGTCGGCAGCAGCTCAATGTCCGGGAAGGGCGCCTTGATGGACTTGACGTAGGCGGCGCCAAAGAACTCCGCCGGGAAGATCTTGACCACGTCGGCGCCCAGGTTCCATGCCGCGTGGACCTCGGTCGGCGTGAACGCGCCGCAAATGACGGGCACGCCGGATTCCCGGCAGACCCCGACGACCTCGGGACTGACGATGGGGGTCACGATGAACTGCGCGCCGGCCTCGATCCCCGCGCGGGCCGTGGCCGCGTCGAGCACCGTGCCCAGTCCAAGGACGACATGGGGCAATTGCCGCGCCACCCTCGCGGTCATCTCGACGGCCCCGGGCGTCGTCATGGTCAGCTCGATGCAATTGAGCCCTCCCTCGGAGAGCGCCCCGGCGCACCCCAGCAGGCCGGCCGAGCTGTCCGCCCGGATGAGCGCGATGACGCGTTCGGCGCGGATCGCCCCGAGTACAGTCGCTGGTGGCTTGCGCATCCACTAGGTATCATGGATGATGCTCACTAGGGTCGAGTGTGTTTTGTCGGATTTCGAGGCGCCAAGGCAGGCTGTTGGCCCGGATCGACCCCGCGCGCGGCCCGATAATCCAAGCCTGATCAAATGAGTCATTTCCGTTCACTGCTGATCAACAGGACCGACATACGGATGCCCGGCCTGCACATCCTGGCCTTCGCCGTTCACCGGCACCTGAAGGAGCATGCCTCGGTCGAGCCCCATCGGCACCGGTGGTGCCAGGTCATCCTCTATCTGAGCGGGCAGGGGCGCCAGGTGTTCGCCGGCGGCGACGCCCGGGTTCAGCCCGGAACGCTCGTCGTCCTGCCGCCGGGGGTCTCGCACGCGTTCCAGCGCGGCACCGACCGCGCGCCGCTGTGCCTTATGATCGACTTCCGCCTGGAACGGGCGCGGCGCTGCCCGGCCGCCGTGTGCAGCATGAACCGCTCCGAGATAGCGCAGGTGCGCCAGCACCTGGCGCACCTGCTCAGGCTCCAGGCGGGCTCGAGCGGCGTGCTGCGATGGGAGAGCGCCGCGGTGATCCTGCAGCTGCTCATCACGCTCCTGCGGGCGGCGGACTGGCTGGAGCGGGTCCCGCCGCCGCCCGGAGGGGCGGGCGGCTCGGTGATGCGGCGCATGCTGTCGACGGTCGACCCCGCGACGCCCCTGCGCCGGGTCGTGCAGCGCAGCAGATCGGAAGAGCACACGTCTGAACTCCAGTCACTCAGGCATCTCGTAT
>OBLW0100000305.1_pt1 | contig 41750 bp, 43 predicted proteins | sample 1520161 | NCBI WGS metagenome assembly OBLW01 (sample SAMEA3539309, study PRJEB22396) | soil metagenome | biome: tundra; feature: field; material: soil | place: USA | collected 2010-05 | depth 0.15 m
TGGCTGGCGCAGGGTTGGCTGGCACGGGGCTGGCACGGTGCTGGCTGGCACGGTGTTGGCTGGCACGGTGCTGGCTGGCACGGGGCTGGCTAGCCCACTGCGCCAGGCCCGGTACGCCTTGCGGGCATGCCGTGCCGCGCTGACGCGCCGCGTATTCTCGGCGCGTACCAGCATGTCCCTGACATGCTCGGCGGCAAGCACCTTCACCATCGCGGGATGCATGGCTTTCCTCTCGATCCGGGCCGGTGGTCCCGGCCCTACAGGTCGAGACTCGCCGTAAGACGGGCAACTCCGCATGGGGCGGATGCCTTATCTCCACGTCCGTAACAGCACTTAGGGCTCCGGAGGAAGCTGGCCACGCTGAGACCAGCCGATAACATTCCCGTCACACGGGTGCGCGATAATTCGCGGGGTGATAGAGGCATACGCCGACTGGCGTGGACACGTGATCGTCTGCGGGCTGCACGGGGTTGGCCTGCGGATCGTTGAGCAGCTGAACCTGTCCGGAGTCCCGGCGGTGGTCGTGGACGACAATCCGGACATGCGGCTGGTCCGCAGCCTCATCGGCTGGGGGGTTCCGCACATCGCCGGCAGTTCCCGGTCCGCGGAGATCCTCGCCGAAGCCGGGCTGCCCGGCGCCACGGCGGTCATCTGCGCACTGGAGGATGACCTGCACACGCTGGAGACGGCCCTGCTGACCCGCGAACTCCGCGCCGACGTGCGGGTGGTCGTGCAGCTGGGGAACCCGGCCGTCGGCCGGGCGCTGGCCGGGATCCAGATCTCGGTCCTGGACGTCGCCGGGCTGTCCGCTCCGTCGATCGTCGAGGCGTGCCTGCGGTCGGCTCAGGAGATCAGGCTGGCTGACGAGCGTTTCTTCGCCGCACGGACCGTGGCGCCGAGGTCAGCCAGCCTGCGGGAGCTGTACGGGGCGCTGGCCCCGATCGCCGTCATGCCCGCCGCCGGGGGCGACGTCGTGGTCTGCCCGGGCCGTGACCATCAGCTGCGGGCGGGGGATGGCGTGACGCTTATCGGCACCCCGGACGAGCTCCACGCGGCCGGGGTGAGCGCCCGCTTTGACCGCCCGGCAGGCGTCGCGGCCGTGCCGTCACGGAGAGTCCGTCACGTCCGGCACCTGGTTCTGTCAGTACTGTACGCAGCGGACCGCCGGCTGCTGGCCGCACTGGCGGGGCTGTTCGCGGTACTGGTGACCGCCACTCTCGTGCTCCGCTTCGCCTACCACCTGCCCGGAGCACAGCGGATTCCGCTGCTGAACGCCGCGTACTTCACCGTCGAGACGATCACCACGGTCGGCTATGGCGACTACTCCTTCCGCGGCCAGCCTGCCTGGCTGATGGCGGGCGCGATCTGCCTGATGCTGCTCGGCGCCCTGTTCGTCGCGGTCTTCTTCGCCATGCTCACCAACACGCTCGTCAGCCGGCGCATCGAGGAGTCACTGGGCAGGCAGCGGATCACCGGGCTGAGCGGCCACGTTCTGGTGATCGGCCTGGGCGCGGTCGGCATCCAGGTGGCCAGGGGGCTGGTCGCCGCGGGCGCGGACGTCGTAGTCGTGGAGAAGAGCGAGAGTAACCGGCATCTCGGGCTCAGCCGCGCCCTGGGCGTGCCCGTCGTGATCGCCGACGCGACGCAGCCGCAGACATTGGAGTCGGTCAGCCTGGCCAGCGCCTCCGCTGTCGCCGTGCTGACCAGTGACGACCTCGCCAACCTGGAGACCGGCCTGGCGGTGCGCGATCAGCTGGGGCCGCGCTGGGGCGCCACGCCGGTGGTGCTGCGCATGTTCGATTCGCAGCTGGCCCGCAGTGTCCGGGCCAACTTCGGGTTCACGTTCGTCCGCTCCACAGCCGCGCTCGCCGCCCCGTGGTTCGTCGGCGCCGCGCTCGGCCTCGACGTGCTGAACACGTTTTACGTGGGGAATGAGCCGCTGCTGGTGGCCCGGCTCACGGTCACGCCCGGCGGCGGGCTGAACGGGCTGGCGATGCGCGATCTCGCGGCCAGGATCCGGGTGCTCGCGATCAGCCGGGCCGCCGACCAGGGGTACCTGGAGCACCCGCCCCGCCGCGGCACCCGGTTCCGCGCGGGAGATCAGGCCTACCTGATCGGCCCCTACGAGGAACTGCTCGCGGTACTGCGCCGTGACCGGCCCACCCCGCAGGTCGGCTCCGGGCCCCCGGCCGCGCCGGCCCAGGGTGACAGCCCGGGGCCACTGGCTGAGACAGCGGCTGAGACGGCGGGTCAGCGGAGCGGCCGCTCGCGGCGCAGTCCCTGATTCGCGGCGGCGGCCCACGGAGGCGGATCCTCGGGCAGCCCGGCATCCCCGGCGGCACGCCTGCCCCGCGTCAGATGCGGCCGGGCCCGGCGGTGGCGCCGATCCGGCTGAGCGGAGCCGAAGGGCGCTGAGCTGGGCGCTGCGCCAGGTGAGGCGGGAGAGGCGGCGGAGGCCATTGTCCCGGTCCGTTGCCGCCGGATTAGGCCCGTATATGTCACGCATAAGACGTCATCACAGCCGATAACACGTTAAGAGCCCGCCAAGAAGGTCTCAAGAAGGCCTCGCTGCAGCCGGGATCCAGGCCGGTGCGGCGGCGGGCGCGATCAGCGCTGGCGGGGGCCGAAGCGCCACGCCCGGGACTGCGCACCTGGGGGGCGAATACACTGGAGGGGCCGCCGCAGCGCGCGGCACTTCCCATTAGCAACGCAAATGAGATTCCTGCATGCTCGATATCCAGCCTCAGATCGCCACCCGCGATGAACTGCGCAACGTCGCCATCGTCGCGCACGTGGACCATGGCAAGACGACGCTCGTTGATGCCATGCTCTGGCAGTCCGGTGCCTTCCGGGCCAACGAACAGGTAGCCGACCGGGTGCTCGACTCCGGCGACCTGGAGCGGGAGAAGGGCATCACGATCCTGGCCAAGAACACCGCTGTCCAGCATGGCGGGCTGACCATCAACATCATTGACACCCCAGGGCACGCTGATTTCGGCGGAGAGGTCGAGCGCGGCCTGTCCATGGTGGACGGCGTCCTGCTGCTGGTGGACGCCAGCGAGGGCCCGTTGCCGCAGACCCGGTTCGTGCTCCGCAAGACGCTGGAGGCGCGGCTGCCGGTCATCCTGGTGATCAACAAGGTGGACCGGCCCGACGCGCGGATCGCCGAGGTGGTGGACGCGTGTTATGAGCTCTTCCTGGACCTCGACGCGACGGAAGAGCAGATCGAGTTCCCGATCGTCTATGCCTCGGCGCGGGCCGGGCGGGCGTCCCGCAGCCGGCCGGCTGATAGCACCCTGCCTGATTCGCCCGACCTTGAGCCGCTCTTCACCGTCCTGAAGGAGACCGTGCCCGCGCCGTCCTACCAGGTGGGCGCGCCGCTGCAGGCGCATGTCACGAACCTGGACGCGTCACCGTACCTGGGCCGGATCGCGCTGTGCCGGATGCTGTCCGGCACCATCAGCCGCGGCCAGCAGGTCGCGTGGTGCCGCACGAACGGCTCGATCGAACGGGTGAAGATCACCGAGCTGTACCTGACCGAGGCGCTGGACCGGGTACCCGCGGACTCGGCGGGCCCGGGAGACATCATCGCGGTGGCAGGAATCCCGGACATCATGATCGGGGAGACCCTCGCCGACGCCGACGACCCGCGGCCGCTCCCGCTGATCACCGTGGACGAGCCCGCCATCTCGATGACGATCGGCGTGAACACCTCGCCGCTGGTCGGCCGGGAGAAGGGCTCCAAGGTCACGGCGCGGATGGTGAAGGACCGGCTGGACCGCGAGCTGGTCGGCAACGTGTCGCTGCGGGTGCTGCCCACCGACCGCCCGGACACCTGGGAGGTTCAGGGCCGCGGCGAGCTGGCCCTGGCCGTGCTGGTGGAGACGATGCGCCGGGAGGGGTACGAGCTGACCGTGGGCCGGCCCACCGTGGTGACCCGGGAGGTGGACGGCGCACTGCAGGAGCCGGTGGAGCGGCTCACCGTGGACGTGCCCGAGGACTACCTCGGTGCGGTCAGCTCGCTGCTGGCCATCCGCAAGGGCCGGATGGAGCAGATGACCAATCACGGCACCGGCTGGGTGCGGCTGGATTTCATCGTCCCGGCCCGGGGCCTGATCGGGTTCCGCACGCAGTTCCTCACCGACACCCGGGGGACCGGCATCGCGCACCACGTGTTCGAAGGGTACGAGCCGTGGTTCGGGCCGTTGCGGATGCGGCCCACCGGGTCGCTGGTCGCCGACCGGACCGGAAGCGCGACCCCGTACGCCATGTTCTCGCTACAGGAGCGCGGCACGCTGTTCGTGCCGCCGGGTACCGACGTCTACGAGGGAATGATCGTCGGGGAGAACTCGCGGGCCGACGACATGGACGTCAACATCACCAGGGAGCGGAAGCTCACCAACGTGCGCCAGTCCACCGGAGAGGAACTGGAGCGGCTGGTCCCGCCGCGCGCGCTCAGCCTGGAGCAGGCGCTGGAATTTTGCGCCAACGGTGAGTGCGCGGAGGTCACTCCCTCCACCGTCCGGCTGCGCAAGACCGTGCTCGACGCCAAGGAGCGTGGCCGGCAGCGGGCCCGCAAGGCCCGCGACGGCGAGTGAGCTGATGGTGCGGCCGGCGTCAGCCGGTCCCCGTCACTTCACCACGCCCAGGTAGATGACGCAGCCGACGCCGAACACGACGCAGTAGATCGCGAACGGCGTCAGTGTGCGGGTCTGGAAATACCGGACGAGGAAGCGGACGGAGAGGTACGCGCCGAGGCCGGACAGCACGCTGCCGAGCAGGATCTGGCCGTGAATGCCCTTGCCCAGCGGGCCCAGCAAGTCGGGGACTTTCAGCACGCCCGCGGCGAGGATGACCGGCGTAGCGAGCAGGAAGGCGAACCTCGCCGCGTCCTCCCGGGACAGGCCGCGGGCCATGCCCGTCACCATGGTGATGCCGTCCCGGCTGATCCCAGCTAGCAGCGCGAAGATCTGCACGGCACCGATGGTGATGGCTCGCCCATAGCCGATCGTGGACAGCCGCCCGTCCGCTTGCACGGCGAGGGCAAGTTCCTCCTGGCGAACCGCCTGCTGGCCCGACGCGTGCCGGCCTGATCCCTGGCGTCCCGAGCTGAGGGCGCGTTGCCGCTCCTCGGCGATCGTCTCGTCGGCCTCCACCGAGGACCGGGGCCGGAACCGCTCGCCGGAGTACAGGATCAGCCCGTTGACGATGAGGAACACCGCCGCGAGGATGGGTTTGCCGAAGATCACCCGGAAGGTGTGCTCGAACAGCAGGCCAGCGATGCCCACCGGGATGGTGGCCAGGATGAGCATCCAGGCGAGCCGCTCGTTGACGGTCTCGACGCGCATGTGGCGGATGGAGCTGAAGAAGCCCCCGATGATCCGGATCCAGTCCCGCCAGAAGTAGATCAGCAGCGCGATCGCCGTGGCGACATGCATCCCCACGATGAAGGCCAGGTAGGGCGACTCGGCCTTGGAGACATCCAGGTCCCGGGCCCAGCTGCCGCCGAGCAGCGCGGGGAGCAGCACGTTGTGCCCGAGACTGGATATGGGGAAGAGTTCAGACACGCCTTGGATCAGGCCGACGACGGCGGCCTCAAGGTAGGTCAGGTGGGTCATATCAGCCTTTCACGCCGGAGTCCTGGCCCTGCGCGCTGTCACAAGCGGGGGGTCCGGACCTGCGCGCTCGCCCAATGGTACGGACTATGGCGGGTGCTGGAGCACCGCGCGGCAATGTCGGAGAGGCCGCCGCAGTGCCGTCCGCTCCGCCGCGGAGCTCCGCTCCGCCGCGGAGCCGTCCGTTCCGCGGCGCGCTTGCGGCGGCGCCGCCGGGGGACATAATCCCTCTGGTCCCAAGATGAGAGGCTTGACAGGATTAGCCACCATTCGGGCTTTTTGTAGCAGTTCTGCTTCAGGGCCACCGGCGACGCACCTACGCCGCCGACAACCCCGTCGTGAACTCAGACCCCACCGGCCTGATGTTCTGCGACGGCTCCACCTGCGCATCCCTCCAGTACTTCGAGGCCCACCCCACTGCTGGCGACTCTGGTGGCGGCGGCAGCAGCAGCGGGGGCAGCAGCAGCGGGGGCGGGGGCTACACGCCCTATTACGGTACTTATGCTCCACCCAGTTACATCTCGCCCTACTACGGCGGGGGCTATGCCCGGCCGCACCCGTACGTGGCTGCCCCGCGCGTGGCGCCACGGCCACCCAGCATTGTCAACAGCCTCGCCAGGTTGACCTCGCCCGCCTGCGGACTCTTCCAGTACCGAGAGTGCTTCACCGCCAGCCTGGGGGTGTCCGTGGTAGGCGGCGCCCAGGGATCCATCGCGGCTGTCGGAAGCGTCACAACCCGGGCGAGCGCGACGATGCGTGCGGGCGGATCGGAAGGCGGCCAGATCATGCGGGTGCTGCGGGGCAACCAGACCTGGCAGGACATCGGCCGGTTGGGCCGCAGTGACACGGTTGACCTCGCGGGCAAGTACGTCCTGGGTGTCGGCGCGGCTCTGACCGCGGTCGGGGTCTATCAGCAGACAGGCAACGCCGGCGAAGCGGCTGTCGACGCGGCTGGTGATACCGCGATCAGCTGGGGCGCCGCTGAGGGCGGAGCCTGGGCGGGAGGCGAGATCGGGTTCGCGGTCGGCGGCCCAGTCGGTGCGCTCGTCGGCGCGGGCGTATCTTTGGTGGCGAGTGGTGCGTTCAATAATGTTGTCGGCGATGTCGCGAGCTGGTTCTGACCGAACGGAGGTGTCGGCAGATGACCGCAATTGACATCGCGGCGGCTGTTGTTCTTGCTGGCATTGCGGGCTTTAGCGGCTGGCAGGCATTTCAGCTGTGGCGCGACCCCCGGTATGTCAGCCGCATGATGCTGGCGGGAAGCATTCTGCCGTTCAGCAAGGACGTTCGCCGGGGTGCCGTGCGGGGCGCCCTGCCGCTGTCGGTTGGCGTGGCCCTGGCCGCCGCCGGCCTGCTTGCCTTCAGTGTGTCCAGGCCCGCGCGGGGGCATCCCACCGCCGGGGTGATTGTCGCAGTGGTCTTCTTCGGGCTAATGCTGGTCGCATTCATCGGCACCATCGCCGTCCTGGACCTCATCGCGCACGGCACGGCTTCGGCCGGTGGCGTGGTCATCAAAGCGGGCGATGACCATGCCACCCGCTGACCTCGGCATGGCTATCCGGCTGCCGCCATGACGGCGCGAGCGGCGGACGGGCTGAGCGTGACGGTGCCGTCGATGCTCTCGATGTAGCCGGTCATGACCTTGGTGCAGCCTCTGACGTCTCGAGCGGTGGTGTAGAGAGCGTGGAACACATATGTGCCGCTGCCTGCGAGGCCGGAGAACCGGCCGGTCCCGTCGATGACACTGAACGGTCCCGTCTGGTTGATGGTCCCCACGCACGTCTCTGCGTTGAAGCGGGCACTGGGATGCCCGGCACTGTGGTCGATGCGGAAGCCACCACCGGCGAAGGTTGCGTCGTCGATGGCTCGCCCCGGGTGCTCGGTGCCCCCGGCGTCGACAACCCCGGTGATGATGATGGTGCCCGGGCCGGACGGGGCGGTCGATGCCACATGGAAGTACTCGGTGTGGGCGGATCGCGCCGGCGTCCATGGTCCCTGGGCAAACTCCGCCCATCCAGGGCCCGAGGACCAGGGGCCAGCGCTCATCGGGAGCGCAGCAGTCGTGGCCTTGGCTGTTGTGGTCTCCGCCGAGGATGTGCCAGCGGAGGCTGCGAATGTCGCGCCGAGAATGACCGATGCGACGGCGGTGGCCAGGATGGGGCGGGATGGCCTGTGCTGCCGATGAGGCTTCGGTGTGGGGGTGAGATTCATCTCATGCTCCTATCAGTCCGTTTTGCTGGCTCGTTTGAGCGGGGCAGTGTCGTGCCGCGAACTTGCTCGTGCGCGGCAGGTTTGGGCGAGGACCCGTAGTGCTCTTCCTGGTGCGCTGTCAGCGGGCCCGCGCCGTGTGCGCCATGGCGGGGATCACGGCGGCCCCGACGGTCATGTGCATCACGATGAGCCCGGCGATGGCTGAGGTGGTCGTCGCGGCGGCCAGCGGTAGCGCCAGCGATGCTGCCAGCGCCGCCAGCGCGATGGTGGTCCAGAGGAGCCGGGCATGCGGGGTGCGCCGCTCGAGCAAGGCGAGCAGCAGCCAGCCCAGCAGCGAGGCAGCCACGGTGACGCCGATGACCTGGCCGGCCGCGATCGTCTGGATGTGGCCGGCGCCGAAGCGGAAGTTCAGGTGGATGCCCAGCAGGGGGACTTCCACGATCCAGGCGACGGCGGCGGCCAGTGCGCCGCCCGCGGCGCACAGCGCCCGGGCGCGGCCCTGCTTGATGTCCGGCACGGCGGGGGCGGTGGTGGTGAGCATGTGCGTACTCCCTCATGTGGCTCGCGGCGCCTGGTTGCGCCGCTGATCATGAGGCTCTCCCGGGCTGAGGTAATCGGGCATCGTCCTGCTGGCGTCCGGTGGGCTACTGCGCCGGCAGCAGCGGGTACTCCCAGCGCAGTAGCTCGCCCGCCTGCGCAGCGACGATGACGCTGACCCGCTGCCGGTATACGCTCCGGCGTGCGCGTCATCATCCTCACCACCTTCGAGGCGGACGAGTATGTCTTCGAGGCGATCTGCGCCGGAGCGAGCGGCTTCCTGGTCAAAGACACCGAGCCGGAAGACCTCATTAGCGCCATCCGGGTGGTCGCCCGCGGCGATGCCGCCGCCCCTGCGCCCGCGGGTCAGCCGCGCCGCCCATAATGACATCGTGCCGCAGCTCACCGACCCCGCCGTCGCGCCCGGTAGCCTCGCGCGATTGCGCCAGCCAGTCCTTCAACTCGACGACTTCGTTCTGCGCCCGTGGCGGGCGCCGGACGCGCCTGCTGTCGTGGAGGCTTACTCCGAGCCCGGCATCCAGCGCTGGCATGTGCGGTCGATGACCGAGGATGAAGCTCGGGTATGGATCGACTCATGGTCTGGTCGATGGGCCCAGGAGAGCGGAGGCGGCTGGGCGATAGTCAGCACCTCTGGCCTGCTTGGTCAGATCAGCCTGCGCAGGTTGAGTTTGGGTGACGGGCTCGGGGAGGTGTCCTACTGGGTTGTGCCTGGGGCGCGTGGTCATCGAGTGGCAACGCGGGCTCTGTGCGCACTGAGCGGGTGGGTCTTCGATCAGCTCAGTCTGCACCGGGTTGAACTCGCTCACTCGACGAAGAACCCGGCCTCTTGCCGTGTCGCAGGAAACGCTGGCTACAACTTCGAGGGAATCAAACGGCGCGAGGGCCTGCACGCTGATGGCTGGCATGACATGCACCTCCACGCCCGCCTGATCGACGACCCGCGGCCCGAGGTCTAACAGTTAGGAAGCTGTGTCGATACACGTCTTGCACCCCGGGTACCACGGCAGCCCGTCGCTGCCTGTCCATGCTTTCGTACGGTGGCCAGGTGATTATCTACGAGTGGCGCGGCCATTTCGGGAACGCCGCGGTCAACGCGCTGCATGCCGAGGGCTTCGGCCACCAGGTCGTTGACGGCGACTGGCAGGCCCAGGTTAGCCAGTACAGCCTGGGCTGGGTCTCCGCGCACGAAGGGCGTGACCTCGTTGGCTTCATCAATGTCGCCTGGGATGGGGCCGTCCACGCGTTCCTTCTCGACACCCTCGTTGCCGCCCGCGTGCGGCGGCGCGGAGTCGGCTCCAGGCTTGTCACCGTTGCCGCGGACAATGCCCGGGCTTGCGGGTGCGAGTGGCTGCACGTCGATTTCGAGGATCACCTCGGCCCGTTCTACTTCGGCAGTTGCGGGTTCAGGCCAGCAAAAGCGGGGCTCATCGCCTTGTAAGCACGCAGGCGTGCCAGCGCGGGGAGCCGGCGGTCCCCGCACCGGGGATGCGAGCATGGCTGGATGGATCACCGGATTGAGCGGATCAAGGTGTGCCGTATTCGAAATGGGTTAGCACGAGCGCTGCGCGGGCGATGTCGCCGATCTTGCTGGGGCTGGCGGTGATGTGCTGGAGGGTGCGCCAGCGCTGGGTGGGCAGGTCAGCCGCGGCGGCCCAATACAGCCCGGGCAGGGCGTGGAGGCGGGCGGCGGTAAGGTCGTGCACTGAGCCCGGCTCCACCTCGGAGACCCACAGCGGGAACCCATCGGGCGCGAGCACCGCCTGGATGTTGCCGCCATGGGCATGGGCTTTGCCGGAGTACCACAGGTCGATGACCTCGTCCTTTGTGCTGGCGGTCTTCTCTTTGCATCGGTCGGTGGCGATAATCTTGCCGTCCAGGATCACATGGGAAAGGCCTTCGTCTTTGGCCCGTTCCAGCGCCTCGCGCAGATCTGGGGCCTGGGCGGCGAGTACCGCGATGACCTCGTCCAGGTACCGGTAGGCGGTGGTCCGCGAGATGCCGTGGTCGCGGGCGAGCGCATCGGGAGGGGTGCGGTCGCGGAACCACCGCAGTCCCAGCACCGCCTGCCAAAAGCACGACAGCGCCCGGCTGCCCCGGGGCGTGCCGCGCCGGTGGCGCTCGGCCAGCAGCAGCTTCGCGACGAACCAGGCCAATTCCCTGGGGACGTCAAGCGTGGCACGATAGGCGATCACGTGGAGCCTTCCAGTCGAAGCCGATCTTGTGGTGAGACCTCTTCTACTGGGGCTCCACGCCCATTTCCCGGCAGTCCGGCTCGTCCGCGTGTCTGCCTGAATGTCCCTGCCTGAGCTGTCCCGCATGACTCGATCCCGCTCTGTGTCTCATCTGAGTTGCCCGGTCTCGGATGTTTTACGGAGCGACCCGGATGAGACGGGGGCTTCAGCGGATCCGCAACTGCCCATGGCCGCCTGGCAAGTTATACCGAGTGGGTCAGGAACGCCGTCCGGCACCTCGGAACCAGATCTCGCCCGCCGATTTTTCACCCGGTCCTGACCCGGAACTAGGGCGCTTCCGGCCGCCGCCGCCGGGCTGACGGAGACGCTGATCTGCCCGGATGAGGAGCATGGCGGGACAAGCGGGTGCATCTCCCGGCCGGCTGGCCGATGCCGCTTCCAGGCTCGGGGGCGCGTGTTTCCGGTGGCCAGCGGGGCCGGGGTGGCACCACCCCGGCCCCGCGCCTGGTCAGTTCTGCGCTGCGTAGAAAATGACGTGCTCGGTCTTGATCTTGTTGTTCTCGTCCAGGAGGTAGAGCCGGGCGGCGGGCAGCGTCACCTTCCCGGCGCCGAAGTCCACCTCGACGGTCAGCATGAGCAGCGCGTTGCGCTCGTCGCCGGTGCTGGCGAGGATGCGCAGGCTGCCGGGCACGACGGCCTGCGCGAACTGGGTCAGGCCGATCATGTAGTCGTCGGTGCCGGTCGTGTCGGTGGCCGGCGGCATCGGCTGCGTGGTGGTGGCGGTGACCCTGACGCCGGGCGCGAGGCCGTTCCGTGCTGTGTCGAAGTCGTGGTTGCTCCATGCTTCGGCGTGCGCGCCGGCGACGGCGACGGCCGGTGATTCGTGCTGAGCAGACATCTGGATTCTCCTTTACGGGCTGGCGGAACTCCGGTACTGCTGATCTAGACGGCGGCCAGCGGGGAAGATTGGGCGGGCGGCGGGCGCCCAGTTTCCTCATCGGCCGTCGTCTATACCGGCCCGCTGGCGCGGAGCCGGAAGGATGCGGCGATGGGAGGGGTGCGCGGTGACGGCAGACTTGCTCGCCCGGGCGCAAGCCGGAGACGGGGACGCGTTTGCCCAGCTTGTCGAGCCGTACCGGCGCGAGCTGCAGGTGCACTGCTACCGGTTCCTCGGCTCGGCGCAAGACGCGGAGGACGCGCTGCAAGACACCTGGCTGTCGGCCTGGCAGGGCCTGGCTGGGTTCGAGGGACGCGCCTCGGTCCGGACCTGGCTGTACCGGGTCGCCACGAGCCGGTGCCTGGACGCGCTGCGATCGGCCCGCCGGCGGCCGCCGGTCAGCGCGCCACCAGCAGGGCTGGAACCGCCCGGGCCGACCCGGCTCGGCGAGCTGCTGTGGCTCGAGCCCTACCCAGACGTCCTGCTCGAGGGCCTTCCCGACAGCGCACCTGGTCCGGAAGCCCGGTACGAGGCCAGGGAATCGATCTCGCTCGCCTTCATCACCGCCCTGCAGCTGTTGCCGCCCCGCCAGCGCGCCGCCATCATCTTGCGCGATGTGCTGGGATTCCATGCCAGTGAGGCCGCACGCATCCTGGACACCACCCAGGAGTCGGTGACCAGCGCGCTCAAGCGCGCCCGCGCAGCGCTGGAGCGCCACCAGCAATCGTCAGGCCAGCGAGAACCTGCCCCGCCGCCTGACTCTGCCGCCGAGCAGCAGCTGGTAGACCGGCTCACCAGGGCATTCGAGACAGCCGACGTGGACGGCATAGTCGCCATGCTCACCGAGGACGCCTGGCTGACCATGCCACCGCTTCCGCTGGAGTACCAAGGACGCGAGCTAGCCGCCAAGTTCCTCACAGCCACGGCATTCCGGCCCGGCTGGACCGCCCGGCTGATACCAACGCGGGCCAACGGCCAGCCCGCCTTCGGCTTCTACGCCCGCGACCCGCAGACCGGCGGCTTCTACACAGTCGGGCTGATGGTCCTCACCCTTTCAGGCACCCAAGTCTCTGCCATGACACGCTTTGACAGCAGCACCTTGCCCCGATTCGGACTCCCGGCAACCCTTCCGGACTGAGCGCACAGGCCCGCGGAGGCCGCGCGGCTGCCCGCCACCATGCCCTTCCATCTCTGCAGGTCAGCGCAGCGCTCACAGAGCAACTCGATTGACACCAGACATGAGCGGATAAAGGCCGCCTGCCCGAACCTATTTCGTTGAGATCACCTCATTGGATGCCGGGTGAAGTAACCTTCGCTGTTGGCGTCAACACGGGCCACGTGGGCATCCCCTGGCCCCTGGGGCGGCTGGATGTCAGTAACGAGCGGCTACGGGTGCGCGGCTGGCCGGTAGCGTGGTTCAAGGAACGGTCGGCGCCACGCACCAGTGTGGAGGGAATTTCGGCGCAGATCAGCGGCTGGCGGCCGGTCCTGTGGATTCAGGATTCAGGCGCCCGGTTTGCGAAGGTGGAAGTGGAGATTCCAGTGGGCACCGATGCCATCATTAGCGAACTCCGCCGTAAAGGATATCCGGTCGTGGACCGGCGGCCCAGGTCCGCCATTGTGATGGCAGGACAGGGAGAAATGGTAAGGGTTGGTTCTAGCCAGGGAATCATCCTGAAAAACGGCAACTGACCGGCCGCCGCCGGGCCCGCCTGTTCGACGACCCGCGGCCCGGGCCTCTAACGGTCAGGAAGCCGTCACGGGTGCGGGGAAGGTGCGAGTGAGATGTGCGGTTGTGGCGCGCGTGAGACTCGCGCTCTGACCGTCGGCAATGAGATGGTCATAGCCCGTCCGCCAGTCGGGGAGGCCGACAGTGCTTTGCTCCCAGTCGGCGAAGGTCGCCTCGTCGCACCAGTCGTCGAGACGAGCCATCGTGGCCAGGTGCGGTTCACTGCCCACGAAGGCCTGCATCGGGCCGCGTGCTTGCCAGGAGGTGAGTGTCCAGAACACGTTGTTCGCGTCGGCGAGAACATCTGCGCCCAGGTTGCCGTCGGAGTTTCTCGCCTGTTCCGTCACGGCGACGGCAGAGGCGAAGAACTCGTCGAACAGCGCCGGATCAATCAGCCGGAGCCGGGTCACGACGATGACGGGCATCAGACCTCCCGCGAGGATGGGTAACAGGCGCGAACCCATCCGGGTACCGGCGCCGCTCGCCATCTCCAGGATGCCCGACCAGAAGCCTGGCGTCGATACGGGGCTCACGCCCGGGCGGCGAGCATCCCCCATAGGTGACGATGGAATCGGGTCGAGGGCATGGCTTTGGAATACTGGTTCGCCGGCTATTTCAGCCGGGCCCTGTTGCTGCTCCGCAGGAACGGCCGGCCAACCTGGCATGACAGGTCGGCCTCCTGTCAGCTGGCTGCGCGCGGCGTCGGCATGCCTGCTGGGAAGTTGCTGGCCGTCCAGGTGTTCGCGGCCCAGATGTGGGCCCTCGCCATGGCGGTAAGCGGAGTGGGGTTCGCTGTCGTCGCACTGGGTGGTGCGGCTCTCCCTAACGGGATCTGGCGAGATGCCGCTGGCTATTTGATACTCCTTTTCGCGGCTGCGAGCATCATTGCCATGACGGAGAGGTCCATGATCAGCTATAGGGCCACCCAGACTAGACGGTATGTGCTCCGGGGTGGCCACAGAGCGGCGTCGGCGATCTCTGAACCGCCGCGTGGCCAGCCCCGGACCAGCGACTTCTGGATAATCTTCGCGATTACGCTGGCAGGCCTCATCCTGATCTTCTATGGGCTGTCCCGCCAGGCCAGGTGAACCCCGGGCCAGCTGCCTGTCAGCTTTTCGTGCCGGGAACGGCGGGGGTGTCGTGCGGGGTGCGGTGGGTGATCTTGGCGCTGAGCCAGACGAGGGGGTCGTACTTGCGGCCTACCACCCGCTCCTTCATGGGGATGAGCGCGTTATCGGTGATCTTGATGTTCTCCGGGCAGACCTCGGTGCAGCACTTGGTGATGTTGCAGTAGCCGAGGCCGAAGTCGTCCTGGGCGATCTCGCGCCGGTCGGCGGTGTCGGCCGGGTTCATCTCCAGTTCGGCGATCCGCATCAGGAACCGGGGCCCGGCGAACGCCCGCTCGTTCTCCGGGTGGTCGCGGATCACGTGGCAGACGTTCTGGCACAGGAAGCACTCGATGCACTTGCGGAACTCCTGGGAGCGCTCCACGTCCACCTGCTGCATCCGGAACTCGCCCAGGCCCACCCGCGGGTCGGGCGTGAACGAGGGGATCTCCCGCGCCTTCGCGTAGTTGAACGACACGTCGGTGACCAGGTCCCTGATGACCGGGAAGGTCCGCAGCGGGGTGAGCGTGATCGTCTCGTCCGGGCCGAACAGCGACATCCGCGTCATGCAGGCCAGTCGCGGGCGCCCGTTGATCTCCATTGAGCAGGACCCGCACTTGCCCGCCTTGCAGTTCCAGCGGACCGCCAGGTCACCCGCCTGAGTCGCCTGGAGGCGGTGCAGCACGTCGAGGACCACCTCGCCCTCGTTGGCCTCGACCTGGTAGTCGGCCAGCGCGCCTTGCCCGGCGTCGCCGCGCCAGACCCGTAGCGTTACTTTCTCGCCCATCAGTATCTCTCCCCCCGGACGGCGGGCAATTCCTGTTCAGTGAGGTACTTCTGCAGTTCGGAACGGTCGAACAGGGCCAGCAGGTCCTCGCGCATCGGGACCATGGCCTGCCGGGTGAGCGTCACCCGGTCGCCGTCCAGTGCGCAGATGAGGTTGATCTTGCGCCACTCCGGCGACATTCCGGGGAAGTCGTCGCGGGTGTGGCCGCCACGGCTCTCCTGGCGCTCCAGGGCCGCCTGAGCCACGCAGTCCGCGATCAGCATGATGTTGCGCAGGTCCAGGGCCAGGTGCCAGCCGGGGTTGTAGGCCGCGCCGCCCTCGGCGCTGACCTGGGCGGCCCGTTCGCGCAGCTTTTCCAGCTCGGCGATCGCGGTCTTGATCTCCTCTTCCTTGCGGATGATGCCGACCAGGTCACTCATGGTCTGCTGGACCTCGGCGTGCACCGTGTACGGGTTCTCACCACCCGCGCGCCGCAGCGGCGCGATGGCCTCCTCCTGGGCCGCGGCGACTTCGGCGTCGCTGGCCCTCGGCCGGGCGCCGCGCAGCCAGTCCAGGTACTGCGCCGCGCCCATCCCGGCCCGGCGGCCGAACACCAGCAGGTCCGACAGCGAGTTACCGCCGAGCCGGTTGGAGCCGTGCATGCCGCCGGACACCTCGCCGGCCGCGTACAGGCCGGGCACCGACGACGCCGCGGTGTCCGGGTCGACCTCAACCCCGCCCATCACGTAGTGCTGGGCGGGGCCCACCTCCATCGGCTCCTTCGTGATGTCCACGTCGGCCAGTTCCTTGAACTGGTGGTACATGGACGGCAGCTTGCGCAGGATCTCCTCGGCCGGCCGCCGGGAGGCGATGTCGAGGAACACGCCGCCGTGCGGTGAGCCACGCCCGGCCTTGACCTCAGCGTTGATCGAGCGGGCCACCTCGTCGCGGGGCAGCAGTTCCGGCGGGCGCCGGTTGTGCTCCTGGTCGGCGTACCAGCGGTCGCCCTCTTCCTCGGTCTCCGCGTACTGCGCCCGGAACACGTCCGGCACGTAGCCGAACATGAACCGCTTGCCCTCGGAGTTGCGCAGCACCCCGCCGTCGCCGCGGACCGACTCGGTGACCAGCAGCCCGCGCACCGAGAGCGGCCAGACCATGTGCGTGGGGTGGAACTGCACGAACTCCATATTGAGCAGCGTCGCGCCGGCGAGCAGCGCGAGCGCGTGCCCGTCCCCGGTGTACTCCCAGGAGTTGGAGCTGACCTTGAAGGTCTTGCCGATCCCGCCCGTCGCGAGGATGACGGCGGGCGCCTCGAACAGGACGAACCGCCCGTTCTCCCGGATATAGCCGAACGCGCCCGCGATCCGGCCGCCGCCGTCTTTGACCAGCCGGGTGATCGTGGTTTCCGCGAACACCTTGATCATGGCTTCCGGCTCGCCGTACTCGCGCGCGTCCTCCTGCTGCAAGGCCACCACCCGCTGCTGCAGGGTGCGGATCATCTCCAGGCCGGTCCGGTCGCCCACGTGGGCCAGCCGGGGGTACTCGTGGCCGCCGAAGTTGCGCTGGCTGATCTTGCCGTCGGGGGTCCGGTCGAACAATGCCCCCCACGCCTCGAGTTCCCAGACCCGGTCGGGGGCCTCTTTGGCATGGAGCTCGGCCATCCGCCAGTTGTTGAGGAACTTGCCGCCGCGCATGGTGTCGCGGAAATGGACCTGCCAGTTGTCGTTGGGGTTGACGTTGCCCATCGCGGCGGCACAGCCGCCTTCCGCCATGACCGTGTGCGCCTTGCCGAATAGGGACTTGGAGATGACGGCGGTCTTCCAGCCGGCCTGCCGCGCCTCGATAGCCGCCCGCAGCCCTGAGCCGCCCGCGCCGATCACTACGACGTCGTAGGGGAGCCGCTCGATGTCAGTCATGTGCGCCGCGCACCTTCTTGCCTCAGCCTTCGGAAAAGCAGCTTAAAAGAACCGTGGGTCGGTGATGGCGCCGCTGGCCACCAGCCGTATGTAGAGGTCGGTGAACAGCACCCAGAACAACGACACCCAGGCGAATTGCATGTGCCTGGCGTTCAGCCTGGAGACCTTGGTCCACATCCAGTACCTGACCGGATGCTTAGAAAAGTGCTTGAGCCGGCCCCCGGTGATGTGCCTGCAAGCGTGGCAGGACAGCGAGTACAGCCAGAGCAGGGTCGCGTTGACTAGCAGCACGAGCGTGCCGAGGCCCATGTGGCCCCACTGGCCGGCGTGGTTGCGGAACGCGATCAGGGCGTCCGCCGAGAGGATCACGTTGAACACCACCGCGATCCAGAAGAAGTAGCGGTGCAGGTTCTGCAGGACCAGCGGCAGCCTGGTCTCACCGGTGTACTTAGCGTGCGGCTCGCGGACCGCGCAGGCAGCGGGCGCCCGCCAGAACGCCCGGTAGTAGGCCTTGCGGTAGTAGTAGCAGGTGAGCCGGAAGCCCATTGGGCCACCGATGATGATGATCGCCGGCGTGAGCCAGGTTAGCCACGGGATCCAGTCGAATCCGGCGCCCTTGGCGCACGTGGTCGCGAGGCAGGGCGAGTACAGCGGGGAAATATACGGCTTCCAGAAGTAATCCGCGTTGATCAGCGACGCCCAGGTCAGATAGATCACGACGACGCTGAGCGCGGCCGCGGTGATGACCGGCTGGCGCCACCACGGATCCCGGCGCAGCGTCGATTCCTGGATCTGCGCCCGGGTTTTGGCCGGCCCGGCCGTTGTCTGCGTCATCCTCGACGTCTCCGCCCTCGAACTCAGTGGGTCACTAGGGCTCGTCGCGCGCTATTCGGTGTGCCCCTGCCCGTGGTCGCGCGCTGCTGTGGAACCTTATTCCAAGGCATATCACCACGCGGCCCTGCAGCGAGTTTCCTCGCGTGTGACTCTTGCTACACTCCGTCCGCGATAATCCCCAGGGCGCGGCGCAGAAAATCCACCTGAAGCAGGAGCAGGTTCTCGGCGACCTCTTCCTGCGGGGTCATGTGCGTGACACCCGAGAGCGGCAGCACGACATGCGGCCGCCCCGCGGCGAGCAACGCCGACGACAAGCGCAGCGTGTGCGCCGCGACCACGTTGTCGTCGGCGAGCCCGTGGATGAGCAACAGCGGCCGCTTGAGCCGGGGCGCGTCGCTGAGGAGCGAGTTGGCGTCATATACCTCGGCTGTCTCGGCCGGGTCGCCTAGGTAGCGTTCTGTGTAATGAGTGTCATAGAGGCGCCAGTCGGTGACCGGCGCGCCCGCGATGGCGGCATGGAATACATCAGGCCGGCGGAGCACAGCCAAGGCAGCGAGATATCCGCCGAACGACCAGCCCCTGATAGCGACTCGTCCCATGTCGAGGTCGCCGCAGCGCTCGTTCGCCGCCTCCAGCGCCTCGATCTGGTCCTCGAGGGCCGGGCCGGCCAGGTCATGCCAGACCTCCCGCTCCCACTCCGGCCCGCGCCCCGGGGTGCCCCGGCCGTCGGCGACGAGCACGGCGAAACCCTGTTCGGCCAGCCACTGCGAGGTCAGGAACGCGGCGCGGGCAGCTAGTACCCGCTGGGCGTGCGGGCCGCCGTAGGGGTCGAGGAGCACTGGCAGCTTCCGTGAGCCGGGCTCATGCCAGGACGGCAGGAGCAGGGCGGCGCGGATGCCGCGCTGCCCGGCGTGGCCGAGCAGAGGCTGCGGGTCGGGAAGATTCGGCCGCTCCGCCAGCGAGCGGATCCGGGCGACCTCGGTGGCCGTGCCGGAGTCCGGGTCATCGCGCAGCACCACAGCCGTGACGCCGTCCTCGGCCAGCGTCTGCGTGGTGATCAGGGTGGTGCCGCCCGCGCGCTGGCCACCGAAGATTCCCTCACGCGGGGTGACCTGCGCCAGACCGGGCGGCCCGTAGAGCCACAGGCCGATGTCCATAGGCTCCTCCGAGGCGGTGAAAAGTACGAAGTCGCCGTCCACCGCCACGATCCGGCGGACCTGCAGGGTGGGCGGCGTGACCGCAACGGCGCTGGAGTCGCGGAGTTCGTCCGGCGTGGCGACTAGGAGCCGCCGCGCGCCGCCGTCATCGGTGGTCCACACGATCCGGCCGGCGTCAGTACGCGCGGGCACCCCGGGCACGACGTCCAGCCATCGCTCGTCGCTGTCCTCGCGCAGCACGGCGGTGTTCCCGCTGACCGGATCGGCGCTGAGGATGCGCATCCGGCGCTGGTCGCGGCTCTGCACCACGATCAGTGGTCCCGGCTTCTGCCAGTGCGCCGTCACCAGGTACGGAAACGCCGCCCGGTCCCAGTCCACGGGCACCTGGACCGCGGGCACCTGGTCGCTGCCCAGCTGGACCAGTAGCAGCGAGACCTCCGCGTTCGGCGTGCCTGCGGCTGGATAGGCGAGTTCGGTCGCCGGACGCTGCGGGTTCGCCGGATCGGCGAGATACCAACGGTTGACCGGGGCCTCATCGACCCGGGAAACGAGAAGGGCCGAGCCATCCGGCGCCCACCAGTACCCTCGCATCCGGCCCATCTCCTCGGCCGCGATGAACTCCGCGAGACCGAACGTGATCCCAGGGCCACTCCCGGCGCCGGCAACGATGGTGTCCTCGCCCGTATCTCGTTCCACAACCCGCAGTGCGCCCTGGCAGACGTAGGCAACCCGCTTGCCCGTCGGATCTGGGCGTGGGTCGAGCGCCGCGGAACGAGCGCCGACCTGCTGCGGTCCCGGGCCGGCGTGGCCGGTGCTGGCTTGATTGGCCAGGTCGGCCACGTACACCTGGCCTGCCAGCGCGAACGCCGCGATGGTCATGTCGGCGTCCGTGGCGAAGGCCACGATGCCCCCAGCCTGCTCACGCGTCCGCTCCCGGCGTGCCTTTTCCTGTGCGGGAATATCGCCGTCGATGGTGTCCAGGGTGGCGGGATCGGCCACCAGCCGCTCCTGTCCGGTGCCGACGTCCAGCACCCACAGGCAGGTCACCGGGTCGGTGCCGCTCTGGCTGCGCAGGAAGGCCACCCGGCTGCCATCCCGGGAGATCTGGAACGAGCGCGGGGCTCCGAGGGTGAACCGCTGAGTCCGGGCCTGCTGCCGGGGGAAGCTCTCCGTCATGCCCCGATCCTGCCACCGACCACCGGCAGCGCACTGCCGACAGCACATCGCCACGGCACAGCGCCGATGGCACCCCGGCAGTGGACCGCGGGCAAAGCACCGCCGGGGGCCACCGGCTGTGGACCGCGGGCAACGCACCGCCGGGGGCGCACCGGGAGGCCGCCGCCCTCCGGGACGGGTCGGCAACGCTGCTTACCGAGTGCCTCGTTATGGAAGCGCACGGGCGTCCCGCCCGTAACGATGCCCACGCCTGCGGAACAGCTCTTGCCAGGGCAGAGCGGACATTCGACCGTGCCACCCGCGAAGACGACCCGGCGTGGCTCGCCTATTTCGATGAGGCGTACCTGGCGGCCCGCATGGCGCAGTGCTTCCGTGACCTTGGCGAGGCTGCTCACGCCACCCGGTACGCGCGGCGGGTAGGCCCGGACAGGTGTCAGCGTTTCCTGCCCGCCGTTCGTACTTGATGGTGACAGGACGGAGGGAACAGGTGGCGGATTACCGGCGCGACGCGGGGCTCGAGCAGTTCCTGGCCGAGCGCGGCGCGCATCTGCTGCGGACGGCGATGCTGCTCACCGGCAGCAAAGAAGCGGGCGAGGACCTGCTGCAGGCCGCGCTTGAGCGGCTGCTGCGACGCTGGCGCACCATCGACGGCGACCTTGAGGGCTACCTGCGCCGCACCATATACAACCTGGCCGCCGACGGCTGGCGCCGCACGGGCAGATGGCGGGCCAGGCTGGCGTTGCTTCGCGGCGCCGACGACGGGATCGCGCCCGACCGCAGCGTGCAGGTGGAGCAGCGGGACGAACTCGTCCGGCTGCTGCTCCGGCTGCCGCCGGGGCAGCGGGCCGCGATCGTGCTGCGCTACTGGGAGGACCTGAGCGAGGCTCAGGCCGCCGAAGTGCTGGGCTGCTCGCCCGGCACAGTCAGGTCCGCGACCTCGCGCGGGCTGCGCCGCCTTCGTGAGCTCAGCGGCGCCATGCCGGCCGTCATCACCGATCAAGGAGGAAGAACACGATGATCAGCAGCGACTTCGAGGACCGGCTCCGGCAGGAGATGCGTCAGGCCACGGCCGGGGTATCGCCGCCATCCGGCCTGGTCCGCCGGGCCCGCCGGGCGGGGCGGCGGCGGCTCACGACCGGTGCGGCGGCCACAGCGGCCACCGCCGCGGCGGTAGCCGCCGCCGTGGCCGTGAGCACCGGGGCCGTGGGAGCGCCTCAGGACGCAGGGACCCACACCACCGCGTACGTCGTCCAGCACGTCGAATCCGCGCTCGGCACGGCCGCCGCGGCGGCCGACATCGCCTACCTGCATGTCCCAGGCGGTTCCGCCAATGTGTGGTTCTACTCTGCCTTCGACATGGCCGCCGGAACGGGCATCGCCTACACGCATGCCCCGGGCGGTTCCCTCAACGTGTGGCTCTACAACGGGCCGCAGGGCATGATCACGCGGACCAGCGACTTGTCATCGCAAGGCCAGCCTTATTCGGACCTCGAGGCAAGCGTGACGTCCGCCGGGACCACCATCACTCTTGTCAGCTACCCGGCGAAGGCCTGGTCACGGTACACAGACTCAGCAACGCCGCCCCCGGCCAGTCCGCCGGCCTCTTGCAGCGAGCAGATCCCGCTGAGCGTGACCGCCTACGACCTGCCGGTGCTGACCGCGGACATCCACCAGGCGCTCGCCTGCGGCCAGCTCACTAACGAGGGCACCGAGCGCGTTAACGGGGTGGACACCATCAAGCTCGTCTCGGTGGGCACCCTGACCGACCCGAAAGGCGTGACGATCACCACGACCACCACGCTCTGGGTGGATTCCGTTAACTACCTGCCCGTCCGGTGGCAATTCGCAAGCGACGCTTCCACTTCGCACCAGCCGGCGAACCGAGGTCCGGCGAACCAAGGTCCGGTGGACATCTCCTGGCTCGCGCCAACCAGCGCCAACCTGGCTCTGCTGACGGTCCAGGTCCCGCCCGGGTTCACCCAGATCCCGCCGCGACACTGAACGCTGCTGACCCCTGCCCCCACGGGACGCCCGTCCCGTGGGGGCCAGATCCGAAGGCGAGGAACGTAGTGTGGCCACGGGCATTGATTACGGTCGGCTGTACGAGTACCGGCTGCGCGGAGTTGATCAGGCGGCCCGGCAGGCGGTCTGGACCGAGATCGCCGGGTACGTGTACCGGCGGATGGGCGCGCCCGCCAGGGTCCTGGATCCCGGTGCGGGCCGCTGCGAGTTCATCAACGCCATCCCCGCCGCCGAGCGGTGGGTGGTGGACGTGCTCGGCTGCGAGGAGTTCCGCGGTCCCGGCGTCAAGGCGGTACCCGGCAGCATCCTGGACGTCGAGCTGCCGCTGGGCCGCTTCGACGGCGTGTTCGTCTCCAACCTGCTGGAGCACCTGCCCGCCCAGGACACCGTCGGCGCGGTGCTGGCCAGGCTCCGCGAGGCGATGGAACCAGGTGGCACGCTTGCCGTCCTCGGCCCGAACTTCCGGTACTGCGCAGGCGAATACTTCGACTGCGCTGACCACACCCTCGCCCTGACACACGTGGCAGTGGCTGAGCACCTGCACGCGGCGGGGTTCGATATCACGACGGTGGTCTCGCGGTTCCTGCCGTACTCGTTCCGCGGCGCGCTCCCGGCATCGCCGCTGCTGACCCGGATCTACCTGCGTTTCCCGCCGCTGTGGCGGGTCCTCGGCAAGCAGTTTCTCGTCCTGGCAGCCAAGCCACGCTGACCCGGCGGGTGGCCGCTCCGGGCCCAGCGGCCGTTCGCCGGGCTCATCCCAGCCGGTGATCAGCGGGCCAGGAGGCTAGCGATCTGCGCGATTCCCTTCCCCCCCCAGGTCAGGCGACATCCGAGCGCAGACGGCACAGATTCCCAAGCCGATAGTCCGAGAGCAGACAGACACGCCTCAGCGATCAGTCAGCGTGCCCGGCGGCTGTGTCCATGTCTGGCACACTCATGGCCGCACGTGGCCCGCGTGCCCTTCTCACCTGTTGCCCGGCGATCTCGACCGCGCCGATGAACGTCACCGGGGCCGAACTTGAGCCCGACCGTTGACTAGCGCAGTCAAGGTCAAGGCCGAGTCGGCGCCAGGCATGGTGGTGATCGGCTGCACCGGCACCGCGGCCGCGCTGAGCACGCTCGTGCTCGCCTTATCCTTGTGTCGTCGACGACGACGGCGAGCCGGTCACGGCTGGCGGCGCTCGCCATCCCGCACGCCGCCACGGTCGGCGACGACGAGGCACGGGTCAAGATCCTGCTGGAGCGCGTCGGCCGACGTGCCGTGGTCGGTGGCCTACCTGCGGGCCAGGCTCGCCGAGCACCCCGCCGAGGGCTACAAGACGTGGGACGAGCGCATGGTGGAACTGGACGCAGCGAAGGCCCAGCGCGGCCAGCAGTGACGCTAGGGCCGGTCGGCCACGTAGGAGCCGCGGCCCGCTACCGTGCGGATGGCGCCCTGGTCGCGCAGCCATGCGATAGCGCGTCTCGCCGTGGTCCGCGCCACGCCGAACAGGTCTGTCAGTTCCTTCTCCGAGGGGACCGGCTGGCCGGGCCGCAGGTCCCCGGACTCGATGCGCGCGAGTATCCACGCCGCGATCTGCCGGTGCGGCGGCAGCTCCGCGCGGTAGTCGATCTCTGGCGCGTCCATGACGATCAAGGTAGCTGACCAGCACCGATGCGCTTTCTAGAGCTACGCGTCTGTACGTATCGATACGGTGCGCGTAGCGTGAGCAGCCCAGCACGTAAAGCGCAGGCTCGGTATGCCTGGGCCAGCTTCGGGGCTGCGATGGCGCGCGCCCGGTCGGCGCCGTGGGTGAGCAGCTTGGCGAGCTGTGCCTGGTCGTCGACAATCTCGTGGTAGCGGCCCTGGATGTCGGTCAGCCGGCCGGTCACCACGTCCGCGACGGCTTTCTTGAGCGCGCCGTACTGGGTGCCGTCGAAGCGTTCCTGGCTGTGTGCCCGGGTGGTGGCGGTCAGGCACTCCAGGATGGTCAGCAGGTTGTCCACGCCGGGGGCGAGCCCGGCGCAGTGGACCATGGCGCCACTCGCACCGGGCTTGGTGAGCCTGGCTAGGTGCGTGCTGGCGACGGTCCCTTGCTACCTGGCCGCGCTGGCTCTCATGGCTTGCGGGCGATAGCGGCGTAGGCCGGTATCTGACGCGCAGGATCGGCCAGAGCGCGCCATTGCGGGAGGGGCACCAGCCCGGGGTCGACGAGGTCCAGCCCGCTGAAGTAGCGGGCGATCTCCGCGCGGGTGCGGGGGGTGAACGGGGCCGCCACCCGCCGCGCGTTAAACCGCGCGGCGGACTCGGTGATGCTGCGCGTGTCGATGTCGCGGGTGGCCTCGGAGATGGCCAGGTAACTGCCCGGGGCGATGCCATCCATGAGCCGGGAGACGATCTGGGGCGGGCCATCGGCGTCGGGGATGTAGTGCAGGAGCCCGAGCATCATGACGGCCACGGGCTGGCTGAGGTCGAGCGTCCGGGCGGCCTCGCGCAAGATCGTATCGGTGTCCCGGGCGTCGGCCTGGAGGTAGGCGGTGGCACCCTCGGCGGTGGTGGTCAGCAGCGCGCGGGCGTGGGCCAGAACGATGGGGTCGTTGTCCACGTAGACGATCCGGGACTCCGGTGCGATTTCCTGGGCTATCTGGTGGGTGTTCTCGTTGGTCGGCAGGCCGGTGCCGATGTCGAGGAACTGCCGGATACCGGCCTCGCCGGCGAGGTACTGGACCGCGCGGCGCAGGAAAGCGCGGTTGGCCCGTACGGTGGCCAGGATGCTCGGCTGGGTGGCGATGACCTGTTCGGCGGCCTCCCGGTCGGCCTCGTAGTTGTCCTTGCCGCCCAGCCAGTAGTCGTAGATCCGGGCGGGGTGCGGGATGGTCGTGTCGAACGACGGCGGCTCCGCTGCCCTGTCCGGGATGCCGCTGTGCGGTGTGCCTGCCGCGGGATCCTGACTGGCCACTGGCTCACGCCCCTTCTCGGTAAGTTACGCGGGCCTCGTCTGCTGGCGCCACCTGGACTCGGACGCGACCACTTACATCATCCCAATCCCGGGAATGATCGCAGTGACGAAACGGGTAATGGACGAGACGCCTCATGACCGACAACTACGTGCCCAAGCCAGCCTTCCGCGCCTACGGACCACCACCTCCGCGAGGCGGTGGTTAATCTCGCCACTATGAGCGCGCCCCATGGGGAGACCGGACACGACCGCAGGCTGCTGCTCCTGCACGCTCACCCCGACGACGAGTCAATCGGCACCGGCGCGACCATGGCCAGGTACGCCGCCGAGGGCGCCCATGTCACCCTGGTCACCTGCACCCTGGGGGAACTGGGCGAGGTGATCCCGGAAGATCTGGCTCACCTCGCCGCAGACAGGGAGAATCGTCTCGGCGAGTACCGGATCGGCGAGCTTGCCGCCGCCTGCAAGGCCCTCGGCGTGACCGACCACCGCTTCCTCGGTGGACCGGGGCGCTGGCGGGATTCGGGGATGATGGGCCTGCCCTCCAACGACGATCCTGACTGCTTCTGGCAGGCCGACGTGGACGTGGCCGCGCGCGAACTCGTGGCCATCATCCGCGAGGTGCGCCCGCAGGTCATGGTCACCTATGACGACAGTGGCTGCTACGGACACCCGGACCACATCCAGGCGCACCGGGTGGCGTGGCGGGCATTCCAGTTGGCCGCCGACCCCGCTATCCCGCTGGGCGCCGGCCGCGTCGGCCCGTGGCGGGTGACGAAGTTCTACGCGACCGCGATGCCACACTCGAGGCTGGCCGAGGCGATCAAGCTGAGGTCCGCAGGCCACAGCGCCTCCCCAGCGGGCTTCACCGAGGTGTCCTCAGTGGACGACCTGCCCTTCGGGGTGGCGGACGATCAGGTGACGACGGAGATCGACGGCACCCGATACCTGGACGCCAAGCTCGCGGCGATGCGGGCGCACGCTACGCAGATCGTCGTCGACAGCCCTTTCTTCGCCCTCTCCGACAAGGTCGGCCAGCGGGTCTCGGGATACGAGTGCTACACGCTGCTGGCCGGCGAACGCGGCGCGGCGGCCGGCCCGCAGGGCCGCGAATACGACCTCTTCGCTGGGTTGTAGCAGCCAAGGTCCCGTATAGCCTGCTCTCCGTGGAGAGCAGGCCGGAGGAGCACAGGTCGGAGGGGCACGGGCCGGAGGAACGCAGGCCGGAGGAACGCAGGCCGGGACAGCGCAGGCCGGAAAAGCGCAGGCAGGCGTTCATCACGGGCGGCGCCTACGCGCTGCTGTTCCTGTTCGGCGCGGCGCAGGGCGTGATCGGCTGTTTCCAGTTCAGCTCGGCCGCCAGCCCGATCCCGCTGGCGGCACTGGGCTTTTGCGTTCTTGTCGTGGCGACCTGCTTGCTGGGCGCGGCCGGGATGGGTTCGGCCGCCGGCGCGCTGGCGCCTGCGGCCGGCTGGTTCCTGGCGTCCCTGGTACTGACCCTGCCCACCGCGCAGGGCAGCGTGATCGTCACGAACACCGCCGCGGGGGAGTGGTATCTCTACGGCGGCTCGGCCTGCGCCGCGGCAGCCGTGCTGATCGCACTCGTGCGTCGCCGGGCCGGCGCTTCCGGCCCGGGTCGCGCCGCGGCCGTGGCGCGTGCCACGGCACCCGGGCAGCCGCCACGGGGCGCTGGGCTATGACGAATGTCGACCGCGGCGACTTCCGGCGCGTCGCGGGGCGCTTCGCCACCGGTATCGCCGTGGTCACCGCCAGCATCGACGGCATCGGCCACGCCATGACGGTGACCGCGTTCACCTCGGTGTCACTGGACCCCGTGCTGGTGCTGTTCTGCGCGGAGAAGATCGCACGCTTTCACGACGCGGTGCTAGAGGCGGGCACGTGGGCGGTCTCGGTGCTCGACGAGGAGTCGGAGAAGACGGCACGCTGGCTGGCCACCCGGGGCCGTCCGCTAGATGGCCAGCTCGCCACGATCCGGCACCACCCGGGCCCGCGGACGGGCGCGCCCATCCTCGACGACGCGCTGGGCGCGATGGAGTGCCGGACCACCGCCGTGCACGACGGCGGGGACCACAGCATCGTGGTGGGCGAGGTGATCGGCGTGACCGAGCCCCACCCCACCGGGCGGCCCCTGCTCCACTACGGCAGCGCCTACCGCCGCATCGCCGACGACGGGAGCACGGGGGATCAGGGCGCGGCCTAGGTGGCGATGGCCTCGATCTGGTCGAGGCCCCAGTCCAGGTCCTGCTCGCTGATCATGAGCGGCGGGGCCAGCCGTATCGTCGTGCCGTGCGTGTCCTTGGCCAGGACGCCGCGCGTGGCGAGACGGTGGCACGCCTCACGGCCCGGGAGATCGGTGAACACCACGCCGGCCCACAGGCCGCGCCCGCGTACCTCGCTGACCGCCCGACGGGGCAGCGCGGACAACCGGTCGTGCATGTGCGTGCCGAGCTTGGCGGAACGTTCCTGGAACTCCCCGGTGTTCAGCATCGCGATCACCTCGCGTGCCACCGCGCAGCCCAGCGGGTTACCGCCGAACGTCGAGCCGTGCTGCCCCGGCTGGAACACGCCAAGGATCTCACGCGAGGACACCACCGCGGATACCGGCACGATGCCGCCGCCGAGAGCCTTGCCGAGCACGTACATGTCGGGCGCCACGCCCTCGTGCTCGCAGGCGAACGTGCTCCCGGTCCTGCCCAGCCCGGACTGGATCTCGTCGGCGATCATCAGTGCGCCGTGCGCCGTGCACAGGTCCCGCACGGCGGCCAGGAACCCGGGCGGCGGTACGACCACCCCGGCCTCGCCCTGGATGGGCTCGACGAGGACGCCAACCACCCGGTCGTCCATGACCTCGGCCAGCGCGTCCGCATCGCCGAAGGGGACGACCCGGAAGCCCGGTGTGTACGGACCGTAGGAGCCACGGGCGTCCGGGTCCGTCGAGAAGCTGATGATGGTGGTGGTCCGGCCGTGGAAGTTGTTCTCGAACGCGACGATGACGGCCTTGTCCGCGGGCACGCCCTTGACTTCGTACCCCCATTTCCGCGCGGTCTTGATCGCTGTTTCCACGGCTTCGGCGCCGGTGTTCATGGGCAGGACCATTTCCATGCCGGCCAGTTCCGCGAGTTCCTTACACAACGGACCGAACTGATCATGCTCGAAAGCCCTGCTGACCAGAGTGACCTGGTCGAGCTGCCGTTTCGCGGCGGCTACCAGCCGGGGGTTGCGGTGACCGAAGTTGATCGCTGAGTACGCGGCGAGCATGTCCAGGTAGCGCCGGCCGTCGACATCGGTGACCCAGGCGCCTTCGGCCTCAGTGATCACGACGGGAAGCGGCTGGTAGTTGTGCGCGCCATGGCGCTGCGTCATCGCTCGTAGTTCAGTCGCGCTGGGTGGCGCGAGACCTTCCGGCCCGGCCGTCGGCTGGCTCCCCGGCGGCTGGCTCCCCGTCGGCTGGCCTCCCATCTGCTGCCCCCTCATCGGCTGACCCTCCCTCACGGCCTGAGCTCCAGTGTGCAGCACTTGGGCCCTCCGCCAGCTTTGCGAAACTCGGACATGTCCACCGGAATCGGCTCGAAGCCGCGGGCGGCGATCTGAGCCGCGAGCCCGCGCGCCTGAGCCGGAAGGACCACATGCTGGCCGTCGCTGATCGCGTTCAGGCCGAGGACTTCAGCGTCCTCGTCCTTGGCCTCGATGAGCTCGGCGAACCGTGAGGCGAGCACCGCCTTGCCCGCGTCATCGAACGCCGCCGGGTAGTACATGGCCGTGTCGGAGTCGAGGACGCACAGTGCCGTGTCCAGGTGATAGAAGCGCGGGTCCACCAAGCGCAGGCTCAGCACCGGCAGCCCGAATAGCGCGACAAGTTCCGCCGCGGCCGACTGCTCGGTGCGGAAGCCGTATCCGGCCAGGATCTCCCGGCCGGTGAAGACGATGTCGCCCTCACCTTCGTTGACGATCCGCGGTTCGCGTGCCACCTGATAGTCAGTGCGCAGGAACCAGTGCCGGTAGGCCGCAGCCTCGCCGGCCCGCTCCGGGTGCCGGAACCGGGCGCCGAGCACCATGCCGCCGATCACCGTGGCGCCGTTGGCCGCGAAAACCATGTCCGGCAGGCCGGGTACCGGCTCGATGGCATGGACCGTGTGGCCGAGCGAGCGGAAGGTCTCCCGCAACCCGTGCCATTGCCGCATCGCCAGGGCCGCGTCGACGGGCTCGCCGGTGGTCATCCACGGATTGATCGCGTACTGCACGGAGAAGTACTCCGGCGGGCACATCAGATATGTCCGGGCCTGCGGTGTCCTGGTGATCGTGGCCGCCAAGGCCATCGCCGCGGGTGTACCTGTCATGCGGCCCCCTCTCCTGGGTGATCATTGATCGGCTGATCCCAGGGTAAGAGGCTGCGAAGGTAGATGACATGCGCGCTGGCTGCGTCTCACTAGCGATTTGTTGCTCAGCTCTGACCCAAACTAGAGATCTGTTGCGCGCTGATCGAAATGCCCGTCTCGCCCCCGTCCTGATCGGCTGAGCCAGTCATAGCCGGTGGAGAATGCCCAGGTCGGCGTGCCCGCGCCCTGGGTAACGGCGGAGCACGGCCAGATCAGGAGGGCCGGACAGCCCAGGTCTGACCGTCTGGGGTGTCGGCGACCGTGACGCCCAGGGCCGCGAGCTCGTCCCTGAGCCGGTCGGAGGCCGGCCAGTCCGCCGCCTGCCGGGCCGCCGCCCGCGCGCCCAGCAGGTCCACCGCACCGATGGGCAGCGACGGTGCGGCCGGAGGCCGGCCGATGTCGCGGGCCAGGTCCAAGCCGAGCAACCGGTCGGCGTGCGCGAACGTCTCGAACTTCGAGCCCGGCGGAATGTCGCTGTCCTTCTCCAGGGCGCGCAGCACCCGGATCGCGGCCGGGGTGTCCAGGTCGTCGTCGAACGCCGCGGTGAACCGCTGCACATACTGCGCGCACATGGCCTTGCTCGGTGAGCGGGCCCAGTCCGCCACCCGTTCCCGCCAGCGGCGCACCGTCCGGTTCGCGCCGGCCAGGGAGTCCCAGGTGAGGTTCATCTGCTGCCGGTAGCGCTGCTCGAGAAAGGCCAGCCGGAGCGCCAGGGGGTCCAGCCCCCGCCCGGCCAGGTCGCCGAGGAGCATCACGTTCCCGGCGGACTTGGCCATCTTGCGGCCTTCGAACAGGAGGTGCTCGCCGTGCACCCAATGCCGGACCACCTCGTGCCCGGCGACCGTGTCGGATTGCGCCCGCTCATCCTCGTGGTGCGGGAAGCGCAGGTCGATGCCGCCGGTGTGGATGTCGATGACATCGCCGAGGTAGTGCAGCGACATCGCGGAACATTCCGTGTGCCAGCCGGGGAATCCCGTGCCCCACGGCGCTGGCCAGGTCAGTTCCCGTCCGGCAGGCGCGGCCTTCCACAGCGCCCAGTCCGCGTGGAACCGCTTGTCCGGTTCCACCGCGCCGCCGGAGCGGTGACCGGGCCGCAGGCTGTCGAGCCGGTTCCCGGAGAGCTCGCCATAGGACGGGAACGTCCGGGCGTCGAAGTACACCGAGCCACTGGGACTGGCGTACGCGTGGCCGTCCGCCATCAGCCGCCCGATCAAGTCGATCATGAGATCGATCGATTCGGAGGCGCGTGGCGCGAAGTCGGGCGGATGGATATTCAGCGCGGCGCAGTCCGCGTGGAACGCCTCCTCGTAGTGACGCGCGATCTCCAGGGCCGATTTGCCCTCGGCGCGGGCCTGGGCCAGGACCTTGTCCTCGCCGCCCGGGTCGATCTCGCTGTCATCGGCGAGATGACCCACGTCTGTGATGTTCTGGCAGCTCATCACCATCAGCCGGTGGGTGGACGCCGCCCGGCGGATCAGGTCGGCCAGCAGGCAGGAGCGCAGGTTGCCGACGTGCGCGTACCGGTACACGGTGGGACCGCAGGAGTAGATGCGCAGCTCGCCTCGGCGGGCAGGCTCGATCGGTCGCACCTGCCTGGTGCGCGTGTCATGAAGCCGGAGCACCCTCTCACCCTATGGGGGGCCAGGTGCTACAGCAGCTTCCCCAACCGGGCCACTGCGGCGTCGATGCGCTCGTCGGTGGCGGTCAGCGCGACCCGGACGTGCTGCCGGCCGGCCGGGCCGTAGAACTCGCCGGGCGCGACCAGGACGCCAGCCTCGGCGAGCACCTGCACCGACCCCCAGCAGTCGTGGCCAGGCCGGGTCGCCCACAGGTAGAGCCCGGCCTCCGAGTGCTCGATCACCCAGCCGGCCGCCGTGAGCGCGGCGCGCAGCCGGTCCCGCCGTGCCGCATAGCGCGCCCGCTGCTCGTCGGCGTGCTCGTCGTCGTCCAGCGCGGCGGCCATCGCCGCCTGCACCGGAGCCGGCATCATCATCCCGGCGTGCTTGCGGATCTCCAGCAAGTCGGCGATGAGTTCCGGGTCGCCGGTGACGAAACCGGCCCGGTACCCGGCCATGTTCGACCGCTTGGACAGCGAGTGCACGGCCAGCAGGCCTCGTAGCGATCCCCCGGACACGTCGGGGTGCATGACCGACACGGGCCGGGCCGACCAGCCGAGCTCGAGGTAGCACTCGTCGGAGGCCAGCACCGCTCCCACGGCCCGCGCCGCGTCCAGGGCGGCCCGCAGCCGCGCCGCGGGCAGCACCCGCCCGGTCGGGTTGCTCGGCGAGTTCACCCAGGCCAGGCGCAGTGACGGTGGGAGCCGGGGCGGGAGGTCCGTTGAATGGGAAAGATCTTCAGAACCATCCGCAACGGACCCGGCGCCAATGTCGGCGGCAACCGCCTGGGCCCCAACCAGCCGGGCCCCGATGTCGTAGGTCGGGTACGCGAGTTCCGGGTGCACGACGCTGTCCCCTGGCCCGCAGCCGAGCAGCCCGGGCAGCGCGGCGATGAATTCCTTGGTCCCGATCACCGGCAGCACCGCGGCCGGATCCACGTTCACGCCGTGCCTGCGCGCCAGCCAGCCGGCCGCCGCCTCGCGCAGCCGGGGCGTCCCATGGGTGACGGGGTAACCCGGCGCGTCGGACGCAGCGGCCAGCGCTCCGGCGACCGCCCGCGGAACCGGGTCCACGGGCGTGCCCACGGACAGGTCCACGAGCCCGCCGGGGTGTGTCCGGGCCTTCTCGCGGTACGGCGCGAGCAGGTCCCACGGGAACCGGGGCAGGCGGGCGGCGAGAGTCAGCTCGCTTCACCCTGGGGTGGCAGCGCGGTCACGATCGGGTGATCCTTGCTGATCTTGCCGACCTTGGACGCGCCCCCCGGCGAGCCGAGATCCTCGAAGAATTCGACGTTGGCCCGGTAGAAGTCCTTCCACTGGTCGGGCACGTCATCCTCGTAGAAGATCGCCTCGACCGGGCAGACCGGCTCGCACGCGCCGCAGTCCACGCACTCGTCAGGATGGATATAGAGCATGCGCTCGCCCTCGTAGATGCAGTCGACGGGGCATTCCTCGATGCATGACTTGTCGAGTAGGTCGACGCAGGGCAGCGCAATGATGTAGGTCACGTCGGAACTCCCTCGCAGGGTCCTCGGGGCTTGCAGTTCAAGTATCGCGGTCGAAGGCAAGTATCGCGCGCACCCGGCTATGCCGGGGAACCAGCCCCGCCAGCAGCACCGCAGGTTATCAGCTGAGCTGGATGACACCCTGCGGCGGAGCACCGGCGTCCTTGCTCCAGCCGTGGAAGCCGGTGGATGCCTGCCATTGGTAACCGCTGTAGCGCACATCTTGGATGCCATAGCTGGCGGCGTGCGTCACGAGCCAGGCAGCGACCTCCCAGCCGTCCGGCGTCTGCGGCACGAGCAACTGCACCCGGTGCCCGCTGGTCGCCGAGCCGCTCTGGTGGATGGGGACCCCGCCGAACGTCCTGGCCAGCTCCAGGTCGGCTCCGGCGAGGTTGGTGCGTTTCGGGGTGGTCGAGGCGGACCAGCAGGAGACCCCGTGCGCGCTGCGGCCGGTGAAGATTCCGGCCAGTTTGGCCGCCATCTCCTGGTACTGCATGTACGCGGTGCCGTCGGCGCTGCGCTGGACGGCCTGGGCCGCCTGGTACACCGGCAGCCTGGCGTAGTTGTGCACGCCGGCCAGGGCCCGGAAGAACTGGGTGGTCGCGTAGACCGGGTCCTCGATTTGCCGGGTAGATCCCCAGCCCTCGGAGGGCCGCTGCTGGAACACCCCGACCGAGTCCATGTCGCCGTAGTCCAGGTTGTGCATCTTGGATTCCTGTAGCGCCGCCGCGTAGGCGATGGTGACCGCGTCCTCGGGCATCGACTGCTTGTGCGCCACGCCGGCGATGGTCGCCGCGATGCGGGCCTGTTCGGGGTCGAGCGTGTAGGTCTCGCTGCCCGCGACGGCCCGGCAGCCGGTGCCCTCGAGCACCGGCACGACCCGCCGGTATCCGATATAGATAACGACAGCCGCTATCACGGTGAGCAACAGTACGAGTCCCTTGAGTGACCGGCGTTTCCGGCGGGGCTGCTCACGGCTTTTCGGCACATCCCGAAGGTACTCCAGGCCCCCGATAAGCTCGGTCGCCATGGAGTCCCGCCGCGATGTTCTGGTGTCACCGCTGCCCCCTGTCATCGAAGAGCTGTGGGAACGGCGCGGGCAGCTCACTCCCGACGACACCGAGGCCAGGGCGGCCATCGTCGCCGCCGTGGACGCCCTGGACGCCGGCCAGGCCCGGGTGGCCCGGCCCGACCCCGCCACCGGGGAGATCGTGGTGGACGAGCGGGCCAAGCGTGCCATCCTGCTGGCCTTCCGCGTGCTGCCGATGCGGGAGTCCCAGGCGGGCGAGTTCCGCTCGCACGACCGGATCCCGCTCAAGACCCGGCTGGACGGCGTGCGGGTGGTTCCGGGCGCGATAGCCCGCTGGGGTGCCTATATCGCGCCCGGCGCGGTGCTGATGCCGTCCTTCGTGAACATCGGCGGCTACGTCGACTCAGGGACCATGGTCGACACCTGGGCCACGGTCGGCTCCTGCGCCCAGATTGGCAAGAACGTGCACCTGTCCGGCGGTGTTGGCATCGGCGGCGTGCTGGAGCCACCGAACGCCGTGCCGGTGGTGATCGAGGACGACGCGTTCATCGGGTCCAGGTCCATGGTGGTCGAGGGCGCCCGGGTGCGCCGGGGAGCCAAGCTCGGCTCGGGCACCATGCTGACCGCTACGACCCACGTCATAGACGTGCAGACCGGCGAGGAGCTGCCCCGGGGCGAGGCGCCGGCCTGGTCGGTGTGCGTCAGCGGGACGCGCAGCCGCAGTTTTCCCGGCGGGGACTTCGGGCTGCCCTGCGTGCTCGTGCTCGCGCGCCTCGCCGAGGGCAGCGAGCACGACAAGCTCGCGCTCAACGACATCCTGCGCGACCACGGGGTGAATGGCTGATCCCGGCGGCCACCCGCGCGCCCGGCCGCAGCGGGGGCCAGTGCCACGGACGTGGCAGGATCAGGCTCAGTGCCGCGGACGTGGCAGGATCGTGAACGTGCAATCTGAATCACGCCGCAGGGTGCGCCGCCAGGGGCCGGCCATGCTGCGCGGCGAGTTCATCCCGAACACCACCACCGATCAGCGACTGCTCGACCGGCGTGGCCCCAGCGACTGGGTGCATACCGACCCATGGCGCGTCCTGCGGATCCAGGCGGAATTCGTCGAGGGGTTCGGCCTGCTCGCTGAGCTCGGCCCGGCCGTGTCGGTCTTCGGGTCGGCCCGGGCCAAGCCGGACACCGCCGACTATCAGCTGGCCGAGAGCATCGCGACGGCGCTCGCCCAGGCCGGCTACGCCGTGATCACCGGGGGAGGCCCCGGGATCATGGAAGCGGCCAACAAGGGCGCGGCGGAGGTGGGTGGTGTCTCGGTGGGCCTGGGCATCGAGCTGCCCATGGAGATGGGGCTGAATGACTATGTCGAGATCGGCCTGGAGTTCCGGTACTTCTTCGTCCGCAAGACCGTATTCATCAAGTACTCGCAGGCGTTCGTGGTGCTGCCGGGCGGGTTCGGCACCCTGGACGAGTTGTTCGAGGCACTCACCCTGGTCCATACCGGCAAGATCACGAAGTTCCCGATCGTGCTGGTCGGCAGCGAGTACTGGTCCGGGCTGCTGTCCTGGATCCGCGACCGGGTCCTCGCCGAGGGCAAGATCTCCCCAGGCGACGAGAATCTGCTGACCGTCGCGGACGATGCCGCCTCCGTTGTCCGGATCATCACCCAGGCCCACGGCCGTGCGGAGAAACCCGGCTAGCCGGGCACAAGCACCCCACAAGCATGCGACGATTCTTACTGTGCCTGTTCTGCTGATCCTGGCGTCCGTGGTGATCCTGGTCGGCGTGGTCGCCGTCGCCATCGGCCGCGGTGGTGAGCTGGCGGAGTTCGCCGGTGACTATCCGCCGTTCGACACCGACGACCTGCTGACCGCTGCCGACGTCGCCCTGCTTCGCCCGCCCTCCGCGCTGTGGGGATACAGCGCGGCGGCGACCGACCAGGCTCTTGGCCGGATAGCCCAGGTGGTCACCGAGCGGGACGTGGAGATCGCCGCCCTGCGCAAGCAACTGGCCGAGATCCGCGCGGCCACCGGGTACACCACCGGAACCTTCGGGGCTATCGGGTCCTCCGGTTCTACCGGGTCCTTCGGCGCTATCAGATCGTCCGGCGCCGCCGGGTCGTCCGGTTCTACCGGGTCCTTCGGCGCTACCGGGTCGTCCGGTTCTACCGGGTCGTCCGGTTCTACCGGGTCGTCCGGTTCTACCGGGTCGTCCGGCGCCGCCGGCTCCTTCGGCGCGACCGGGTCGTCCGGCGCTGCCGCCTTCGGTTCCTCCGCACGGCGTTCGGCTCCCCGTTCCGGACCGCGTCCCGCTCCCCGTTCCGCGCCCCCTTCCGCACCGCCTCCTTCGCCGGCTCCTGCCTCTCCCCCCGCCGACACCCCCACTGCCGACGGCGGGACCGAGCCGGGTGCCTGAATCGCCCGGGTCACCGGGCGGGCGGCGCGCGGAGCCAGGGCCGGATGGGCGTCTGCGCTGCCCGTGGGCTTTGGGCAGTGCGGAGTACCTCGATTACCACGACGACGAGTGGGGCCGTCCGGTCCGCGATGACCAGGGAATCTTCGAGAGGCTCTGCCTGGAGGCATTCCAGTCCGGCCTGTCCTGGCTGACCATCCTGCGTAAGCGGGAGAACTTCCGCGCCGCGTTCTGCGGGTTCGACATGGCGGCCGTGTCGGCGTTCGGACCTGCCGACGTGGCCAGGCTGCTTGGCGACGCCGGCATCGTGCGCAACCGGGCGAAGATCGAGGCAGCGATCCGCAACGCGGGGGCCGCACAGGCGCTGCCCGGCGGGCTGGCCGCGCTCGTCTGGCAGTACGCGGACGCCTCGGCCGGGGCTGGCCACGAGGCGCCGGCCAGCACGGGGCCGGCCAGCACGGCGGCGGCCAGCACGGGGCCGGCCAGCACGGCGGACATTCCTTCCTGGACGCCGGCCTCCAAGAATCTGTCTCGCGAACTGCGCCTGCGCGGATTCACCTTCACCGGCCCGGTGACGGCATACGCGACGATGCAAGCGTGCGGCATCGTGGACGATCATCTGCTCGGCTGCTTCCGCCGAGGCGCCTACTCTGGCTAGCAGCGGGTCAGCTATCCAAATTTCACGCCGCAGCGGTCTCACCCCGGGCATGATGACTGATTTGTGCTGCGTGTGTTCGGGATTCACACAGAGCGTGCCAGACTGGGAACTAACTGTGCGATGGAGGAATTGTGTTGGAGACCCCGCAGATTCCCTCCGGCGTCGATCCGGAGAAGCCGGCCCCGGCCCGGCTCTACGACTACTACCTCGGCGGGACCACCAACTTCCCGGTCGACCGGGAAGCCGCCGAACGGATCCGGGCCGACCTGCCCGAGATCTCGGACGTGGCCTGGGCGAACCGTGGTTTTCACCAGCGCGCGGCGAGTTGGTTAGCAGGGGAACGCGGGATCCGGCAGTTCATCGACATCGGGTCCGGGCTGCCCACCCAGGGGAACACGCACGAGGTAGTGCAGAACATCTCACGGCAGGCGCGGGTCGTCTATGTGGACAACGACCCTATGGTGCTCGCCTACGCGAAGGCGTTGCTGACCGACGATGGCAGCACCGCGGTCATCCGGGCGGACCTGCGTGATCCGGGCACCGTGCTAAACGACCCGGACTTGCGCGCGCTGATCGATTTCAGCCAGCCCATCGGGCTGCTGATGAGCGCGGTCCTGCATTTCGTGGCGGACGGCAGCGACCCCTGGGGCCTGGTGGCCCGGTACGTGCGGGCTCTGGTACCAGGCAGCTATCTGGTGGTGTCCCATGTCACCGCGGACAACGTGCCCAGCCGCGGTGTGCAGACCGGCCTGCAGGTGTACGCACAGGCCACTGAGAACATCTACCTACGGTCGCGGGCCGAGGTGGAGCGGTTCTTCGAGGGACTGGAGATGGAGGCGCCTTATCAGGGGGGCGCGCCAGGGCTGGCGTTCATGGGCGAATGGGGCGCCGAGGACTCGGAACTCGCCGACAGTGACGGCTCACGGTGGGGTTACTGCGGCGTTGGCCGGATCCCGGGAGACGGCTGAGGAGAACGCTGTGATGAGGAAGCCCACGGTGGCGGACCTTGGCATTGACGTGCATGCCCAGGCGTGGCAGCGGTCGGGCGGCGGGGATCCGGGCGACGGGACGGGTGCGATCGAGGTCGCGTTCGTCGCCGAGCCTGGAGCGGACCGGGCCGAGTGGGTGCTGATGCGCGTGGGTGGTGACCCGGCGGGCCGGGTCCTCGTCTACGACCGTCGCGAGTGGGAGTGCTTCCTGGACGGGGTACGGGATGGCGAGTTCGACGACGCGGCCGGCTAGCCCGGCATTACGGCAGACCCAGAAGCTGCCGCCGCAGGACCGGCCAGTGCGCAGCGCCCCGGGCCCCCCGTGCCCCGGTCCTGGTCCTCCGGCCCGCTACCTCGGCCCGGCGCCCCGGTCATGGTCTCGGCTCTGGTCCTGCGCCTCGGCTCTGGTCCTGCGCCTCGGCCCGGTCTGGCGCCCCGGCCCCGTGCCCCGGCCCCGCGCCTCGCCCGGTACCCGAACCGGTATCTGGGAATCTGTGATTCACAACTTACTCAGCGCTATGCTGCGATTAGTCCCGTAGGAGGAGACCCGGATGGCCGACGACGCTTACGGCGCAACCGTGGCGAAACGCCAGCTTTCCCGCCGCCTGACCGAGCTCCGGCTGGTTCGCGGCTTCACGGCTAACCATGTCTGCGACATGCTCAACTGGGGCCGGGGCAAAGTCGGACGGTTCGAAGCGAACCAATGGCGTCGCCCCGAGATGAGCGACATCCGGGACCTCCTGCGCATCTACGACGTGGCCGAGGACGAACGGGAGAGGCTGGCGGACCTCGCCATGCGGGCTCGCGCCCGGCCCTGGTGGCGTGATTATCCCGACATCTTCGAGAACGAGTTCCCTGGCTTCGAGAACGACGCCTCCCGGATTCGCGTTTTCATGCCCCTGGTCCTGCCCGGGCTCTTGCAGACCGGGGAGTATGTGGAGGCGTTCATGCGGGCCGGGCTCAGGTCCCCCGCCTGGCGCAGGCGGGCGCTGGAGACCCGGCTACGCCGGCAGGAGGTGCTCGGCCGCACCGACGGCACCGCGCCGAAATTGAGCGCCGTGATCACCGAGGCGTCTCTGGCCTACCGATGGGGCGCCAAGGCAGACCGGCGGGAGCAGGTGGAGCACCTTCTCGACGTTGCTCGCCGCCCCAACGTGGAGTTGCGCATCCAGCGTTTCGCCGACGGGCCCCCGGTCGGCATGCACTCCATGGTCAACATCCTGGATTTCCCGGGCGAACCTGCCCTGGTCTACCTGGAAACCGATTACGTGATCGAGGAGGTGAGCAACGCAGAGTCGGTGAACAGCTACATCCAATCCTTCGGCCGGGCCGTCGATGCGGCACTGGAGCCAGTCGACACCGCGGCCTTCCTGAAGGACCTAGCTGAACAACTGGAGTGAATCATGACCGACCTGTCTCAAGCAGCCTGGCGGAAGGCCCGCAGCAGTTCCTTCAACGGGGGGTGCGTGGAAGTCGCCGCCAACCTCTCGGGCGTCGTCGCCGTCCGGGACAGCAAGCGCCCCGAAGGGGGCGCGCACATCATTGGCCGGGCCGCCTTCGCGGCTTTCCTGGCCGACGCCAAGGCGGGCCGCTACGACCTGGATGCCCGCGCTGCGGGCTGACCCATCTCGGAGCACACCGCGAAGAATCCCCCGGGCTGCCACCCGGGGGATTCTTCTATGGTTGCGCCTGTCTCAAGGCCATGGCGGGCATCGCCGTACGTCGCCACGTGTGCGACTGTACCGCTGCGGGTAGAAGCCGTAAACGAACCGTCAAAATCATTCCATCCCGCCTCATATCGTTGCACTGGGCGCGCACGACTCGTAATCTGTGTTTCACAGATGGGTTAACGCCCGGGAAGGCTGAAGATCATCATGTTCGGGTCGTCGCTTGCCATTGCCGAGCCGCGTGTTTTCCGGCCGGCGAACGATCCGGGCACGGCCGTCGCTATGGGCGGCTGCGCCGTCGCTGCCCTGCCGCTCGATGCCACCTGCGCCGCCATCGCCCGGAGGCTCTTCCGCCAGGCGGCCGAGGGTGTCGGCCTTCCTCCTGATGTGGCGCATGACGGTGCGACGATGGCCAGCGAACTGGCCGCGAACACCCTGCACGCCCACGCGAACATCCAGTTTCACGGCAGTCCTGTCCGCCCGGCGGCCGGGATGCCCGAGCTGTGGCTGTACCTGCGCCGCATGGGCGGCCAGCAGGAACTGGTCTGCAAGCTCTTCGACTCGCTGCCCGGATGGAAGCTCGGCGTTGCCCCTGATCCTGCCGGCGGCCCCGCTGATCCCGCCGGCGGCCCCGCGGATTCTGAAAACGGCCCCGCGGATTCTGAAAACGGCCGGGGGCTGCGGGTCGTCGAGGGGCTGTCGGAGGGCCGCTGGGGTCACCACCCGACCCGCGCCCGGCTGGGCGGCTGGAAGGTCCCGGGGAAGGCGGTCTGGTTCGCGGTGCCGGTGCCGGTGACCCGCGCCCTGGACCGGTTTCACGGTCCGCAGCCTGGCTCCTGCGAGGCGGCCAGCGAGCTTCAGTCGATGCTCGACGAGCGTGGGATCGGCGATCAGATCGTGCGTGCTGATGCGCCCGCCTCGGGCATGTCCGTGCTGTCAATCCGGCGCGATCTGACGGTGTGGTGCCGCAGTCGGGTCGTCTCGTGGACCACGCGCGATGGCCGTCGCGAGTGCCGGGCTTTTTACGACCTGGTCGAGGCGGCCGAGCAGATCGTCTGCAGGCATGAGGAACTGGACAATAGCCGGAAGGCCATCGGAGGCTGACCGGCCCAGGGCTGGCCCTCCGACAGCCTGACCCCGTTACCGACCCTTGAACTGGGGCTGCTGCTTGTTGATGAAGGCGAGCGTGGCCGCCCGGTGGTCGGCGGTGCGCCCCGCCATCCCCTGCAGGTTCGCCTCCGCCTCCAAAGACTGGGTAAGCCCATGGCCTGCCGAATAGACCAGCGCCTTCTTGATCGCCGCGTACGCCGCGGTCGGCCCGGCTGCGAGCCGGTCGGCCAGCCCCCTCGCGGCGGCGGGCAGGTCAGCGGCCTCGACCACCGATGTGACCAGGCCGTATTCAAGCGCCCGGGTCGCCTCTAGCGGCTCGGCCAGCATCAGGAGCTCGGTCGCCCGGCCGATGCCGGCCAGCCGCTGTATCGTCCACGAGACTCCTGAGTCGGCTCCCAGCCCCACCCGAGCGAACGCCATCAGCAGGCTGGCCTGCCGCGCGGCGATGCGGAAGTCGCAGGCGAGAGCCAGCCCCGCGCCTGCCCCGGCGGCGATCCCGTTAACGGCTGCGATCACCGGCTTGGGCATGGCCATGATGCTCATAATGATCGGGTTGTAGTGGCGCCGGACGGTATCGGTCGCCACCTCGCCCGCCTCGAGGATCTCGGCGTGCTCCTTCAGGTCCTGCCCCGCGCAGAAGCCCGGTCCGGCGCCGGTGATGATGACCGCGCGAACCTCCGCGGCCTTCGCAGCCTGGCTCAGGACGCCGAGCAGGGCGGTCTTCATCTCGGCGGTGAGCGCGTTCCTGGCCTCGGGGCGGTTCAGCGTGATGGTGGCCACTGCTCCGTCGAGATCCCAGCGCACGCTGTCGGTCACGGGCGTCTCCTTTGCGTTCCGGGTGAGGGCTTCCCTGGTGGTGCGGGCCGGTTGTCGGCGCCATCCGCAGACAACAGTCCACGAAACATGCGGTGGCAGGCAAGGGACGGGCCGGCTCGCCCGTACGAACCCGGCCAGTTGCCTCCCGGACTCCCGCACGCTAGGTGACCGCGTCCCTGGGATTCGTGGCCGGCGAGGCGGCGCAATTGCCCGGCGCGGGGGCGCAATTGCCGGTGCGGCGGGGCGTGCGGTGGGGCACAAGCGGTGCCAGCGGGCCGCCAGGGAGTGCTGATCATTACCACTGACGGCCGGAACTCTGGATAATAGAGGTAATGATCGACACGGCTGTGAGTGGCCGGACCCGCCGCAGGCGCCGGGATCCCGGTGCGGCAGGCC